>Ga0163179_10000620_pt1 | contig 25383 bp, 22 predicted proteins | sample AtlANTMetagenome_FD_109643 | JGI IMG/M metagenome (GOLD analysis project Ga0163179, IMG submission 109643) | Marine eukaryotic phytoplankton communities from the Atlantic Ocean - Atlantic ANT 2 Metagenome | ecosystem: Environmental > Aquatic > Marine > Oceanic | place: North Atlantic Ocean...
ACTGCTGGCGAAATGCCTAGTTGGTGTACGGGATATCCATATTTACCGTCTACTTCGCCAAACACAAAATCACAACCTGTAATGAGCGCGCAACCTCCTGCAATGGCTGCGCCCTGAGCGATACAAACAACGGGTGCTTCAAGCCGTCGTAAATTACGGATTGTTTTACTCAGTTCCAAAATGTACGTTTTAAGGATGGAAATATCTTTGGCACAAGATTTCATGTCGAAACCAGAACAAAAGACTTTGCCTTTACCCTGCAAAAGAATGACATTTGTTTCTAGTGGTGTTTCATGAATCGAACGGTTCAACGCATCAAACATCTTGAGTCCAAGTGCGTTCCGCTTGTCAGGGTTGTTTAATTCGATTGAATATACACCTTCATGAAACCGTGTTGTTGTAAACATACTCAACCCACCAACCACAGTGAAACAGCAACCCAGATAGCACAAGCAACCATAATAAGTACAGTATAACCCACAATGTCTCTAGCGCGGACTCCTGTAATTGCAAGAAGCGGGAGAGCCCAAAATGGTTGAAGCATATTTGTTAGTTGATCGCCATAAGCCACAGCCATCACCATTGTGCCGGGGGCGATGCCAGCCTGCATCCCACTTTTAAGTGCGATGGGTGCTTGTATCGCCCACTGCCCTCCTCCACTGGGTACAAATAGGTTCACAATACCAGCTGAGAACATAGTAAGAATTGGAATGCTTTCTTGAGTTCCAGAAGATACAAGTAGTTCGGTCAGTGAACTCATTAAACCGGAAGCAATCATCATTGCCATGATGCCCGCATAGAGTGGAAATTGAATAATAATACCGGCACAACCCCTTGCCCCATTTGTTACTGCTTGCATGTAACCCAAAGGGGAGCCGTGCAATAAAAGTCCAAGACTAAGCATAAAAAGAGTAATTTCATTGAGCCCAATGCGGTCTAGTCCAGAGACATAAATGTAACGCCCAAGTGCCATTAGTAGGGGGAGTCCGAGCAACCACGCGATGTATCTCGATTGATTTAATCGATCGGGGAATGATGTTTGAGACTCAGGTGGCGGCAGTTTGTCGGAGTCTATTTTAAACTCACGAATTGATCTGATTTGTGATGCGTCTTTTGGAGCGAGGATGTACAAAACGCATGGAATAAGGATGATTAATCCACCACTTACCATAAGATTTAGTGTTGAACCAAGCGACTCACTAAGCAGAACAGTTTCAAATTGTTCTAGATAGGTCTGATTAATAACTTTTGAAGCGCCTGCTTTGGTTGTCATGGATAGTGGCGCAGAGCCACTTAATCCTCCATGCCAAACAGCCATTCCAACATAGCCAGCCGCGGCGATGAGCGGATAGTGCACAGTGATATTTTTGCGTTGCAGTGCGAAACCTACTTCTCGAGCGAGCAAAGCGCCAACAATAAGACCCAGCCCCCAGTTCAGCAAGCCAGCAACGCAAGCTATAAATCCAACAAGCATCGCAGCGGTCGCTGTATTTTTTGGAATGGTTGCAATTGCATCAATGATTGCTCTGACAAATAAGGTGGTTGCAAGTGCATAGCCTGTGACAAGCACCAGGCACATTTGCATTGAAAATCCAAGGAGTGCCCAAACTCCAGAATCGCCGCTTCGCCATGAATCGAGTAAGGTAGTCATTGCCGGTTTGTCACTAAAGTTGCCAAACAGTAGGGCCGCAATAGCGGTGAAAACGGTCAATAAAATTGCAATAACGAATGGATCTGGAATGATCCTTTCAAAGTAGTGACTAATAAACTGTCCAAGTTTGCTCATGTTTGTGCATGATAGTCTTGCAAACACAAAAAAGTCAGGGCCGGCTACAAACCGACCCTGACATCAAGGAGGAGGAATGTAGGGTTCCCATTGAACCCTACAAGGAGTTTGTTATTCACCATGCCATGAATCCGAGTAGATGTCATAAATCACTTGCGAGTCAGCGGCCTCTTGCGCATCGCTTGTAGATATGCCTACATCTACGAACGTAGAAAACACTTCCGTTTCAATTGGCCGGATGGAGATCAGGCCGGTTCGCTCAAGAAGGCTATCGACTAAGCCAAGGTCTGGATAAGATGTTATGCCACCAAGTAGTGCAGAGGCATATTGTGCGATTGCTTCTGAAGCCAATGTAAGTGCGTCGTCATACATTCTTACGTGTGCTTTAAGACTATCCCCGTCAGTCATGACAACTGTTTGAATTCTAAAGTCAGCGCAAAGCGGGTTGCTTGAATGCTCTACTTCATGGACGATGGCTTTTGCATCATCAAGTTCCACGATGCGGTCAACAAAGGCAACCCAACGCCGTGCAAATTCGTTTGGCTCACATCCAGAGATGATTGTCGAATTTTCCAATAAGTCTTCCCTAGACAAGGCCATCATGGCATCGCAAGGTTTGAGTGAGGAAATTTTAACGCACCACCCCTCTTTTATTTGTGTGAGTTCAATGCGTAGAGGGTGTACAAGTGCTGCCAATGAAGGCTGGTCTACATTCAAGTTGTTTGTGTTGTGTGTGCTTAAATTCATAATAAAAAGTTAAAAAGCCCCGTCCTTGGGAGGCGGGGCTTGTCGGTGTTTATTTTGAGTATTTATCTCAATCTTTCCGATGAACCTCCGCTTTTGGATTTACGATTCTTGTAAAGAATATGTTCGTTGTAATGCAGAAAAAGGCTATTACAGTAGTTATGTTTCGATGTAGCCAACAAATCCATGAAGATTTTAGTTCTGGTTTTATTGTTTTTGTTGTACATATAACAAAGTTTTGCTTCTTGGAAGACAATGCTGAGCTAATCAAATCTTTTCGTGAAATGTGTTTCATCAATCCTACTATGCACTAAATTTGAAAGTGGTCAACGTATTTCATTTTTTTTTTTACTTTCGTGTACCATTTCTCTTATGCAAAGTACAAAATTACTAAGAAATCTTCCAAGAATGAAGGAAATCCTCTCTGTTGCAGCAAAGTTTGGTTTTGCCGAATTGCTCCGGGGGACGAAGCTCGCTGAATTCCTCGATAAGTTTAAGAAATTTAGGGAAGTGGAGCAATTCTCAGCGCCGGTGCGTTTTCGAAAAGCCCTCGAAGAACTTGGACCAACGTTTATGAAGCTTGGACAGGTGCTGAGCATGCGCCCAGATTTAGTGCCACCAGAGTGGTCAGCGGAACTTGCAAATTTGCAAGACAGTTGCCCATCGGTACCCTGGGAAGATATTAAAAAAGAAATAGAGGCGGAGTATCCAGATGGGATTGATTCATTATTCAGCTCTATTGAAGAGTCTCCCATTGGGGACGGTTCGATGGCGCAGGTTCACCGAGCGGTTACTAAAAATGGTGATTGTGTTGTTCTTAAAATTTTAAGGCCGAATATCGAAAAGATTGTCCATGCAGATATACAGGTTCTAGAAACTATAGCCAGCGTACTTAATAGCAGGGGTGCAAGTCTTGGTTTTGATCCAAAAGAAGTAATTAATACTTTTGCTTCGGCAATAGACAACGAACTAGATTTGCGACACGAGGCGGATAGCACAAAGATGCTGAAGGTACTTACTGCTGACGAGACCGCAACATTCCCTGAGGTTTACTCTGATTTATCAACCAAGCGAATCCTTGTTATTGAAGAAATTCATGGAGTCGAACTTACTAAGTGGATAGATGCCAATTACACACAGGAACAACGAGACAAGATTGTTAAAAATGGAGCTCATGCAGTTGTAAAACAAACACTTGACGTAGGTTTTTTTCATGCAGACCCACACCCAGGCAATATTTTTGTCCTCGATGAAGAAGTAATCTGTTTTATTGATTGCGGTATGACTGGTAGAGTTGAAGAATCCATGCGCAAAGACTTAGCGCTGCTCTTGTATGGTGTTTCCATCAAGAACTTAGATTATGTTATGAATGCTTTTTTACGACTGGGTGACGTTTCACCAGATGAAATTAACGAGCGAGAGGTTAGAACAGATCTCAGTGATTTTGTTGAAAGATATACACAAGGTCCTCTTGGAGAAATAGATATGGGTAGTATGCTGATGGCATTTCTCGATGGTCTCCGAAAACATCACATTAAATGCCCAGGTGATTTGATTCTTATGATTAAGGCGCTTATTACGATTGAAGGTGTTGGTAAAAAATTGGCTCCCAACTTTAATCTTATTGAACAGGCAAAACCAACCATTGAAAAACTAGTCAAAGCGCAATTCGGCTTTAAAGCCATGAAAAGTCGAACAGAGGCCTCCGCACTTCAGTGGGCTCAGTTGGCTGAACGGTTTCCAGAAGATGCGGCGCGGTTTCTCGATCGAGTCCGTCGTGATCGGGTGAGTCTTAATGTAGAAAGTGATGCGGCGGACCGACTGACTGATTCAGTCGATCGTTCATCAAGAAACATTAGTCTTGCATTAATCATGTCAGCCCTCATTGTTGGTTCATCAATTATGGTTCTCGCCAATAGGACGGAGACGATGGATATGCGTTCAATACTTGGTTTACTTGGCTATCTGTTTGCAGGTTCTTTAGGCGTTTTACGGCTTATACAATACATACGAACTGGACGTTGACATGATCGATACACCACAAATCAAATTGACATCCCATGTCAGTCTTTCTAGCAATGGAAGAGGCGGAATATGGCTACCTATTATTCTCGGCACTATTGCGATTGGCATATTGCTTTCTGGTATTTTTTCAGGAGCTACTGGTTTGTTCGGTGACTCAGGAACGGTAACTTTTGGATCAAAAGTACATGAAGGTGGAAGAGATCTTGCTCGTTTATTTGTGTTCAGTATTTTATTACTCTTAGCATTGCGCTTTTTTTCATGGAAAATACAAAAAAGCTATGGAAATATCACCCTTGCTGCGTTGCGTTGCTTGGCCATAGTGGCATGTATTGAAGCAGTGCGTGTTGCGCAAATTCCCCATGGGTTGATGCGAGTGGTACTACTTATTTCAACACAATACGTCCTTTTTGGCATTTTGATTTTCGGGTTATTCACCGTAACCATTCGAGAGTCAGTATTGTTTGTGACTGGTTGTACAGTTGCGGCTGGCTTACTTTGGATTGGTGCATATGTCGGAATTTGGATTACATAATGAAATTCAAAAAGGGGGCCCTTCAATGGACTTGCAAAGAGGCGGATTCTGAACGATAGTGCAACAAATGGACAATATATTCAAAGCTCTGTCGGGCAAATTTATCGCTTTTGACGGTCCAGATGGTTCTGGTAAATCGACGCAAATCAAGCGTTTTGTCAATTCGTGCCGTCAATCAGGACTCACAGTGCGGGAAGTTCGAGAGCCTGGCGGAACTCTTGTTGGTGAGCAGGTTCGAACGATTTTGCTTGATCCAGCGAATGAAGCGATGACTCCATCGTGTGAGATGCTCCTTTATATGGCAAGCCGGGCTCAGCTTGTCGAGCAAGAAATCAAACCCGCACTTGCGCGAGGAGAACTGGTTGTTGCAGACAGGTTCGTGAGCGCGACATTGGCTTATCAGGGAACCGCGGGTGGTATTCCAGTGAATTGGATTCAGCAAGTTGCTGAGGTGGCTGTAGCGGGTTGTTGGCCTACATTGACTATCCTTTTGGATGTTGATGACGAGACTGCCGCAGGGCGCCTTAACCCACTTTTAGACCGCATGGAGCTTAAGGGGAGGGAATATCATGCTAAAGTTAGGCAAGGTTTTCTCGAGCAAGCGGAAATATGGCCAGATCGCTACTGTGTTATTGATGCTCGAGTATGCGAAAATACAGTCGAAAAAGCGGTGCAAAGCGCTATTTCCACATGGTTTTTAAAGTCAATTTCTCCCAAAAAAGACACAAATTGATTGAAAATTTAGAAAAACTAAAAATTTTATAAATAACTGATATTTAAACAGTTAAATAGTTTTTATTGACTGTGAGCGATATGAATTTTAGGAGATTCTGTGGTAAAAATTGCTGAACTGCCGATAAATGGTGAATCCCAAGGACCCGCGTTGTGGTCCAAATTTGTCAGGGATGGCTCATTGGCCACAACAGGCTGGGTTAGGAAACTAAGGAGATCTTCTTATGAAAAATGCATTAGATACTATTAAATCATGGGCTTGGGGCTTTATTGACCTCATGCTAATTTTCATCGCCGTAGGCGTATTGGTTCAAGTCATCTTTGGTGACGGCGCTGGCTGGTTCAGCGGTGTTGTTGGTAGATTGATGGCTCTAGTTACTGAATTTAGTTCAGGCGGATTTGTTGGCTTAATTGCTCTAGTTATTGTTCTTTCACTTTTCAATCGTCGGACTGCATAATAGACGTTTGAACGCGGAGTTTTAAACTTCGCAATTCATGCCTCCTTCATCCAAGGATGGATTGAAGTAAAGGTAAAACCTGTCCTCAGGACAGAAAATATGTTACTCAGCCGCAACAGCCCTCATCGGAGATGAGGGCTGTTGTTTTTAATTTCTACTTTTTATTGCCAATTAATAACAATTTTCCCAAATTGCTCGCCCGATTCCAATCGTTCAAATGCCTCTTGTGCTTTTGCCGCGCAGTATACAGAGTCAATAACAGGACTCATTCCGTTATTGAACAATGAAACAACTTCACGGAATTCACTCATGTCCCCCATTGTCGATCCAAGGATAGAAAGTTGATTCCAAAATATTCGCGCTAGATCTGTTTTTGGCTGTGATCCAGCTGTGCAGCCGCAAGTAACGATTTTTCCCCCACGAGCAAGTGATTTAATGCATGGATGATGTAATTTTCCCCCTACGGAGTCAATGCAGACATCAACACCTCGCCGACTCGTCATATTACGAACTGTTCGCGACCAATCTTGACCGCTATCAAGCACAACTTCATCAGCGCCAAGTTCGACGGCTTTATCTAGCTTCCACTGATGCCTCGAAGTGACAATGACTTTACATCCAAAATGTTTGGCAATATTAAATGAGGCGAGGGCCGCCCCTCCGCCAATGCCAGTAATAAGTACCGATTGACCTGCGCGAATTTGAGCTCGACTTACAAGCATTCGCCATGCAGTTAAATGGGCTAAACCAAATGCCGCTGCTTGAACGGGATCAGCCTCACCTATATCTAGAACATTAGCAACTGGCGCTATAAAATATTCGGCATTTGTACCGTTGTCATGTTCTCCAATCATCCGTATATCTTGCGGAGCAGGATTATGCCCTGGCGTTTCAGCTTCAGACTGCCTAACAGCAGCATTTAAGAGGACTCGTTTACCAATCCAGGCGTTATCAACATTAGCCCCAACTAGCTCAACAATGCCACATCCATCTGAGCCACTAATTCGTGGGTATTCAAGATTAAGTCCTGGCATGCCAATTCCTACCCATAAATCTAAGTGATTGAGAGCCGAAGCCTCGGTCCGTACAAGTATTTGATTTTTTGTGGGCTTAGGCGAGTCAAATGTCGAAAGAAATTCGACATTTTTTGCAACAGGGCTTCCTTCTTTGGTTATTACGCAAGACTTCATAAGATTAACTCAAACCATTTCTTATTTTTCTCAATAAATCTCTCGTACGAATTATGCCCTCGAATTCACTTATTTTTTGACCTTCATACTCAATCCCAATCCATCCTCTGTATCCAGAATCAAGCACGATGCCAATCATTTTTTCATAGTCAGTATGAATTTCATTTCCATTATTATCAAAGTCATTGGATTTTGCACTGACAGCTTTTGCATACGGCATCAGTTCCGTCATACCGGTGTAGCGATTGTATTCTTCCATTGTACTCCAATCTAAAATAAAATTACCAAAGTCTGGAAGGGTACCGCACCGAGGATGATCAACTTCTTTCATGACAGATGCTAGCCAAGCACCATTGGAACTAAGCCCACCATGATTTTCAACAATAACATTTATTCTTTTTTGATCAGCATGCTCAGTAAGTCGTCGCAAACCATCTGCAGCTAGTATTTTTTGTTCTTCTACCGTTCCAGAAGATTGTGCGTTTACCCTAATTGAATGGCAGCCAAGTTCAATCGCTGCATCAATCCATTTGAAATGATTTTCTATTGCCTTGGTCCTTGCACTACCATCGGGATCGCCAATGTGTCCTTCACCATCACACATAATGAGAAGAGACTGCACGCCCAAGTCCGAGCATTTTGATTTCAATTCTCTGATGAATTCTAGTTTTGGCTGTTTATCAGGGAAGAATGAATTGACATATTCAACAGCGTGTATACCAAACTGATCCCTTGCAATTTGAGGAAAGTCTATAGCGCGAATGTACCCAGCTTGTAGGGATCGGTGGAGGGACCATTGTGCAAGTGATATGTCAAATATTTGTTTCATAAGCGCATCCTAACCGCACTCGACTTCACTCGTAAGGTATGATCACTTCTACAATATGTGCAATCGAAAAACAGTGACATTTTGGCTATTGTCATTTGTGGGAACATGGCTCGGGTTACTACTTATTTATGGTTGGCGCGAAAACCCGTTTATGCTGGAAGTGTACGACTATAGTGCAACAACAATGCTTCAGGGAATTTCGCCAGAAAAAGGCGCTGGTTGGATGGCATATCCACCACCTCTTATTGCAACATACATTCCATTTGTGCACTTCTCCGTTCTTGCTCAAAAAATAGCAATGCTTGGCCTAATGTCTGGAATTATTCTTTTCATTTTTGGCACAATTCAACATAAACTTGTTGGGGAAAGAACGAGTAAGAGTGCCGTTTTTTTTTGGGTCCTTTTGGTTCTTCTGGTAGGTCGATTTATTGCTTCTCCAATAGAAAATTTCAGCAATGATATTTTGGTTGCAGGTTTAGTATTTTTTGCAATTCGGTTATGGTCTGAGGAAAAGAACATAAGCGGTTCGATTGCAATGGGAGTCGCGGCCGCCTTGAAGGCTACGCCACTTTTGTTTCTTCCCTATTTGATATTCCGAAAAAGTTGGAAATCCTTCTTTGTTGTGTTACTTGCTTCCGCAGCGATATTTTGGCTTCCAGATTTGTTTTTCCCCAAGGAAAGCGGAACTTGGGGGGCCTATTGGATTTCAATCGTAGCAAATTCATTGCACAACCCTTCTGAATCAGGCGTTGTAGGCAGCTGGTCAAACTGGAATCATCTGAATCAAAGTCTTTCTGGAACCATAGAACGATTATTTACCCACCCTCCAGTTTCTAACAAGGAAGCGGTTGATGTTTGTATCGCCTCTTTCAGTAAAGAGCAACTGGGCTTAGCTATTTGGCTTGGTAGGACCACAATCTTATTGTTAATTTTTGCAGCACTTTGGCAAGCCCCTAAGGAAGACAAGCGCATCCAAAAATTTAGTGAGTGTGCACTTATTATTTGCGGAATGTTGCTCCTCTCACCTATGAGCAGCAAGGCGCATTTTTTCCTTCTTATACTTCCAGCAGCGATAATAGTGAGGCATTATGTCTGGAAGAACAAAGATATTTGGTTGACAATTATTTTTGTAGTGGTCTTTTTATATGGCACCATGACGGTAAAAGATTTAATTGGTACAAAAGCTGGTCACGCAGTGCTTGCAACAGGATCAGTGACTTGGTGCACACTGCTTATTATGCTAGGAGTGTGGAGAGTTTTAGCCGTTCAAGAATCTCAATCTTCATTTGGATCAAGTAGGCAATGAAAACCAACACACGGCACTCGTTCAGGTTCATTACTTTCATGTATTGACTGGATAAGTTCATGCACCTGTTGTACATGCTCAGCTGTTAACGGTATTGAAATAACCTGTTGCCCATGCGAAGATCCAGTTACCGTTGTTAGAACGGCAACTGTTTCTTCTTGATCAAGTGCAGACATAACATGAGATCCGACTTGATTTGGAATTGAGTGCAACGATGTTATAAGGTGAGGGATTCCTTCTTGATGTTGCTCTAGATCTTTTTTATTAAGTTCATTTTTTGTCATGATAATATTTCCTTAGCAAATTTTTTAGCAGCTAAAATCGCCTGGTCAACTTTTTCAGGGTCTTTCCCACCGGCTTGCGCTGAGTCAGGCCTTCCGCCTCCGCCGCCACCACAAATCTTCGCTGCTTCGCGTACCCACTCGCCAGCATGTAGACCACTTTCGATCATTGTCTTACTTACACCAGCCACAATAATTACTTTGCTTTCTTCAAGATTACTTGTAAATAGCATTGCGGCTCCATTTGGCGATTGAGAACGAACAGTGTCAAGCGCAGCCATCATGGAGTCTTTGTCACCATGTTCCAGTTTGGAAACGACAATCTCATCGCCACAGTCTACAAGTTTCCGAGCTTGCTCAATTACACCGGCTCTTTTCGATGATGCAGCTTCTTTTTGTAACTCTTTTACCCTTTTTAGCAATTTCTTTAATGCGGTTTTTGCTTGGTGTTTTGTAGTTTGCGAAATGATCAATTCGTCGACACTTTTTGATAGCGCCTCATAAGAGTCGCATAACTCTTGATCATTAAGTTCTTCTGCGTCCTTTATTTCTTTCAGTAAAGACTCTCCAGTTTTATGAGCCGCAATTGCCTCTGGACCGCTTATAGCTGTTATTCGTCGAGTTCCTGAAGCGAGTGCTTGTTCATGAAGAATCGCAAAATGTTTTCCGTGCTCGCATGTTGAAAGATGCGTGCCACCACAAAACTCCACAGAGCAGTTATACCATTTTTTATTTTTTGGATCAGCTATTATTTCATCAACGGTAGCACCAATGCTAACGACGCGAACTGGGTCAGGATATCGTTCGCCGAATACCGCGCGAACTCCACAAATAGACTGCGCTAACTCCAAGGGAACTTCTTTGGTATCGACAACCTTCTTTTCTTTAATGGAAGTATTCACGAGATTCTCAATAGTGTGTAAATCATTATCTGAAATCGGGTTTGATTGAGAGAAGTCGAAACGAAGTTTCTGGTCATCAACCAGTGAACCGCGCTGGTGTACTTCATCTTTTAATACAGCCCGTAATGCATGGTTAAGCAAGTGAGTGCATGTATGGTTGGAGGCTATTGCGTGTCGACAATTTTCATCTACAGTTGCTGTAATTTTATCTCCAGTGTGTAAACAACCTTCATCAGTTCGACCAATATGCAGTACATACTTTCCATATCGGCGTGTTTCATTGACATGAAAAATTGGGTTTTTTTCATTTGATGTTTTATTTAGTATGATGTTTCCAGTATCACCAACTTGTCCGCCAGCCTCCGCATAAAAAGATGTACGATCAATAATGATGCCAAATGGCATAGACCCGTCGGCTTGATCGACAAGTTTTTTTCCATTCCAAATCGATTTGATGTGACCAATAGAACTTTTGCACCCATATTTATGTGAATCATCGGTAGGCGAGATGTGCAAAGTTTCTAACTTTCCAAGAGTTTCGGGGGGCAGTTGCATTTTTTGGTCAATTTCTGAAGTCGAACGAGAAGTTTCTCTTGCTTGTTCCATTAATTGTTCATACCCATCACGGTCAACAATTACACCGCGTTCTTCTGCCATCACTTCTGTGAGGTCAATGGGAAAACCAAATGTGTCATGCAGTTTGAAAGCACTCTTTGCATCGAGTTGCTTGCTGTCCCCTTTTTTAATCGATTTATTGAATAATTCAATGCCGCGATCGAGTGTTTTTAAAAAGCTTTCTTCCTCATCTTTAATAATGCGTTCAATTAGTTCTTGTTGGTTAGGAATTTCTGGAAACACTTCACCAAGTGTTTCAACAACTGAAGGAACAAGATTGCAAAGTAGGGGTCCTTCAACACCAAATGTTTGATGTGCATGCCGCACGCCTCTCCGTAATATTCGTCTTAATACATATTCTCTACCAGCGGCGCCCGGTCTTCCTCCATCTGCAATGGCCACGACTAGACATCGAATATGATCTGCCAAGACTCGATATGCGATATCGTTTTGGTTTTCAAGATCCCCAGCATATGGTTGAGCGTTCGTATGATTTTGAATGGAATCAAAGATGGGAGTCCATAAATCCGTATCATAGTTGCTCGTTTTCCCTTGTAGAACGCGTACAATTCGTTCAAGACCCATGCCTGTATCGACATGTTGGCTTGGAAGAGGGGAAAGTGAACCATCTTCGCCTCGGTTAAATTGAATAAATACAAGGTTCCAGAGTTCGATGACATTGGGATCATCAAGGTTTACCAGATGGCCTCCAGTTCCATCTGGGGTGCAGTCATAATGTATTTCGCTACAAGGACCGCAAGGGCCAGTCGCCCCCATTTCCCAAAAGTTGTCTTTTTTGTCCCAGCGCGTTATGTGATTAGGATCGATGTCAGTAAGTTTTTTCCAAAGTTCTTCTGATTCGACATCTGCCTCAAGCCCATCTTTTGTATCACCTGCAAACACGGTAACATAAAGCCTTGATTTATCGAGTCCCCAAACTTCTGTAAATAATTCCCACGCCCACTGAATTGCCTCCGCTTTGAAATAATCACCGAAAGACCAATTGCCAAGCATCTCAAAAAATGTATGGTGGTATGTGTCTCGACCAACGTCCTCTAGATCATTGTGTTTACCGCCGGCGCGTATGCATTTTTGTGTATCTGTTGCCCGTATGTACTCTCTTGTGCCTCTGCCAAGAAAGACATCTTTGAATTGATTCATCCCCGCATTTGTAAATAGAAGCGTTGGGTCATCGTGTGGGATAACGGCTGAAGATGGAACTTCGGTATGATCACACCGCTCTTTGAAGAATTCGATGAATTGTTTGCGTATTTCACTGGCACTTCGCGACATAAATAAATCCAAGAAAAAACTGTTTGCAAGACATGTTTAGAGGGCTATAAATGACGAATTGTACTCGTTTATAAAGACAAACCACGAGAAGATACATCATTTCTGGTATCCTTTCGCCCTCGCTTATGACGAATCGAAAGCTCATTATTGGTGGAAACTGGAAGATGAATACAGACACATCGTCTGCGATTTATCTTGCTGGTGGTCTCGTAGACGCAATTGGAACTATTTCTGGATGTGATATTGCGATTTACCCGCCATTTCCTTATCTAAAAGCAGTTGATTCTATTATTGATCAATCATCAATAAAACTTGGCGCTCAAAATTTGTGGCATCAAGACAATGGCGCATATACCGGGGAGATAAGCGCTGAAATGCTTTGTGATCTTGGAGTGACAACTGTTCTTATTGGGCATAGTGAGCGTCGCCATATTTTGATGGAGTCCGATTCATTAATTGCCCTAAAAGTAGCAAAGGCGCTTTCTAGCTCCTTGCAAGTAGTGCTTTGCGTGGGAGAAACGCTCAGTGAAAGGGAATCAGGTCAAACGCATTCGGTTGTGCTTTCTCAAGTGACAAATGGTCTGTCAACAGTGCCTGAAGATGAAATGCAACACATTGTGATTGCATACGAACCAGTGTGGGCAATTGGAACTGGAAAAACATCATCACCTGAGGATGCACAAAATGTGCATGCTGCTATTCGCTCTAGAGTTTCTGAACTTTATACTGATGCAGTTGCATCAAGAATCCGTATTCAATATGGCGGCTCAGTAAAACCTGAGAATGCTGCCGAATTATTCACCTGCAAAGATATAGATGGGGCACTTGTTGGTGGCGCCGCTCTCTCTGCAGATTCATTTGTCGCTATAGTGGAAGCCGCATGCGACGCCTAACACAGTCTGGAAAACAGCTATGAACAACACATTTCTTATTCTTACGATTGCACTTATTGTCGTTTCAGTTGCGATGATTTTAATTATTTTGGTTCAGCGACCGCAAGGTGGTGGCCTCGCTTCCGCATTTGGTGGTGCTGGCGGTGGGGGTACCGATACGGTATTCGGTGGTAGAGTTGGCGATGCGCTTACAGTTATGACTGTGGTTGCATTTATTTTATTCCTTGGTTTAGCGGTTGCGCTGAATTTAGTGGATAGTAAGAACGTTGTTCCAGAAAATACAGAAACACAATCTAATTTGATTTCAACAGACGCTCCTTTAGCAGAGACCACTACGAACGACCCAATAACAACGGATGGAACAAGCGAATAATGCTTCGTTCCATGACTGGCTTCGGCAGCGCATCAAGCCGAGAAAATGGCGTTTCATTTCTTATTGAGATTAGGACGGTCAACAATAAATTTTATAAGGCAAATGTTCGTTTGCCAGAACCACTGCAAAGTATGGAAACCGCAATCGACGTTGCTGTATCTAAGAGACTGTCTCGTGGAAGTGTTACTATTACGGTGAAGTTTTCGGATACTTCCGAAACAAGTATTGCACAAATAAACAAAGATATTCTTTCTAATTATATTGAGCAATTAAAAGCTGTTGATTCTACTTCATCGATAGACATGTCCCGTTTGGTATTTCTTCCAGGTGTACTAAGCAATAATGTTGAGGATACTGTTGTCGAACGCAATAAAAACGTTGTGCTTGCTTTAATAGAACGTGCTTGTGATGATGTTATTGAAATGCGAAATCGCGAGGGCCTAGCGCTTGAAGAAGATTTGCTTCAACATCTTTCAAGAATTCGGTCTCATTTGGACCACATAAAAACTCGAGCACCTCAAATTGTGAATGACTATCAAGGGCGACTTCGGCAGAGGATACAGAACTTGCTTAGTGAAATTGGAAAGACCATTTCTGAAGAAGATTTATTGCGAGAAGTTGCAATTTTTGCAGAAAAGACAGATATCGCAGAAGAGATTTCTCGTCTCTCAGGCCATATTGTTCAATGCACAGAGTTAATCGATTCTACAGATTCGGAGCCAATTGGTAGAACGCTTGATTTTTTAGCGCAAGAAATGTTGCGCGAAGCAAACACTATTGCAAGTAAATGCCTTGATGGCGATACTAGCAGGCGTATTGTTGAGATTAAAGGAGCAGTGGATAGAATTAAAGAGCAAGTTCAGAACGCCGAATAGGTGTACGCAACGGTAAAATAACACCGTGGAAAACGAATTCGATAATATTGACCGTACACCTCGGCTTGGGCCTCTAGTTGATGATTCCACAGTCGCAGAGCAAATTGAGGGGCAAGATTTAGCGATTGTTCTAAGTCGATTTGCTATTGGTTCAATCAAAAAAATTTCCGATTATCGCAAGGGGTCTCGAAGGGCTGCCAAGATGATCATTGTTACAGGTAAAGGTAAGTTTTTACTAAAGCGAAGAGCGCTTGGTCATGATGTTAAAAATCAGGTTGACTTTGCACATGAGGTGCAAAAAAAGCTTGGTGAACACCGATTCCCAGTCGCCGGATTGGTGGAAACTATCGATGGCTACACATATGTTGAGCACGAAAATCGAATTTACGAACTTTTCCGTTTTATAAGTGGAAAGCGATTTGATAAATCAAATCCTGCAGCTGCAGAGTCGGGGAGAATACTGGCGCACTTTCACGATATTTTGAGAGATTTTTCTTTTGACTCGCCAAAGAAAAATACTTGTTTTCATCAAGATATAAGTTTTTACAAAGTTATTAATGATACTTTTAAAGTTTTGCAAGCTCATGAGAAACTAGAACATTTAAGTGGATTACAAGACACAATTTCATATCTCGGTGAGCAATATCAAATTGCAAACTCGCAAGTCAATAAAATTGGCTTCTCTTCTTTACCAACGAATATTGTGCATGGCGATTGGCATCCTGGTAATACGCTGTATAAAGATGGTGAAATTATTGCGGTCATCGACTTCGACTCATTACGAATGAACCCTCGAATTACGGATATTGCTAATGGTGCGCTCCAATTTTCAATGCGAATGGGTGATGCTGAGCAAGTTGATGATTGGCCAGACACATTTCGAGGCCATACCATACAGTCAATGGTTCAAGCATATGACCAGTTTACTACACTGCCTATCACCTCTTCTGAACGGTTAGCCTTCCCTTCATTGATGGTTGAAGCGCTTATTGTTGAAGCTATTATTCCAATTCACAAGACAGGAAGTTTTGGCAGAGTTCGTGGCTCATCTTTTTTAAGAATGGTCGAGCGAAAATTGCAATGGCTTATTCCGAGAATGGAGCGAGTGATTGAGGTTATTCAGCCGCCAATTAGTGAGGGGGATAGTTTTGCATGACGAATGACCTCGTTACATTACTTTCACCTCGAACAGATTTCGAGGCCAATCTACTTGCAATTGTATTGCGAGATCATGGAATAGAAGCTTTTGTCTTTTCTAGTTCTGCGCTCGGGATAGGCGTTGGTTTTAGTGCAGGCAGTGTTGGCGTTCCACTTCAAGTACGACGTGAGGATGTAGATAAAGCAAGAGAAATTCTTCTTGCAAATAAGAGGCATTCAATTGACATCGATTGGCATGAGCTTGAGTCGGATGGCGAGGGCGATTCCTATGTTGCACGGCCAATGCCGCTTACAGCACGCATAGCTTTTTTCTGCGTTGTAATGTCATTGCTTGCAGGTGCTCTTGCGATACTACTTCAGTTTATGAACTGATCTAAAAAACTACTAAGTCCTTCAGCATCAGATGGTCCCATTGGACCAACAGGTGTCATGACTATCCAGTCAGTGATGTCATCTGCTGTTATTGTTTCTTCATATCCTTCATTCAGGGAAGTAACAAGAGCGGGTGTATGAGCCAGTTTGCCAACAACAGATTCTTCTGAAGATTCTATAATTCTAAACCACAAATATTCACGTGGCGCATCTTCATCTTCAGTATTTGCCCAAGCAACTTGAACGAGACACGCAGCATGTTCGCTTTCACCAATTTGCGTAGCTGCTTTAACAAGTAAATTCCAACTTACTCTTGCTAAATAGGATTGGCGATTTGTACTGCGAGTAGTTTTCATCACTGTGGTCTTTTGATGTTTTAATGTATGAAGCGCATCCTTTGGGTAAATAAATCCACCATCGTGTGAAACAACCGCCACAGAAGGTGTTGCGTGACTTTCCTTTCCAGGCATACCATCTTGTAATTGGGGGATAATTTTTGAGGACTCCATCAGTGACACAAGAAGGTCTGACCCTATAGATATGGGTTGACCAGCGTGTGGTAGGGGATTCTCAAGTGTCAGTGCGGCAAGCCCATCGATTAGATCTACTGATTCAGTTACTAGATCCCCAGGGACACCAAATATCTCCAATTCGACTCGCCCACAACGAGTTAATCCATGCGTGGAAATCCATGCAACCCGATCTTCTGGTTCTCCATCTTCTGGTGCCTCAATAAGACGTGCAATCCACATGATTTCTTCTGCTGGCTCCACATCATTATTTACAAATACTGATTCAACGATATTTTTAGGGAACCATCTGCCAGTTGGGAGGTCACAAATGCTATGTACATTAAGTTTTGCCCCGCCAAGGAGACGCATTAAGTTCGAAAAATGAGTAATTGGATCGCCTGGGTGGAGCAATGTGTGTAGAGCAAGAATCCAACCAGAGTCTATTCCAGAATCTTTACGAGTTTCAGCATTGAGGGGTTCAACCCAAAGCACAAAATCTGTAGGCAGTTCGTCAATGCGCATTCGACTTGCCCATGCTATTGCGCTATCTTCTGGCTCTATTGGTTCAGCTTCAATATTTGCCCCGATGAAAGTGGCAATTGCTTTGCAAGTCGCCTCAAAATTAGGTTGACCACCCTCAATCACTGCTCGAAGATCAGTTGGCGTGGGGGTTTTTAGTTCCCATGGTTTTTCTTGAGAGAGCCCAGCAAAATCTAAAATATTAAAATTATTCATATGATTAATTTGCGACAATGTTAATAATTTTCTTAGGGACGACGATAACTTTTTGGACAGTCATACCTTTGAGTAATTCTGCAATATGTTCATTACTCATTGCGAGAGATTCGATTTCTTCATTCGATGACTCTGCAGGCACGGAAATTCTTCCACGAACTTTACCCATAATTTGTACAGGCATTTCAATGGTTTCTTCAACAAGAATCTCACGGTCATACTCTGGCCATTGCTGTAATGAAACAAAATCACAGTTGCCAAGTTTTGAGTATAGCTCTTGAGCAATATGCGGTGCAAAAGGAGAGAGAATTCGAACAAAGCAATTCAGTTGTTTCGCATTAACCCCTCCATTAGCAGTTGCTGTATTCACGAATTCAATCATTGATGCGATTGCAGTGTTGTATGCGAGCTTAGGTATGTCCGAAGAAACTTTTTCGATGGTCGCATGGAGTGCTCGTTCCACAACTCCATTTTCTTCTTGAGTAACACAAACGGATCCAGTTGTTTCATTGATACCTAATCGCCAAACCCGCTGAAGGAAGCGGTGCACACCAACAATGTCCCGTGTATTCCAAGGAGCGGAAGCTTCAAGAGGTCCCATATACATTTCATAAAGTCGTAGCGTGTCCGCGCCGTACTCAGAAATGACATCGTCAGGATTGACAACATTTCGAAGAGATTTACTCATCTTTGCAATAACTTGTTCAACTTCTTTTCCCGTTTCAATTTCAATAAAAGTATTGTTGCGTTCTTCTACAAGGTTCGAAGCAACAAGTGTCTTATTATCGCGCTGATATGCATAGCTTGTAAGTAAACCCTGATGAAATAGTTTTTTAAACGGTTCTTTGCATGTGACTTCACCTAAGTCATATAGTAATTTGTGCCAGAAACGGGCATACAAAAGGTGCAAAACTGCATGCTCAGCGCCGCCAATATACAAATCAATGCCATCGTTCATCCAATATTTTTCTGCTTTTTTGTCCACGAACCTTGTGTTGTCATGTGGGCTGCAAAAACGAATTGCATACCAACATGAACCTGCCCAGCCTGGCATGGTATTTGTCTCTCGGGTTACAGGTGTATCAGGCGACAGAATCGAGGGGTCAACGCCAGCTGCACCAGCAGTTGTACGGATCCACTCCGTGGCTTTAGCAAGAAGTGGCTGGGGATCATCAGATTCCTCAGGGTTGTAATCTTTTATAACTGGAAGTTCAACAGGTAGTGATGCCTCGCTTACTGGGTATGAATTGCCATGCTCATCAAATACGATTGGGAATGGTTCTCCCCAATAACGTTGCCTCGAGAAAAGCCAGTCGCGCAGTCGATAATTTACTGCTGCCGAACCGATCTTTTCTTTTTCAAGCCAGGCAATGATGTTCTGTTTTGCTTCGTTGGTTTCTTGTCCAGTGATTGACACCGCATCACTTGAAGAGTTAATTGCGATGCCATTTCCAGAGAAACATGAGTCATATTCTGCATCCAGAGGCTTAACGACTTCTAGAATAGGTATATCAAAGGTGCTTGCAAAATCAAAATCTCGTTGATCATGTCCTGGAACAGCCATAATTGCGCCTTCACCATAACCCATAAGGACATAATCAGAAATCCAAATAGGTATGTTTTTACCAGTTGCTGGATTGACTGCATAAATACCAGTAAATACACCTGTTTTTTCTTTTTGATCAGCCATTCTGTCAATATCAGATTTATTTTTCGCCTCATTCACATAAGACTTAGTGGCATTTAAATCTATGCCTGACGGCGGGTTTGCAATAACTTCTTGAACAATAGGATGTTCTGGTGCAAGTACTATGAATGTTACGCCAAACAAAGTATCTGGTCTTGTGGTGTATACGGCAATGGATCTATCACTATCAACCAGTGAAAAGTTGATATCAGCACCTTCGCTTCGGCCAATCCACTCTTGCTGCATTCGAAGAGTTGATGTGGGCCAATCTAGTTCTTTAAGATCTTCAAGTAAACGATCAGCAAAAGCCGTAATACGGAACATCCATTGTTTTAATGGCCTGCGAATTACGGAGTGACCACCACGTTCGCTACGGCCATCAATAACTTCTTCATTCGCTAAAACAGTTCCAAGTTTTGGGCACCAATTAACAACTTGCTCACCGAGGTATGCAAGTCGATGCGCATCTAGGTATGACGCTTTTTCGATGGTACTTAATGTATTCCAATGCCCCTTTGTTGTTTGAACTTTACCTTTTTCGAGGTCATCGATTAGATATTTTATTGGCTGCGCTTTTTTTATTTTTGGGTTAAACCACGAGTTGTAAGCTTGAAGCCAAATCCATTGAGTCCATTTGTAATATTCAGGGTCAATAGTTGCAAACTCTCTTGACCAGTCATAGCTAAATCCGATTCGCTTCAATTGTCCACGGAAAGTATCTATTGCTTTGCGGGTTGTTTTTGCTGGATGAACCCCGGTTTCGATAGCGTATTGTTCAGCGGGGAGTCCAAATGCATCCCAGCCCATTGGGTGCAAAACATTGTAATTATTCATTCGTTTAAAGCGAGATAGAATGTCGCTGCCGATGTAACCAACAGGATGACCAACATGTAGTCCAGCACCACTTGGATATGGAAACATATCAAGACAATAAAATTTTTCTTTATTGCCATCAAATAACGCATCACCTGGGTTGCCCATATTATAAATAGCGTCCTGCTCCCACACGGACTGCCAGCGAGTTTCAAGTTCGTTTGCGACTTGAGCACCATACCGATGAACTACTGTTTCTTGAGACTTATTTGCCATAAGTAGGTCAGGATACCGCAGTATGGATTACTTTTTGGCGGCAAGTTGTTGTAGATGCGATTTGGTTTCACCCACGAGGTAAAAACTACCTGTAACGCATATTAAATCTTCACGGCTTGCCGCTTGCGCAGCGATTTCCAGCGCTTCTGGAAGTGAATCAGCAATCTGCGTCATTTTCCCGCTTAACTCAGCAAATTGTCGTTGCAGATGTTTTGGTTCAGCTGCACGCGGGTTATTAGCAGCTTTGGTAAAAATAATTTTGTCAGCTCCGAGTGAAATTCGTTCAAGCATCCCATTGACATCTTTATCTTGACAACATCCAAACACACAAACCATAGAATCGTAAGGAATATGAGCGCCGACTGATTTGATTAGCGTTTGCAGTGCCGTTGGATTATGCGCCCCATCAACTAGAATTTTTGGCCTATGCCAAACCATCTCCATGCGACCACTAATTTTAGTTTTTGCAAGACTATCATACATTGCAATATCTTCAAATTTATAACCCATTTTTTTGAGTTGATCAATTGCCGCAATCGCAAGCGCGCAGTTTGTTGCTTGATGTTCGCCATCAAGTGGAACGGGTATATGCATGTATTGTGAATCCTCAGTAATGACGCAAATTCTCGTATGCTGTTTACCATCAGCACCGCCACCAAACCGAGCACTAAATTCAATATCTTGTGCAATGACGCGGACTGCTGTTCCTGTTTTTTGCGCACAGTCTTTTAAAACAGCTGTTACTTCATCACTTTGATGCGCACTAATTGCAGGTATAGAGGTTTTAAAAATGCCAGCTTTTTCTGTTGCGATTTCTTCGGTCGTTTTACCTAAAATGTTCGTGTGGTCTAAGTCAATTTTAGTAATTAGAGACATAAGTGGCGTAATCACATTCGTTGAATCAAGCCGTCCACCAAGTCCAGTTTCAATGACAGCGAGATCCACGGCTTCGTCGGCAAAGTGCTGAAATGCAACTGCAGTTATTAACTCAAAAAATGTTGGATCCAGCTTGTTTTTATTTGCGACATCAACAATTTTTTTGAGTAAATCAGTGAATGCTTCTTCTCGAATCATTTCACCATTGACAGCAACGCGCTCGCGCAAATCAGTCAGGTGGGGCGATGTAAATGCACCAACGGTGTACCCGTTTCCTTGTAGCATTGTTGAAATCATCGCTACTGTAGAACCCTTTCCAACAGTGCCAGCAACATGAATCATTGCGACCTTTTCTTGTGGATTACCAAGCAATTTAAGCAAATTTCGCATTCGATCAAGCTTGAAGTTATCCGTGTTGTATTGAACAACTCTCATTCGCTCATAGTCTGTTTGGCTGCATATGTAGTTTACTGCAGAAGAAAAGGATTCAATCTTGGGCGTTTTAACCTTTGAATTGCTCTTTTTTATTGTTCTTTTTACAGTTTTCTTTTTTGATGTAGTCTTTGAAGTAGCCATAGCCGTGCTATTCTACCATTTTCCTAATTAATTGCAAACAGGCAATCGTAAATCTTTGTTTTAAAATGACTTATGGTTCAAAATAAGGTTTTTATAAAAATGCGACAAATCAGGCTTCCGTTTAAATTATTGCGACTTTTGAAGTTTTATATGAATCTAGTTGAGATGATGGAATTTGCTTTGCGGCGAGGGAGAACAATTTGAAACGAGATATAGAACGCATTTTAATCGCTCGGGGGTCAATTGCTGACAGAGTTCGTGCATTGGGCGAATCAATTACAAGTCGCCTGGAGGATGTTGAAGAAGACCAAGAGATTGTTCTCGTTGCCGTCATGACGGGTTCAATTATTTTTGTCGCTGATTTAGTACGTCATCTTCCAATGAAGCTGAGAATTCAACTGATGACCGCTAGTAGCTATGTAGGTAAGTCTACAAAAAGTAATGGTGATCCGATGCTCGGAAAACTTCCCGATGTGAAGGGGAAATATGTTCTGCTGGTTGATGATATTTTAGATTCAGGAAAGACATTAACTCGTATCAGAAATGAACTTCAAACACTCGAACCTATGTTAATTGAATCTTGCGTTCTGCTTCGGAAAAAAATTGATTCCGCAAAGTGTGTTCCATGTGAATATGTTGGTTTTGAAATAGAAGATGAATTTGTAGTTGGCTATGGACTAGACTACGATGGCTTTTATAGGAATTTTCCAGACATCGGTGTAATTTGTCCAGAATAATCAGATTCTTTATTGTTTACTATTTTTTGTAATAATGTTAATAACCATGAGCGAAAAAACACATAGCGTTTCTCCTATTGTAGATGATTTAAGCCAATTCAAAGTCGCTTTATCATTGCCTTGCATGCGTTGTTGTTACGAGTTAAAGAATCTTAGCGCTAGTGGGGATTGCCCAGAATGTGGCGAGCCTATTCGTCTAACGATTATTGAGACGGTTGACCCGGCTTCTCGACGGCTCCCAGTTATTGAACAGCCAAAGGCAATTGGCAACGCGTTGCTCGGTATAGTTCTTGCTTTTTTTCTCTCTGCAATACTGGCATTGCTTGCACTTTTTGCGCAAGCGCCATCTAATTTCCCAGTCGCACCATTTGCTCATGTATTGCCCATGTCTGGATTGATTTGGGGTGCAATTGGTCTTGGACTCTTGTCAGTATGGTGCCTTAATCCGATGTTCGGAATGTGCCAAAGGGGAGAACTAGTGGGCTGCCTAACAGGAATCAAGTTCACTATGTCAGGCTTGCTCTTTTGGTCTTTTAGTTTATTGCTTGCAATCCTTTTTGCCTTGAATGGAAAGAGTACTTATTCCGAATTTTCGATTCTCTTTGATACATTCCTCCCGGCATTGTCAGCAGGCTGTGTTTTTGTAGGATTTAAAAAACTTATCCCACGTCTGGGTCAACGCAGTAGAGCTTTTCGTCAAGCACGGGGTAGTCGGCAAAGAATGAATGATTTAATTGCTGGGTTAGTCTTTGTATTGATTGGACGGACTATGATTGCTGTAGGCGGCCCTGATTCAAACATGGAGGTCCTGGGGCTTACACTATTCCTTATGAGTAATGGGTTAATCGTTCTAGGCTTGCTCTATTTGCTTAGGAATACCCTTTGGATTCGAAGCGCCCTGATCGAGCCACCGCCCGCACTTACATCTTTATTAAAGCCCATATAGCCACGACGCCCCTACGTCTGCCACGATGGCAGGTATTCCCCGAATAATTGAGCTATTAGGCGGTAAGTTTGTTTAAAAACGCTAGAACTACTTTCTTCCACTCTACTTTTTTGGCATCAAGTTTGTACTTATTGTTTTACGCATATAACAGGGTGTTATTTTGCGTTAGAAAAGAAGAGGCCTTGCAATACAGAATGGCCATTTAGGAGAAGAATTTTATGGCAGTAAAAGAACTTGCTTTTGATGTAGATGCTCGCAAAAAGATGCTTCAGGGTGTCGAGAAGCTTGCTTCAGCAGTGAAGTCAACACTCGGGCCTCGTGGCAGAAACGCTATTATCGATAAATCTTGGGGGGGGCCAACTGTGACAAAAGATGGTGTTACAGTTGCGGAAGAGATTGAACTGCGGGATAAAATCGAAAACCAGGGCGCTCAGCTTGTCAAAGAAGTGGCATCAAAAACATCTGATGATGCTGGTGATGGCACAACCACAGCGACAGTTTTAGCTGAAGCGATTTTTAAAAGTGGTTTAAGGCATCTTGCCTCCGGTTGCGACGCAAATGCGATGGTTCGTGGTATTCAGCAAGCGGTTTTAGGTATTACTAAATCAATTGATGCAATGTCACAATCTGTGGAAGATAATATTGAGGCGGTTGCAACAATTTCAGCAAACAACGATCCAAGCGTTGGCAAAATTATGGCCGATGCCTTTGCTAAAGTGGGTAAAGATGGGGTGATTACTGTTGAAGAAGGTAAGAGCCTTGAAACTTTTGTTGACGTTGTAGAGGGTATGCAGTTTGACCGCGGCTTCTTGAGCCCAAACTTTGTAACGGATGTTGACAATATGACGGTTTCGCTTGATAAGCCTCTTGTCTTTATCTATGAAGATAAGCTGGAATCTGCAAAGCAGCTTATTCCATTACTGGAGAAAGTAATGGAATCAAAACGCTCTTTGCTTATAATTGCTGAAGATATTACTGGAGAAGCGCTGTCTACACTTGTAATTAATAAACTGCGAGGCGTGCTTCAAGTTGCCGCAGTAAAAGCGCCGGGGTATGGCGACAGGCGTAAAGCGATGCTTGAAGATCTTGCTGTGCTAACAGGTGGCGAAGCAATAATGAAAGATTTAGGTGTAGATATTGAAAAAATTAGTCTTACACAACTTGGCCAGGCAAAGAAAATAGAAGTAACAAACAAAGAAACTATTATTACGGAGGGTGCAGGTACTTCAGGCTCAATTCAATCTAGGATTGCGCGGATTCGATCTGAGATTGCAAATAGCTCTTCAGATTATGATCGAGAAAAATTGCAAGAACGATTAGCAAAACTGGCAGGTGGTATTGCGCAAATAAATGTTGGCGCTGCTTCTGAGGCAGAACTTAAGGAGCGAAAAGCTCGAGTCGAAGATGCATTGCACGCGACACGCGCTGCGATTGAAGAAGGTGTTGTTCCAGGTGGCGGTGTTAGCTTTATCCGGGGCCAGGCTTCTTTAAAGAAGGTAAGATCTGCTGCCAAGGGCGACGAGAAAATTGGCATTGATGTTATTCATGATGCTTTATCTCTTCCACTTAGAACCATTGCAGATAATGCTGGAGCTAAAGGTTCTGTAGTAGTAGCCAAAGTTGCCGAGATGGAAGGTAGCAGTGGTTTTAATGCACTTACTCTTGAGTATGGGGATTTGCTTGAAGATGGAGTTCTTACTCCGGCCAAAGTAGATCGTTGTGCTTTGCAAAATGCAGCCTCTGTTGCTTGCATGTTATTGTCAACGGACTGCATTATCACAAATGCGCCCGTAGAAGAGACAAGCTCAGGTGATGCAGCCGCTGGCATGGACCCTATGGGCGGAATGGGCGGCATGGGCGG
>Ga0163179_10000621_pt1 | contig 25330 bp, 17 predicted proteins | sample AtlANTMetagenome_FD_109643 | JGI IMG/M metagenome (GOLD analysis project Ga0163179, IMG submission 109643) | Marine eukaryotic phytoplankton communities from the Atlantic Ocean - Atlantic ANT 2 Metagenome | ecosystem: Environmental > Aquatic > Marine > Oceanic | place: North Atlantic Ocean...
CCCCAAGTTGGCTGAATGGCGAAGTCAAACACGGCAGTCGGGCGTTCGGTGAAGTCGCGATGCGTCAGGCCGCCGTGGATGAGGTGCTCTGGCGTGGGGCCGATGGGTGCTTCACCGAAGGGGCCCGGTCGAATATCTTCGCGGTTATCGGGCAGCGTATCGTCACGCCGCCGCTCGATGGGCGGATACTCGCGGGGGTTACTCGCGGGGCGCTGGTCGACGCCGCACAAGAGGTGGAACTGGAGATCGTAGAGTCGTCGGTTCATCCCGCGATGTCGATAGATGAACTCTACGTAAGCTCTACGCTGAAGGAATTGGCGCCTGTCGTTCGTATAGACGACCGCGAGGCGCCGGGTGCGGGACCTGTAGGAGAGCGGCTGTACGCTGCGTTTCGCGCGTTGGTCGCGCGTGAGTGCGGTCTTTAACGAAGGACCGCAGGCAACAAGTCGCGCAGGGTCTTTTGGCTCTCGTTCGCAAAAGGATCGCCGTACTGCAGGAACAGTTGACCCCATTCCGTGTTGGCCAGCCACTTGTCGACGACCTTTCGGCCTTCGGATGGGTACCAGATGTAGTCGTGGTACACGAAGGACCCAAAGATAAACGCGTTGACCAGTGGGGTCTGGAACATCAGTTCGGACATGAACTTGAGCGGGCCGAACCAGAACAGGTCGCCGATCTTACTGGCGGCGTTGTCTCCGACAACAAATTCCCAGTTCGTGGCTTTTAGCTCACTCATCTCCATCTCGCCGACCAGCTCGATGTCATCCAGGTGGCCGTTTCCGAGACCCGTCTCTGTAGCGAGTCGGATACAGTCGATGTCCATTGGGTCGAACCCGATGAGCTTTGCGGCGACCGCGTCGACAGCCACTTGGTCCGCGCCGGCGAGCAAGAGGTTTTTGACCACTGGTGTCATGGTTCTCGGGCCCGGTCCGCTTCCAGCCGTCGTGGCATCAGCCACTGAGAACGTACTGGCTTGAATCTCTTGCTGGATACGCAGCAAGTCGACCAGCACTTCGTGAATACGGGGATGACAGTAGTGTCGAGATTTGTCCAAGAGCGCGCCAAAGGCGTTCTTGAGCGAGCAGGTGTATTCCGTGTAGATGTGCGTCTTCACTGTCGGCAAGTGGACGACGTTTTTGTTGAAGAAGTAGTCCGGGATCCGAATGCCGTTGGGGTAGACCTCGTGAAGGGCGAGCATCGGCCCTTTGGGCTCATAGGTGACCCAGCGCATATCTGCGGGGTTGAAGTTGTATCGAACGGGCAGGCCATACTTTTCGTGTACGGGGGTGAAGTTGTTGAGGTGTTCACCCTTTTTGGCCTTGGTCACTACGGTTCTGTTTTCGACGACCACGAGATCGTCAAACCCGTCGTCTTGAAGCTTCTTGGCGACACCCTCGATCTGCCAGGGCGTGGTGTTGGCGCTCGGGTAGAGCATGTGCCAGGAGATGTTGTTTTTCAGGATGGTCGTCGCACTTGGGTCCAGCACAGAAGCGTATTCTGCACAATCCATCAAGCGGGCGTAATCCTCGATAACAGTACTTGGTGTCGTTCTGACGACGGCGACTTTGGACTTCTCGGACATGCGAGATTCTCCGAACTGGAATTTTCGTTCCCCGCTTTTAGCGCGTTCTGAGCGCGTTCGCGGTTTGTTTTTTGTGTTGTGGGATCGACAGCACCATATCCAGTGGCAGGCGCGGGCTGTCAACTACTCTTGGGTGTCTTCTCCCAACGCGAAGTCTCTCCAACGGCTCCCTTCGAGTAGCGCATCGAACTGACCCGTCTCATCGAGCAGGCCTTCCCCGCGTCCTTCGTCGAGATGCCAGAGGGCCACGACTTCGTCGGTGACACCCCAGGGCGTCCAGGGGGGCTCAAAGTCGTCTTCCCAAGCAACGCCATCGATAAATCGAACCTCACCTATGACACCGGGAAAGCTGCCGTTTACGCCTTCCCAGCAGCCTATAGAGAGTGTGCTTGAGGGAGAGCCCGAGAGGTCCATATTGGCGTATGCGACGATCTCACCGTCTACGAAGATGGTCCCGCGTGTTCCGTTCCAAGTCACCGCTAGGTGATGACGCTCTCCATCGAAGATTGAGGTGGGTGTGGTGGCACCTGTAGACCAGTCTTCGGGGTTGTCGGTTGGGGTCGACTTGAAGGTCAATAGATCTTCTTCGGACTGATAAAAGGCGAGCGCGCCAGGCCAGCTGATGATGGGATGGATCTCGTATTCGTCCATCGCGAACGTCTCGACATACATGTCCAACGTGAGACTGCTAGAGAGGGCCAAGCTGTTCACGTTGACGCGCATGCAATCACCCGAGACTCCCATCTCGACCCCATAGCTACCGGAAGTGGGTGCGAGCGCGCCTGGTGTGCAGGCACCACACAGGGCGGACAGCATCAGGTAAGCAGTACCGAGCCCGGCACGTTTTGAGGCGCGTATCGTCATAGTGTTCTCCATCCGTTCAACGCGCCCACAGTAACCGCGCATTTGGTGGTCGGCGACAGCATCCAACGCAGGGGTTAGGCCGAAGGGGCAGGGGGAGATCGTCGTGCGAAGTGGACTCGAAGTGTGGATTAGCGAGGCGTCGGGCGCATACCGCGACGCACGTATCGGTTTGGCGTGTAATCATACGGCAGTGGATGCATCTCTTCGGCACGCGTTGCCGTTAGCGGTCGCTTCCGGAGCGCAGATCGTTCGGCTTTTCGCGCCTGAACACGGGATCGACGCGACAGCGCAGGACATGATCGGGGTCAACGACGAGCAGCGTTCGATCGAGGTAGTCAGCCTTTACGGGGATGATGAGGCGTCGCTGCGGCCAGACCCCGCGACGCTTGAAGATTTAGATGTGTTGTTGTTCGATATTCAAGATGTCGGCGCGAGGTACTACACCTACCAGGCCACCTTGGGCTACATCATGGAGGTCGCGGCAACGACCGGGACCAAGGTCGTGGTGCTGGACCGCCCCAACCCAATCAACGGGGTGGATGTAGAAGGCAACCAACTCCAGCCCGGTCACGCAAGCTTCGTTGGGGCTTACCCGCTCGCCGTCCGACATGGAATGACCATGGGAGAGATGGGAACACTCTTTAAGGGGCACGTGGGGATTGACTGTGACTTCGAGGTCATCCGCTGCGAAGGATGGCGTAGAGACCAGTGGTTTGATGAGACAGGTTTACCGTGGGTCTACCCGTCGCCGAATATGCCTACGTTGGACACGGCCGTCATCTACCCGGGTATGTGTTTGATCGAAGGGACCAATCTCTCCGAAGGCCGCGGTACGACGCGGCCTTTCCATCTCGTTGGAGCACCTTGGCTGCCGGCAGAAAAGATGGCCGAATATTGCATCAAAGGGGCGGCGGATGCCGGACTTCGTGGTGTTGGCTTTCGGCCCGCTAACTTTCTGCCACAGTTTCAGAAGCACGCGGGAAAGGAGTGCGGCGGGGTAGAGATCTTTGTTCAAGATCGAAACGCGCTCGAGTCTTTCGCGCTCGGTCTCGTCGTGATCGAGGCGGCGCTACGTGTTGATCCAGAGCACTTTGGTTGGCGCACGGAGACGTACGAGTTCGTAGACGAGCCTATCGCTATAGATCTGCTCACCGGGAGCCCAGAGGCTCGCGTTGGCCTTGAGTCAAAGGTGCGTCCACGAGAACTTATCGAGGCTTGGACGCCGCAGCTCGACGCATGGTGCGAGATCCGGCGTGAATACCTGCTTTATTGATTCGGCAGGCTTGAGGCTTAGCTGAACAACACGTCGTCGAGACAGCTTTCGTCTCCCGAACGGATTCCCTTCGAGAGCGCGACGGCTTGCGGCAGGATGTTGGCCATATAGAACTCGGCGTTCCGCACTTTTCCTGCGTAGAACTTGTCGCCTGCGTTTTCTGCAAGTTTGGCTTTGGCCACGACCGCTTGGCGAAGGGCGTGAACGCCTAACAGCACAGTGCCGAATAAGGTGAGGAACGGGCTGGCTTGAAGCAGTGCCCCTTTAAGTTGGCCCTGCATCCCAAGGCCGGCCAGGTGCATGGCACAAGCCCCAAGGGTGTTGACCCCTTTGTCCAAGGCGTCGGCCATGTCTCCCAAGCCCGCGTCGCGTGCTTGCTGGAGATCCACTTGCGTTTCTTGCATCCATGCCATGAAGACTTGGCCGTCTTTCGCCCGCATCTTCCGACCCAGTAGATCGAGCGCTTGAATCCCGTTGGTACCTTCGTAGATCGACGCGATCTTAGTGTCGCGAAGCAATTGCTCTACGGGGTATTCCCCGATGTAGCCGTAGCCACCATAGACCTGCACGGCGATTCGTGTGACTTCGAAGCCGATGTCAGAGCAGTGTGCCTTGGCGATAGGCGTGTATAGTTCCACGATGCTCATCAGGCGTTCGGCTTCTGCGGCGTCATCGGTGTTGTGCGCGATATCGATACGTGTGGCCGTGGTGAGTAGGAAAGAGCGCATCGTTTCGGTATAGACCTTCATGGTCATCAGCATACGTCGTACGTCTGGGTGACAAACGATAGCGACGCTTTCCGCGCTGGAGTCGAGTAGTTTTTCTACAGCCCGACCTTGAATACGATCTTTTGCGTAGGCGACTGCGTTGTTGTAGGCCGCGCTCGCGCCCGCGAGACCTTGAAGGCCAACGCTTAAACGGGCTTCGTTCATCATGTGGAACATGATCTTCAGGCCCTCACCCTCTTCGCCGAGTCGGTATCCGACGCAGGGAGTGCTCCCGCCGCCGAAGGCCATCGTGCATGTGGCAGAACCGTGGATGCCCATCTTCTCTTCGATACCGACGACTTGAACGCCGTTACGTGCGCCGAGTGACCCGTCAGATCCCACCATGTACTTGGGAACTACGAAGATCGAGATGCCTTTGTAGCCGGCTGGCGCACCCGGAACCCGGGCGAGCACCAGGTGGATGATGTTCTCGCCGAGATCGTGCTCGCCGCCGGAAATGAAGATCTTTTCGCCTTCGAGGTGGTAGGTGCGATCTTCCCCTTCGACGGGTACGGCTTTTGTTCTGCAGTTCGGGACGTCGGAGCCTGCGGCGTTCTCCGTGAGACACATGGTTCCCAACCATTCGCCCGAGAGCATTTTCGGCACGTAAAGTTCCGTCATCTCCTCGGGTGCCCAGGTCGCAAGGAGGGATGCTGCGGATCGGGTCAGCCCGCTGTAGATCGTGAACGCCATGCAGGCGCCTGTGTACATTTCTCCGATAGAGATAGCCATCGGTAGCGGCAAGCCCATTCCGCCGAAGTCTGGCGAGGCTGCCATTCCCAACCACCCGGCGTCTGACAGCGCTTGGTAGGCTTCTTTGAATCCAGGTGGCGTCGTGACCGTAGCATCGGGGTGGTGTACGCAACCGATACGGTCCGCATCCTTATTGATCGGGGCGATGACGCCCGTAGCGAACTTCTCCGCCTCCTGCAGGATGGCGGTCAACATCTCTTCATCGAAGTCTTCGTATTTTTCAATATTGGCGTAACGCTCTTGCAATTTGAGTTGTTCAAACAGCACAAAACGAAGGTCTCGAAGATCGGTAGAGAATTCTGTCGCGCTCATTGGGGCCCCTCGGGCTCGATTATAAAAATGAATGACCATTCATTCATAATGGAAGTTTTTTTTTATGGCAAGACGTTCCGGTTCCGCGCTTAGGTTTCCGTGAGGGTGCGCGGCAGAATTCGGTTAGGTAAACGGTATGAATACTCTCCGTCCGCTGGTGCTCCGTTGGGGGCGCAGCAGCTATGAAACCGATGCCCAGATACGTGATGAAACGGATCGCGCTGCAGCGCTCGGTTGCGACTACGTCGTTTCCACAGCACGCGAACCTGTTGAATTGTCGAAGGCGCGGGTGTTGGTCGTTCCGAGTGGTACGCAGGTCGACGCTGAGGTTCTAAAGAGGGCACCTGAGCTCGAGCTCGTTGTGACGACGACCAGCGGCTACGACCACATGGATCTGAGCGCATTGCGCATCGCTGGCGTGCGGGCTGCGCGCTGTCCGGTCGCCCGGCGGGATGCTGTCGTAGAGGCCGCGACCGGTATGGCCCTGCATCTATTGAGGGATTTCGGTGGACTCACCGAGGCTGGAAGGACAGGGGAGTGGGCCAGAGGCACGCTCCCTGAACGCCAAATCGCGTCGTTGCGAGGGTTATCCGTCGGAATCTTGGGTTTGGGCGTGATCGGACGACGTCAAGCGGAAGTGTTGCAGGCCTTCGGTGCGGAGGTCGCGGGCTTCGATACTGCTCCTGTCGCCATCGAACTCCCAAGAAAACAGCCGCATGAGCTCTTTGCCACCTCGCGCGTCTTATTTGTTCACTGTAACCACCGCCCAGGTCGCCCACCTGTTGTTGATAGTGCGTTGCTGCGGGCCGCCCGAACCGATCTGATCCTGATAAATACCGCACGTGGCGGGGTCTTGGATGTCGACGCAGCCCTTGAGGCCTTGCGCGCGGGCAGACTAGGCGGACTGGGTGTCGATGTGTTTCCTGACGAGCCCTGGCCGGCGATGGCGGCCTTCGCGCGCGAAGAACGCATCGTCGCGACCCCTCACGCGGCGGGCTATTACGACGGCCTTGGTGGAGCTGTCGCTTCGGAAGTCGCTGCTGCGCTTAAGGCGTGGCGCTCAGAAGAGCCTTTGCCGGCGCGTTTGATTTGATGTTGTTCGGCGTGAACTGACGCCGACGGGCATCTCAGTTTCGCGCGCCCAGAATGTGGGAAATCCCCTCAGAAAAACCCGTACCGCCTTCACTCTGGGTGATGTATGTCGGAGGCGATTTTAGGCGAGGCAGGAACTTCGTGACGTTCGCAACGCCGACGCTGTGCGGAAAGAAACCGAACATCGGCTCGTCGTTAGCGGAGTCGCCGAAGAACGCCCAACGCTGCTTGGCGTCGTCTAAAGACGCGTTCCATCGTTCTGCCAAGAACCGGCGGCATCCCTCGAGTTTGTCGAAGGCGCCATACCATCCGTTGACGTGAATGCTGGATACTTTGCAGGTAGCTCCGGCTTCATCGAAAGCCGCCACAATCTCGTCGATAGCTGAATCGGGGAGCGGCGGGACGTCTTCGCAGAAGTCTATGGCAAGATCTAATTCTCGGTAGGGCTGGTCGACAGATATGGCGCTTCCTGGAACCCGCTCCAAGATACGACTTGATAGGTCGGCAAGACGTGATTTGTTCGCGATGCGCTCGCTTTCAGGTTGTAGAAAGCGTCGTTGGAGCTTCTCACCGTCGTGCCAGAACCAGAGTCCGCCGTTTTCGCCGATAACGCCGTCCACCGGCCACATACGTGCCAAGTGGTCCACCCAGCCCGCGGGGCGACCGGTGATGATTACCGTCTTCAGTCCGGCTGCTTGAAGGTCCGCGAGCGCTTGAAACGCGGCAGGAACCACACGTCCATGCTCGGTAAGCGTGTCGTCGAGGTCACAGAACACGCCGCGCATGCCACGGCACGCCTCGGTGGAAAGAGCGTCAATATTCAAGGGCATTTCATTTCAACCACTAACCGTCGTCTTCTACGGTCCAGGTCTCTCCGGCGTACAAGAGCTCTTTGAGCCCTGCGTCGCCAATTTGCTCTTTCGCTTCCGCGAGCTGCGCTCGCGCTGCGTCGTCATAGGTTGGCGCTTTGATGCGGAAAAACACGCCCACTGGGACGGGGAAGTTGGGGTAGTCCAACGTCGCAGCGAGCTGTGCGAGGCCCAGGTCGGTTTCGTCGTAGACCACCGCGTCGTCGGCAGAGAATCTGTCGCCGATATCGAAAATTTCCCATTTGCTGCCGTTGAGTCGCAGTCCCTTTGGTTCGTCTTTCTTTCCGAACAACAGAGGCGCGCCATGTGCGAGCTCGATCGTTTGTAGTGCTTGTACCTCGGCTTTCTTCTTCTCGTATTCGACACCAGGGATGCGTTGGCCACCGATCGGCGCGTAAGCACCATCGTTGAAGATGTTGCAATTTTGGTAGATTTCGAGAAAGGAAGCACCGCGATGGTGGTACGACGCCTCGATCATCGCGCGTTGATGCTTAACGAAGACGTCCACGGTTCTCGCCACGAATGTTGAGTTCGCGCCCAGCGCGACTTGAATCGGGTTGAACGGGCGGTCTAGCGAGCCCATTGGCGTGGATTTCGTGCGTTTACCCACTTCACTTGTGGGGGAGTATTGCCCCTTGGTCAGGCCATAGATCCGGTTGTTGAACAGAAGCAATTGAATGTCGACATTTCGCCGGAGCACATGAATGAGGTGGTTTCCACCGATCGAGAGGGAGTCGCCGTCGCCGGTGATGACCCAAACGGACATGTCCTCTCTGGTCGCTCTGATCGCGGTCGCAAAAGCTGGTGCGCGCCCGTGGATGGTGTGAAATCCGTAGGTGTTCATGTAGTAGGGGAACCGACTGGAACAGCCGATCCCTCTGACGACGACAAATTCTTCTTTTGGCTGACCCAGTTCGGCCATGACACGCTGCACCTGCGAAAGGATCGCGTAGTCACCGCAGCCTGGACACCAACGAATCGCGACCTTCTTTTCAGGGTTCGCCGGGTTGTCAGCCTGAAAGTCTTTGGCTTTGTATTTAGGAGTGTTTGGAGTGGTCATGCTGATGCTCCAGACCTATAGCCGATGTGCGGGAAATTCGACCGAGATGGACTCGCCAGCAATTGCTCGGTCGATAGCGTTTCTCATCTCGGCGACGCGGTAGGGTAGCCCTTCGATTTTGCTCAAGCTGATAGCGTTCACAAGGAACTTTTCACGGACCAGCTTCACCAACTGGCCAAGGTTCATTTCGGGCACGATGATCGTGTCATAGCGAGCAAGAACTTCGGCCGTGTTTTTGGGCATCGGGTTTAGGTAGCGCAGGTGAGCGTGTCCTACGTTGTGCCCGTCTTCGATAGCTCCCGCCACAGCGACGTGTGCTGCACCGTAGGTCGAACCCCACGTGAGTACGAGTACACCGGAGTCCGAGCCATCGACCTCCAAATCCGGGATGTCGTTGGCGACGCGCTGGATCTTTTCTGCGCGAAGTCGACACATAAAGTCGTGATTTTCTGGGCTGTAGGAGACGTTTCCGGAGAGGTGCTCTTTTTCTAGTCCACCGATGCGGTGCTCTAACCCAGGTGTACCTAAACGAATCCAGGGGCGTGCAAGCGTCTCGGGATCGCGGGAATAAGGCATGAAGCCTTCAGTCTCAGTATGGAAGTTGACGTCGATGTCTGGCAGACTCTCGATCTCTGGTAGGCGCCATGGTTCTGCGCCGTTGGCCAGATAGCCGTCTGTCATGAGAATGACCGGCACGGTGTATTTTGTGGCGATTCGCACCGCTTCGAACGCGATGTAGAAGCAGTCTGAGGGCGTTTTAGGCGCGATAATGACGCAAGGTGACTCTCCGTTGCGACCGTACATCGCCTGCAGGAGGTCGGCTTGCTCCGTCTTGGTCGGTAGACCCGTTGAGGGACCACCGCGCTGGACGTTTACGACCACAAGTGGGAGCTCGCAGATCATCGCGAGGCCAATGGCCTCGGCTTTGAGTGCGAGGCCGGGACCGCTGGTACCGGTAACACCGATTTGACCGGCATAGGAGGCGCCGATCGCAGCACAAACCGCCGCGATCTCGTCTTCCGCTTGAAAGGTCATCACCCCATAGCCCTTGTAGTTGGCAAGGTTGTGGAGGATGTCTGACGCGGGTGTGATGGGGTAAGAGCCGTAGAAGACGGATAGACCTGCTTTGAGGCCTGCAGCCGTCAAACCTAAGGCGAGGGCTTCGTTGCCCATCACGCGGCGATAGGTTCCGGGGTCGACTGTCGCGGCGGGGACTTCGTATCGGCCTTGAAACAACTCGACGTTTTCCGCGTACCCGTTGCCTGCGTGCAGCGCCCGAACGTTGGCGTCATCCAGGGGCTGTTTGTTCTTGAACTTTTGGCGAATCCATGCCTCGGTGGGGCCCAACGGCCGACTGAACAGCCAGTAAGTCAGTCCAAGCGCGAAGAAGTTCTTGCATCGATCCGCGATTTTGGCGCCAAGACCCCATTCCTTCACGGCCTCGCGGGTCAATGAGGAGATCGGGACTTTGATCACCCGAAAGCCACTAAGGCTGCCATCTTCGAGAGGATTCGATTCCAGGTCTGCGAGTTGAATATCGCGGTCCTTGAACTTATCCGTGTTGACGATGATGATGCCGCCCTCTTGAAGGTCGGCGACGTTCCGTGCGAGTGACGCAGGGTTCATGCACACCAAAACGTTGGGTCGATCACCGGGTGTGAATACATCGTCCGAAGAGAAATGGACCTGAAAGGCACTGACGCCTGCTTGCGTTCCGATGGGGGCTCTAATCTCGGCGGGAAAGTCCGGGAAGGTCGAGACGTCGTTACCTACAAGGCTGCTTGTGCGAGTGAATTGATTACCCGTCAATTGCATACCATCGCCGGAGTCGCCGGCGAAGCGGATCACTACGTTGTCGAGGGTTTCGACGGCCATTGCCATGTGTTTTTTCTCCCAATCGGGGCCTGAACGTGCATTCGCAGAAGGCTGGCTTAACAGTAGGGTGTTGCGAGTGCGAAGACTGAGTGGTCCAACTTTGTCGCAATTTTGAAGAGTGTGAGGCCTAATGTCCAAGAAGACAAGTATTACAGTGGCGATCATCGCTTCGGACTGTGCGTCTTCGTTGGTTCTTCGGTGGGCGCGATTGTTAGATGCGACGCCTCTAAACAGTGGCAGTAGGCCCTATGAAGTGTTTCGGGCCCTACGTCGTATAAAGCCGGATATTGTCCAGGTGGTGGGAATACCTGCGGAGCCCGTGGCGGCTATTGCGTCGACGCTTGCGGCGTGTCCGGCGGTGCTCAGTACCACTACGGACGGCCCGCAGGATAAGGTTCAACGCGCGTTTCATCGCCGTTTTCATCGGTTCGTGGCGGAGTCCCAGGGCCACGCACGTGGGTTTTTACGAGAAAATCCGCACATTCATTTGGGAAGAGTTGCGGTCGTTGCACGCCCTCTAGGCGACGCAGCCGAGGCTGATAAGGTCGAACTCGAGGCGCTTCAGGCCATATACCGTGAGACGCTCGCGATGCGCACTGGGCGACGCTAGGACGATCAGCGTTTGAGTCCTGTGCCCCGGAAGCTCTCGTTGTTTCCAACCCGTCTACTGACCTCGACAGCCGCGTAGCCTTCATCCAAAATCCAGCGTTCTAGCGCCTCGCCGGTCATCGTGTGCTTCACGTCCGTTTGTAGGCGGTCGTAGATGTCTGCGACGACGACTGAATATGGCCACTTGTGATGGTCGTGCACGGGCAGGTGGCTGACGATTGCGGCCAGTCCGGGCACACTTCCGAAGAGCTTGTAAGGGGTATGACTGAATAGGCGTAGGCCGGAGGCTATCGCCCGGCTCAGGCCGTAAAGTTGGTGCGGGTCAAGGTTTTCCGCGACGCCACGGAGTGCATTACTGGCTGCGGCGGAAGCCCCTTGCCGGGGGCCATGAGTCCACACACAGAGTCGCCCTCCGGTGCGTATTTTTTTGCCGATCGCCTGGAAGGCAGCTGCCGGATTATCCATGTGGTGAAGTACGCCAAAGCAGTAGGCGAGGTCGATTGAGACGTCGCGTACTGGAGGGTTAAGCACGGTGCCTTGGATGACGTGCACCTGCTGGAGGCCGCGCGTATTTCTTCTGGCCGCAGCCACGGCTTCTGGGGCGCTGTCGATAGCGATGACTTCTGCACCGTAACGGGCAGCAAAATAGGCGTGTCGTCCGAAACCACAACCGGCGTCAAGAACGGTCTTACCTATGAATTCCTCGAAGTCTATGGGCTGCATGTAGTCGAGGAAGGTCTGTTCCCAAACCCGCTCTGCTTGATCAAAGGTTGTCCAAGCGTGCGCAGAGGTGGGTGTCGATGCCCCTTCGCCTTCGAGCAGCATGCGGGGAATACCGTCGCTTATTGGGTACGTGCTATGACAGGCGGCGCAGCTCAGTGAGCCGTCTAAAATTTCCGTGCCTTCTTTGTGCGCTAGATCCAGACCCGTCTGGTCGGTTTCCGTGGGGTGGATGTGTCCCGTGAAAGTGGGGATGCGGTTTTCGCGGAAGACCTCGAGCTTCAGTTCGTCGTTGCCACATGCTGGGCAACTGAGCCATTTGAGAAGCCGGTGTTTCACGTTTGCCTCCGCCTTAAGCTTAGAAGCGCGAGCGCATAATCAGGTTGAAGCCGAGTTGATTCCGCTCCTCAGGAGCGGCTAGTACGCGTTCGCCTTCGGGGTTGTCTTCCGTTGCTACGAAGTCGGACAAGTTGTTGTCGAGTGTGTAGAGCAATTCACCGACGAGCACCATGCTCTTGGAGGCGTCGACTTGAAGTCCGAGGACGGACCCGAGGATATTCGCGGCGGCTTGACCATCGGGTACCTGTTCTTTGTTGCGTTCGGTGTACTGAACGAACACGCCTTGATCGGTTTGATACGTGGCGGGCTGCATGACGCCAAGTCCAATCGACGGTGTGAGGCGTTTATCTGGGAAGTATCGAGAAATCTTGGCACGCCCATAGACCTGCGGTGTGACCTCTAGGTCGCTCGAAAGCGCGTAGCCAGATGTGAGACCCGGTACGTTGAACAGGATGTAGGCGAGGTCTTTGTAGACAAGGTCCACGGCGATGGACGTTGAGCCTTGTACGTAGACCGCTTGGAGATCGCCGGCTATTCCGGATTCGAGCACGGTACTGCCGGTGTTGTCGGGGTCCAGCAGGTTGTGCGTGAGGTGGTTGACCTCCGCTTGTACCAGCACTCCCGAGCCGTCGAGTTGACTGTGCGAGATGTAGGTGTCTCGCATTTGATCTGGGCTGTTGCGGTAAAGGCGGAGTTCTGACGACTGGATAAAGTCGAGCTCGTCTGTGGACCGCCAAGCAACCTGCCCAGACACGCCGAGCGCCTGGATATTCTCGCCGTACAGCGGATCCGATGTGTCGGATACGTTTGTAAATTGACCTTGCCGGAACGAGCCCGCGCCGGCCTCAAGCCGTAGATCGCCGCCGAGGTTCACACCAGCGCCAGCCAGGAGGCCGTAGAACGCCTGATTACGCTTGTCGCTCGTCTCCTGAATCTCGTCAGAGACCGCCGACTTGGCGCCAATAAATGCGTAGGTTCCGTCATTCTGGTACTGAACGCGCACGCCGGGAAGGGCTTGCGCATCTACAGCGTAGATTTCTCGGCCACCCCACGACAAGTCGTAGCTGTATCCCAGTCGAAAGCGGCTCGCGTCGACCGCGTAGCCCGTGACAGAGAAGGTGTGATCTTCATCGCCATCGATCATCTTTACCAGGCGCACATAGGAGCCGTCGTCTGTGAGAGCAACGCCATCGTCGGACTGGTCGGGGTCGAGGTACGGGGAGAACTGTAGCACCAGCGCTGACTCGGTGAACCAGTTGGGCCAAAAGCCCTCATCTCGACGGTACAGGACCAAGTGGCTCTGTGAGATATCGTCCGAGTACTTCGCTTCGTAGTCTTCGAAAAACGTGCGGTTTCCACGCTCTACGAAGTTGGCGGACGGGCTGTAATGCTCCGGCCCTGCCAAGATATTCGTGTCTTCAAAGGCTGTGGTGATCCACGTGTCCATGAAGGCTTGCGCATTGGCGACGGGTAGTAAGAGTGCGGCCGCGGTTGCTATCAGCATGTCATTCTCTTCAGGCGGTTTTAGAAAATCAGTGGTTAGTGGACGTGCGATGAGGTGCTGGGCAAGGCTGCAGCGTCCGTTTGTCCGATAGATTCGGTAAGTTCAGATGGGAGGTCTTCAGAACCGCGTACGGTCAGTACCCATTTGTCCCAAACCTGGGTCGCCATGCCTTGTACGAATTCCAAGGTTTCTCCTGACCAATCAGTGGGCAGGAACTCGGGCATTGTGGTCGCGGTGTATAGGTAAAGCGTGCAGTTCCCATCGGGCCATTCGACGGGCCATTGGCCGTATTCCAAATAGTCCGAGTAGTCTTCGTCCGATGTGTCCGTGCCGAAGCCGCTCGGGATGAGCACATCCTCTGCACGAAGTAGCGCCCCTTCGAATTTTTCCATGGCGTTATCGTCGCACAGCGTGTTGTCGTCGATGACCTGCGCGTCGGGGACGTCCCAACTGCCGTCGTCTGCGGGTTCATAGTCTGGAAACGAAAACTGTGTGGACTGGAGGTATTCTTGGTTGCCGCCTGAGAGCGTGCTCAAGCGGTCGCCGACGACGATCTCTTCGGGCGCGTTGAATGTGTATACGAACAGCTGCGCGTAGTTTCCTGGGTCATCGACGGTGTCGGTGACCCAAAATCCGGCCGAGGACAGCGCGGTGACGATGACCTCGCGATCGTCTGTGCGTACTTCGACAAATTCGCGTTCGAGCGGATTGGTTTCCGGATCATCCGTCTTTTGCATCTGGCCCAGGGTTGGCTTGCTATACCAAAGCGTGTCGCTGACACCCGTGACATATGACGCGTCGCGTTCGTCAGTACCATGGTCGTCTGTCAGCCAGACGCGGGTGGGCCCAAAGGCGTATCGATAAGACACGTCGCCGGACCATTCGCCATTGACCATATCGATCTCGTACGGTGCGTCTGGGCGACCACTTGTACTGCCAGGACAAGCGGCCACAGTTTCTACTTCGCCGTCCGGGTCTACGATCCGTCCGGGTCGGATTCGCACGGAGAGCGGCCCGTTCACAGCGATAGGTTCAGCGTTTCTATCGAGCGCGCGAACGGAGAGGCTTACGACGGCATCTTCTTCGACGAATTCGGCAGGTACCTTTTCGGTACCGGGCAGTCCAGAGGTCACGCTCACCTCTAAGAACGCCACGTTATCCGCTGGGCGGGAAGCTGTTTTCGAGCACCCCAGAACCAGTAGCGGCAAGAGTAATGCGCTGATGCGGTAAATCATTGGCAGTACGCCTCCGTCACAGGCACGATTCGACCTTCCTCTTCGGCCACGCCGTCTTGGGGCAGCGTGTGGTAGGTCTGAATCGAGGCGATCACGACGTCTCGAATCGAGACCTCCGTGTCGTACTGAGTGGTATTTCTCTCTAGAACCTCGAACCCAGATCCGCCGTTCGCGATGTAGTTGTTCGTCGCCAGTTCATAGGTGCCGTTTTCATCGAGCGCGCGCCCATTGATTACGATGTCGCAAGCGACTTGCTGTGCGCAGTCCATAACGAAGCTCATTCCGGAGATCTGGGCTTGCGAATTGCAGCCTCGGTCGGAAGATCGGGACGCGACATAATCCAGCAGCTCTTGTACCTCGCGCCCTGAGAGGAACATCGTGGTGATGGTGTTGTCGAAGGGCATCGAGTTGTAGATGGTGTCGAGCGTAATGTCGCCTGCAGCAATGTCGGCGCGAATACCTAGGGTGTTGGTGAGTGCTATTTCCGTCTCTACACCTTGATAGAAGCGCATCGCATCGGCGCTTAGGTTGCCGAGCATGCTGTCACCGCCGCTGGATCCGTAGCGCGTGAGTTTTTCTTCGGCATACCCGATCACTTGCTCGAGGTTGAAATCGTAGTCCAGCATCTCCTGGTACTCATCCATCAACTCAACAACATCGGGGTCTTGTGGGACACCCGAGTGTACGGGAAACAGCGTGTAGTCGGTCGAGAGGATGTTTCCATCACGAACGACAACGTCAAGTCGGCCGATAAATTTCGCGAACGCGCCCGAGTGCACGACGGGGATACGCTTACCCGTGACCTCGTTGGTGATCACTGGAGGCGGGTCGATCGCGACGTGGTGGTGGCCGCCGATAATGAGATCGAAGCCGGTGATGGTGCGGGCCAATTCGAAGTCGTCATCCATCCCTTTGTGGCTCAGCACGATGACGATATCCGCACCTTGGGCGCGTAATTTAGACGATTCCCTAGGGATCACATCCTCAGCCTCGATGACCGTGATGCCCATAGAGTTGGACTCATCGTAGATAGAGTTCAGTGAACTGAGATTTCCAAGGCCGATTACGCCTACACGCAAACCGTCCAGGTCGTACATTGCTGAGGGCAGGACGTAGTGCTCAAGGTCCGTTGCCCAAGGCTCACTCGAAGACTCGAAATCATAGTTGGCTGCAAGAAGCGCGAAGCCGCCATGGGCGCTGTATTGCGACGCCAGATTCGCTGCGCTCGCGTCAAATTCGTGATTCCCGACGACAGCCGCGTCGAGGCCTATCTCGGTCATCGAGCGAAATTCCGCTTCGCCGAAGTATTCGTTGAAGACGATAGCGCCCTGGAAACAGTCACCGCTATCTAGATGGAGAGAACGGACGGCCTTGGACCGTTCGCGTTCGAGGATGTATCCAATTCGTGCGATACCGCCGTACGGACCTTGGCCGTCGTTCAAACAAAGTCCGTTGTCTGTAAACGTAGGGTCGAAGTCATAGGGGAACAGGCGGCTGTGCAGATCGCTGGTGTGAAGAATCGTGAGCGAGACATCTTGTCCGGCGAGTGCTGGAGGAGTTTGTTCGAGTGCCGTGGGAATAAGGTCACAGGACGCGCTTGCGGCCAATACAAGCGCCGGGCCAAACGACCTACGAACGGTTCTAGTTAGGTTTAGGCGACGAGCCATTGGCGTTCCTCATCTGTTCTGGCGCGACCATAGCCTTCAATCTGCCCTTCTGCCAACGTACGTTGAGCGGTTGACTCAAAGAGTCTACCGACTTAATCGCGACAATCGTTTACATGTGCCTGCGGAAGAGGAACAGCTGATGTCGAAGAGGCTTGCGTTTTCGTTGCTCGTTGGTGCGCTCGGTATGGGTACTTTCGTCTCGGATGCGGCTGCGGCCGGGTTCGAAGCCAAGACGATGCGTGACCCGTTGTCGGTGCGCGAGGTCGAGCGCGGATTGATCATCGGTAAGGGGTGGCTCGAATTCGGGTTCAACAACTCCTTTAAACAGGCGGATGGCTACTGGAGTGCTGACGGCGAAGCCGTTGACTTCGACAGCGCAGAGTGGCTGTATTCCACGCACAGTATCGACATTCGATACGGCATCTCCCGGCGTGGAGAGCTTCGTTGGAGCCAGCCCTTTCATTACATGCGTCTCACGAATGATTCGCTTGGTACAGACACCTCGCAGGTTGCGCTGGGCGATCCATCTTTCGGATACAGCATGGAGCTGCTGCGTAGTTCAGAGCCGCTGACCAGTTGGGTGGTGTACGCCGATTATAAGGGACCTGGTGGTTCCGAATCGCCGGGTTCCTACCTTGGTGGACCGCTCAATGTTTCGCAGTTCGTCGTTAGCACCGGTACGCCGGATATTGACATCGGAACGGCGGCCAAAACACAGATGGGGCCTCTCGCGCTTCAAGCGGGTGTTGGTTTTACCAATCGATTATCTGCGGTTGTTCAGTACGCGATTGAGATCACTGATTATCAGTTTGGTGGGCGGGTGAAGCCCGGCAACATCGTCCACATGGATGGTGGCGCAACGTTTCAGTTAGGTCCGGTCGCGCTCGGTGGCTCGGTGCTTTACCAAGCACGTCAGGCCACCAAGGTCGGTACCACCGAAGGTACGCTGACTGGAAACAAGAACTTGGTCGCTATCGAGGGGTCGGATGGTTGGAGTCTCGACACCACCGTCGGCGCTATCGCGAACTTGACCCGCGGCGTGGATTTAACCGCCGCTTACAGTATTCCATTGCGCGGTGAAGACCTTCAGTTCTTCCCGCTCGAGGCCATCCACCCGACTCGAGGCAACACGGTCAGTGTTGGGCTCGAGCTGCGGTACTAGGAGCCAAACAATGAGCTGGAAACGATTCACGGCATTTTTTACTCTCCTGGCTGCGGTCCTTTTGGGGGCCCCGCAGACTGCAGAAGCTAAGTTTGTCTTCCCACACAACCACCCAGATCTGGAGTGGTACTCGATCGAGACAGAGCACTTTGTGGTGCACTACCCGATGAGCAAGCGGGACAAAGACGATCCGCACTATTTGGAGACTGAGTTCTCCGCGCGCAAGACCGCTCAAGTCGCTGAAGACATGTGGGCGCCTATGTGCGAGCAGTTCAACTACTTCCTTAAAGAGCGCGTACACATCGTGCTGCTGAACCAGTCCGATTATCTTGAGGGTTTCACGATCCCGGCTTGGGACTGGATCCAGGTCAGCACGAACCCTGGCGCTTACTTCTACCGCATGCGTGGCCGCATGGAGTGGATCAGTGACGTCATGGTGCACGAGTTCGCGCACGTCGTTTCGCTGAAGGCGAACAGCCCGCTGGCTGAAGGCGCGCAAGGTATGGAACTCAGCGGTCTCTACCGCGACGGTATCCGGGACACGTCGACCGGTGCCAGCATGTACATCATGGACACCGACCCCTTCTACTGGACGGAAGGTGGCGCGGAGTACTGGTCTGATGAAGCCAACTGGAACTGGTGGACCGCCGCTCGGGACATGAACATCCGTATGACGGTGCTCGACGAGCGACTTTTGACCTATGATCAATGGCAGACTCGCGCTCAAGCCTTCGACTGGGGTGGCGGTGAACGCGGGTACCAGCAAGGGTACTCGTTCGCGCTCTACCTCCGACAACGTTTCGGACCGAAAACCTACACCCAGATGGCTATCGAAGGCGGAAAGCGCTGGCGCATGGACTGGAACACGATCGTTGAAGACGTGACCGGTGTCGATGCCGAGACGCTCTACCACGATTGGGTGGCGTTTCTTCAAGATGTGTACGGCAAGCAAGTCGATGCGATTCGTGCTGAAGGCGAGGTCGTTGGACGCGAAGTGCTGCCCGAGAAGGGTGACTGGGATTACAGCGACCCTTCCGGTCGTGACGAGTGGAACGCGAAATCAGAAAAGGATCGCACGCGAGCGCGTGAACGGACCGGAACCTGGATGATCGAACCGCGCGTTGACGCAGAGAGTGGCTTGATTGGTATCAACAACCGGGGCGCTGTGGTCGTGCAGCCGATGGATGAGTCAATCTTCGAACCGTTCACTGGTAAGTACGCCACGAACTCCGAAAAGCTTGAGGCCATCGGTCGCCAGACGGCGATGCTACGTGGCGAGTTCATGCACGGCTGGGACCTCGTACCCGGTAAGCAGCAGATCGTGACCACGGGTACCGAGCACATGATGGACAGCACGTTCACCAAGTGGACTGGTATCCGCCATGAAGGCGACGGGTACAACTGGAAGCAGCTTTGGGTACACGACATTGTTGAACGTGAAGACAAAGTGAAGGGACGCAAGTTCAACACTTGGTCGACTGATCGCATGCTTAACGGCAAGGCCAAGACGACGAAGGGCGCCTCGCGCGCTATCCCGAACACGTTGCGTGGTCAGGATCCGACGGTCAGTCCGGACGGCTCTAAGATCGCGTATCTACAGTATGCGGACGGTACGCTAAACTTGGCGACCATCAACTTTGACGGGACCGAGAAGACGCTTCTGACGGACTTCGAAGAAGGGACCTGGATGCAGCATCCTGATTGGTCGCCTGATGGCAAACACATCGTGTTCTCTATCTTCCGGCACTTCCGACAGGACCTGTACATCATTGATGCCGACGGTTCGAACCTTCGTCCGATCACTTGGGACGCTTGGGAGTCTCAAGATGCGCACTGGGCCGACGATGGGAAGATTTACTTCTCGTCCGATCCGACCGGTGTGTACAACATCTTCTCTTACGATCTTGAGAACGATAAGATCGAGCAGCTCACCAACGTGATCAGTGGGGCGGAGTGCCCGGTGATTACGCCGGAAGGCAACCTCCTCTACACGCTCTACACCTCGTATGGTTGGAAGCTTTGGGGGCTACACCGCGGTGAGTTCTTCGGGAAAGACGCCACGGATATGTTTGTGTTGCCGAAGGATGCTGACCCGGATGATGTCAAAGACTCCATCGCGTACCGCGAAGATTTGAGCCACTACGAAGCGCAAACCCATAAGTACAAGTGGACCAAGGCGCTGATGCCACCTACCGCTGGCCCCTCGATTTCGTTTGAGAACGATTCGATGACGAACTTGGCGCTTACGGGTGGGTTCTACGTCTTCGCGCAGGACTTCGCTGAAAAGCACGGTCTGTATGTGCGTGCGTTGATGGGTGAAGACAACGTCTGGATGGCGCAGTACTTCCTGCAAAACTGGTACACGAACATGTACATGACGGCGTACCGCGTCGAGGTCAAGTACGACTACGGGTTCATGATCGATGACGATGATGACCTGACGACGACCGAAGACCAGTCGATTTACGAAGGCAAAAACCAGCAGGCTTACAACATCGTCTCTGGTGCCATCGATTATCCGTGGAGCAACCGGTACAGCACGATGTTGTACGGATCGGCCATGGAGGTTTCGTTCCGTACGACCAGCGAGCCTGAATGGGAACCTTACATGCTCGAGTATGAGCTTGGTGGTTCGGTCGGGTTCACAAACATCTCGGGCTATTACGCACGGGCCCCCAACCCGCCGGCAGGACGTAATGTTGAGCTGACGGTGTCCCACGCTTGGACAGACGTTGTGTATGAGCCGTACGGAGGCGTCGTCGTCGATGACGGGATGCTCTTTGATGACTACGAGTACAACAAGTTCGACCTGCGGTGGGTAGAGTTCTTCAACATCCCGACCTTTGGTGGTTTCGGACCGCTCGCCGCGGCGCGCTCCAAGGGCCACCGCATCCAGTTCGACACGCAGTTCGGCTTTATTGATCGCAACGTCGACTCCTGGGGTGAGTTCCGCGCTGGTGGACAGCACCCGGCATTCAGCGGATACAGCACGTCGGTACGTCCGCAAACGCAGTTCGCTGGCTACCCGTTCTACAGCCTCTCCGGTGAAACGCTTGGGACAATGAACCTGGCGTATCGGTTTCCGATTAAGTCTCGGATGGCCACTCGGGTCGGGCCGTTCTACTTTACGTCTTCGTACTTGCAGTTCATGGGAACCGCGGGCAACCTGTGGTCGTTCCGTCCACCGGAGGACCCGGACCTTTACTACAAGACTGGCTCAGCCGATCGCGTGGCGTATGACCCTGCCGATGTAAAACGTGAGATTCCACTCGTGGATTCCGCGTACAAGAACGGCAACTACTTGCTCTACGATGCTGGCGCTGAGCTCCGCGTGAGCGGCGTCCTCTTCAACGCAGCCTATTGGAACAGCTTCTTGCGTGTTGCCTATGGGTTTAACGAGATTGGGGGCTACGGAGACGTCGATGGTGACGACATCCAGAGCACTGCATCGAACGCGATTGGTGATGAATTATCCGTCGAGACCGAGAAGCCGGGATTGCGCTTCTACATCGGTCTTGGAACCGGCTGGTAGGCTGGAGGGAAACAAAATGACGCGACTAGGACTTTCTACGCTCGTCTTACTCACGCTCGTTGGCTGTGGTCGAAGCACCACGGAGAGCGAAGTGAAGCTTGTTGGGGTTGGATATAGCCCCGACGAGATCGGCCCTGCGCCAAGCGCGTACGGTGGGACGATGGAGTACAACTGGATCAACTTCGCGGGCGCTGGGCTGAACCTCGGCTTCGCAGGCTTGCTCTCCACTGAAGAAGTGGGTGGTGGTTCCGGCTTTAAACCTCCTTACGCGCTCGTCTACAGCTTCGGCTACATCTTCGACACCAAGCTCACCGGTGTTGAGAGTATCAGTGTGGTTCCGGCGGCCCCGACAGCGCTCGACAGCTGCTACACCAGCTACGAGGCCCAAGGACCAATCGGGTCGTTTACGACGGTAGATGTCGGTGATGCTATCGATTGGGTTCTGCCGGGCGCGGATTCGACAGCGCGGATGACGGTTGATCGGACGCCTGCCGATTATCCGACCAACCCGCAAGACCTGTTCGTTTATTACTTTGGACTAGAGAGTTGGCGACCAGATGCGGTCATGTCCCGTGTGCCGGGTGCGACGGATGCCGCTACCGATATGGAGGAGTACCTGCTTCGTTCTTCCAACTTCCCGTTCACGGAAGAGGTGGAGTGGCAGTTCCCGGGAGCGCTTGTTCCCTTCGAGGCGCCCGTAGGCTCCATTCCGCTGCCCAGTACCGCGGTACCTGAGGGCAGCCCGACCATCACACTTCCCGCGCGTTCGGAAGGGGTGATGATGTCTTGGAACGGCCCACGGTATGATTACCAAGGCGATTTGCTCGAGGGCTATGAGTCTGGAGAACAGTCGACCTGTCTTGAGTACATTCGCTCTGTTGATGATGCACCAGCCGCGGTGGCTGACTGCGGAGAGACCACGGTCGTTTCTTCCGGCGACACGCTTACGGGGCAGATTTACACAGGACCATGGGACACTGAAAACGGCGAGGTCATGTTCGCTTGGGAAGTTCCCGAGGCTGCGAGCGCGGATGAACAGCTCTCGATCACCGTGCGCTTCCTCGCAGAGATCGAAGAAGATTCGCCGAATTATCAAGTGCGACTCGCCCACGAACGTTCAGCAATGGCGTGTGAGGAAGGGGACTGGACGTTTAATCCAGACCTGACCTACCGGGATGAGTTCGTGACGCAGATGCGCGGAGATCCCCAGCACACGCTGGTCGAGGTCACCTGTCGTGTTCAAGATGACGGTGAGTTCCGTTTGGCCACTGACCATCTGGCGGATGCCATGTCGATCGCTGACGCAAAGAATGCGCAGGGATCTGTGTTCTTTTTCACTCGGACCTCTACCTCGGAGGCTGTCGTGCCTGACGCGAAAGACAGCTACGACAAACGACGCCACATTTCACCTGTCCTCTTGTCCGCGCGAACGGTCGAGTTGGGCCGGTTCTGGTACTAGCGGGAGACCAAGACTATGCGTACAACGCTTTCAGTATTTTTGGGCCTCCTAGTCGCCGGTTGTGGCGGTGAAGAGCTTGAGGCGTATTACACCGGAAACGGTGGACCTGAGATTCAAGCCGTCGGCGTCGTGGACGCGGACGGGGCGGCCAACGCGGAAGGCACCTTCGGTCCGAACGGCGATGCGATCGGCGAGGATGGCAACCTGGGCGGTAACACCGTCGTGATTCAAGGTTCCGGGTTTGGCGATGACGCTGGCGCGATCGTGGTCGTGTTCGGTGACGAGAACGCGGAGATTCTCTCGGTTACCGACGGCGCTATCGAAGCGGTAGTGCCCGTGGGACCAGTGAATGGTGGAGCGGTCGATATCGGCGTTGCTACCAGCGCGGGCTACACCTTCGCGGAAGAAGCGTACACCTATGACGTCGGCGACATCACCGCTGATCAGTCCGGCTACGTGATGCTGCAGAACTACACCGACACTGTTTGGGGTGCGTACATCGGCTACAGCGGCATTCAAGGAGACGGCGAGTTCTTGAACTTTGCGTACCCAAGAGTGCACACACCGGGTATCGGCTTCTGGGGTAACAGTGACGTCGCGCCTGAAGGCGAGTGGAGCGTTCAGCGACCAGCAGCGACCAACTACGTCTCGGGGATCAGCGAGCTTCGCGAACGAATCGGAGACTTCACCTTCGTGAGCCAAGATGAGGATCAGGAAGGGTGGTACCAGTGCGTCGACGCGGAATCACTTACCCCCGGTCTTGAGACGCAGAATCCTGACAACTGCGATGACGACCAGTTGGTCTATAAGCTCAACGAATTGGACTTCTGTGAAGTGCCTGGGCAGTCGGATCGAGAGCAGGGCGTTTACCGTGCGGATTGGCCCGCGGACTCTTCGTTCTTCTATTCGAGCGCTGAAGACGAAACTGTCACCGTTACCACCGACATCAACGACCTCGGCATTGAAGGGCTAGAATTGCTCCTTCCGCCGCAGCTTTCCGTTGACGGTGTAGAGGGCTTCAACGGCACACAAGGCGAATGGGCCTATGGTTCTGGCGGCATCGGTAAGTTTGATGCTTGCTTCGACGACGATACCGACTCCGACGCCGACACCACGCTTGCGGACAACGCGCTGACCTTTGAGTGGACACCTATCGCTTCGGAGATTGACCTCTCCGCAGGGAGCAGTCAGCACGTCCAGGAGGTCGAGACCCACGTTCGGATTTCGATCACCATTCTCACCATCTCGTGGATTGGCGGTGAGAACTACACGATTCGTGCCAGCACTGTGGTGCCGGATGACTACAACTACGATGAGGCGACGGGCCTCTCCTCTATCGATATGCCCGTTGAAATCTTCTACCAGTTCCCCACCGCGGACGTGAACATTGGCGGTTCTGGAATCGGTGGTCAGCCGATTTACTCTGACCCGATGTCGCCTGACTTTGGCTACATGCTCGTCGAGGCCGACCGCGTGACCGAGTACCAAGTTGAGTCTGACCTTGGCGGTGATCTCATCGTTGCTTACGCCACAGGCGAGTTCGGCTTGTTCGATTACACGCACCCGCTTGATAAGGATGGGGATTGCGAAGACTGTATAGACGCCGACGGAGATGGCTGGGTTGATGATCAAGACCCAGATTGTGACGACGACAACCGCGAAGACGGCAGTGACGAGGCCGAAGACAACAACACCTTCGGGATGTACACCTGTAACGATGGCATCGATAACGATGGCGACGGTGACATCGACGCTGACGACGCTGACTGCAGCTCTGGCGACGAGATGGAATCTAACTGCGACAACGGGATCGACGACGACGGCGATGGCTGGGTCGACGGCGATGACGGCGAGTGTGGCGAAGGTGCCTCGGGCATCGAGCTAGGATTTGATCCTTGGGACTGCAGCGATGGTGTCGACACTGATGGCGACGGTTGGGACGACTTTTCCGATCCCGACTGTACCTGGGGTGGCGATGACGAGCTCGGTTACGGCGAAACAGCGTGTAATGACGGTATTGATAACGACGGAAACAACGACGTTGACGCCGATGACGTGTACTGTGCGAATGAAGGCGCTACCGCTGACGTAGAATCTCCAGAGATGGAACTGAACTGCGTTGACGGTGACGACAACGTCACAGACGAAGACGGCTACACCGATCACCGGGACCCGGATTGCGAGGTCAGTACCTATAAGTACGAGCTTGATACCCACTGGGAAGAGGGTGACCAACCGGTCATTCCGACGTGCTACGACGGCATCGACAACGATGGAGATGGCTGCCCTGACGCGCTTGATCCCGACTGTCACGAAGCCGACGGGACGCCCAACGGGTTCTTCGCAGAGGCCGGTAATGTGATGCCTACTGTGAGTTGTACAGAATGAGTTTCGCTGATTCGCGAGGTGAAACCTTGCGAATCTCGAAATGCAAAAATGTCGCTTGACGCGGCATGCCCCTCACCATAGATACGGGGGGTTGCGCGGAGGTCCCTTAACTGGGGTTGGGGGTCGTTTGGCCCTGTGCGCAGTACGGTCTTTGAAAACTGGATAGCAGACGTAATCGCAGTGCAAGCTTGGTTAGTTTCAAACTGGAGAGTTTGATCCTGGCTCAGAGCGAACGCTTGCGGCGGGCTTAACACATGCAAGTCGAACG
>Ga0163179_10000622_pt1 | contig 25323 bp, 20 predicted proteins | sample AtlANTMetagenome_FD_109643 | JGI IMG/M metagenome (GOLD analysis project Ga0163179, IMG submission 109643) | Marine eukaryotic phytoplankton communities from the Atlantic Ocean - Atlantic ANT 2 Metagenome | ecosystem: Environmental > Aquatic > Marine > Oceanic | place: North Atlantic Ocean...
CTTGAGATGGTAGGCGCGGGCAGATTTGAACTGCCGACCCTCGCCGTGTCAGGACGATGCTCTCCCACTGAGCTACGCGCCTTCAAAGCGACACTGTTCTAGCCGAGGCATCGCCAGGCGTCAAGGACAGCCTGCGTGTTCGATGCAATTTCCCAAAATTTTGAAAAACCCACGGGCGACATCAGGGGTCTCCAGTCGTTTTCCAGTGCACTCTTCTAAAGTGGTCATGACCTCTGGCGAAAAACCACAGGGCTGAATCCAAGAATAGGGTTGGGTGTCAACGGTAAGGTTCAGGGCGAGGCCATGGATCGTAATGCCACGTGAGACGTGTAGCCCGACAGCCGCGATTTTCTGTTCACCTACCCAAAGGCCAGGTGCGGACTTTTTTCGGTGTCCAGACACACCATGCTCTTCCAAGAAAAGCCGACAAGCCTCTTCTAATGCATCTACAAAACATCGAATTTTAATCCCCCGCTCACGCAGGTTCACGATGGTGTACGCCACCAACTGGCCAGGGCCATGGTAGGTCGCTAACCCCCCTCGGTCACTGTGTTCCAAGGCAATACCCGCCTCAGCCAACAGCCGAGAGTCCAGTGGACTTTCCAGTGGTCTCCGGCCCAAGGTAATCACCGGAGCGTGCTCCAAGATAGCGAGGCATTCTGGGTACCCCATTCGAATCGCCTCACGGCGTGACCGCTGTCGGGCCAAAACCTCGCCGTAGTCTTGCGACAACCCCCACCACTCCCGCACAAGGCCCATCACTTCCCATCCGAAACGACAATCACGATCGGAAGTCGCTGATGCGGAGCGCTCGTGCCAGACAGCTCCCGCAGTTCCATCGCGTCGACCGCGCTAAAACGAAGATCGCGTTTGCCGGCCACGCTTTCCGCAACAAGCATCAATGGCTTGTCCCCCACCCGCTCAGCAACCTCAGCCGTAGCAGCATCGGAGACCCATAGAACCGGCACCGTAGAAATTACAGTACGCTGTGAAAAATGACTCAAATCATAAACAACCACCGAGGCCGGCCCCAGAAAGCGTGGAGCGTACGAGGGCTTCACCGATAAATGCCGAGCATCCACCAACACCCCACTAAAACTACCTCGTTCTACCGAAGCGCTTCCCTTCCGGGAGGCAACTTCTAAGGCATACGGTTTAAGCCAAGTCAGTAAATCCAACTCCCCCACCAGCACGATACGTCCCGATTGATAATACCGGGTCTCGGCCACATGCCAATCCCCCACACCATCCTTGAGTCCTGCCTTCATCTGACGTCCGACCTCCGGAAAACGAGACATCACTTTAGACGCACTGAGTTTTGCAGAAATGGGAAGCTTTCCAGCAATGGCATAGAAACGGGCTTCAAGCTGATGCCGAGCTTCCATTTCCGTTGCCCGAGTGCCTTCCCAAGCCTCAGTATTGGCAGCGACAGTGACCTCAACCCGCAGTACACCGCGGGTCCAATCCACTTCGCCCGCGCCCACCTTGCTGAGAACCGGATCCATCGCAACGATGCCGAGCAGAGCCGCGAGTATCACAGAAAACTCACCGCATCATTTCGGCGAAAAATACTGGCCACCCCATCGGTCAGCTGCTCATCCGGCGCCACACAAAAGCGCCTACCCAGCTTCACCACGACCTCTTTTCGGCCACCATCCTTGAGATGTAGTCGGGTCACACATCGTCCCTGGGATTCCTCTAAAAGCCCCTCAAGATCACGGATCCGATCCGTATTGAGTTCTTTCCAATTGAGATGCAGGTGAACCTCCAAGGTCCTCCGCTCTCGCAACTCACTCAAGCGCTCCACTGACTCAGCAAGAAGCTTATCTCCTTCACCCCGCCCATCTTTTTTTCCACGCACAAGAACGGGCTGGTCCGACTCCAAAGCGACCCGTGCGCTCTGATACGCATCTGAAAAGAACACAACCTCGACGGCACCAGTATCGTCCTCTAGGGTCACGAACGCCATCTTGTCGCCCTTGCGTGTCCGGATAACTTTGATTGAACTGGGCATACCGGCAATGGAGATCTCCGAATCCGCCGCCTTCTCAGAGATATTTGCAATTCGGCAGGAGGCGTAACGGTCCACTTCATCTACAAACGCCTGGACCGGATGCCCCGACAAGAAAAACCCAACCGACTCTTTTTCGAAGGCCAATCGCTTCCCTATCGGCCATTCTGGCTGGTCAACCAAACGAAAGCCTGGACCTTGTTCAGCCGCCATACCTCCAAACAGGCTTGTCTGGCCCGAGGCCTTTTCCGCCTGCTTTCGCTGTGCCTCGCGGATTCCACCCTCCAATCCCGCGAAGAGCGTCGAACGCGACTCTCCCGCCCAATCAAAGGCTCCGCACTTGATGAGATTCTCCAAGACCCGCTTGTTTACACGCGTGAAATCCAAACATTCCAAACAGCCCATAAAGGTCTTGAATCGGCCACCACTGCTCTCGCGAGCTTCCATGATGGCATCCACCGCATTCCCACCAACATTCTTTACCGCCGTCAAACCGAATCGAATTCTTTTTCGATTGGTTTTTGGCACATCAAAGGATGCGGTCGATTCATTCACATCGGGTGGCAACACCTCCAGGCCAGCCCGCCGACAGTCGCCGATATAGTCCAGCAACTTATCCGTGTTGTTGGATTCGATACTCATCAACGCAGCCATGTATTCGCCGCGATGATTGGCTTTCAGATAGGCGGTCTGGTAGCTGATGTAGCCATAGGCAGCTGAATGCGATTTGTTGAATCCATAGGCGGCAAACTTGGCCAGCAGATCAAAGATGAAGCCGGCGTCTTCTGACGCTACGCCATTCGCAGTCGCACCATCTAAGAAACGGTTCTTCTGGCGGTCCATCTCCGCCATGTCTTTCTTACCCATCGCACGCCGGAGAAGGTCAGCCTCGCCCAGCGAGTAGTTGGCCAGCTCCTGCGCTATCCGCATGACCTGTTCCTGGTAGACCACGACACCGTACGTGTTGTCCAGGATCGGTTCGAGTTGAGGCAGCAGATACTCTACCTCTTTCCGTCCATGCTTCCGGTCGATGAAGTCATCCACCATACCCGCACCCAATGGGCCAGGACGAAATAGCGCCACCAACGCAACCAGGTCTTCCAAACAACTGGGTCTGAGCTTTTTCAGCAAGTCCCGCATTCCAGAGCTCTCCACCTGGAACACACCGTGACCATCACCCGCCTGCAACAACTCGAACGTCTTCGCGTCTTGCTCGGGAATCGTTTCCATATCGATGATTTCCCCGGTATTCCGCTCGATCAGCACAAGTGCATCTCGAATCTGGTCCAGCGTTTTTAGACCAAGGAAATCAAATTTTATCAGCCCGATGGATTCGGCAGACTTCATGTCGTACTGAACAACAGGCCCGCCGTCCGGCCCATCGCGATACAGAGGCGCCAATTCCACCAATGGTCTATCGGCAATCACTACGCCCGCTGCATGGACTCCCGTTTGCCGAGTCAGCCCCTCCACGGCCCGTGCCAACTCCACCGTCCGCCGAACCTTCGGGTCCGTCTCGATAAGATTGGACAGTCGTTCCTCACGGACCGCTTTTTCCAGGGTAATTCCAAGCTCGTCTGGAATCGCCTTCGCCACTCTATCCGCTTCATTGAAGTTCATATCGCAAACGCGAGCGACATCTCGGACGGCCATTTTCGCTTGCAGCTTTCCGTACGTGATGATCTGAGAGACGTATTCCGCGCCGTATTTATCGCGGGTGTGCTGGATGACTTCCTCTCGACGGTCCTGTGCAAAGTCCACATCGATATCCGGCATCGAGACACGTTCCGGATTCAAGAACCTCTCGAAAAGCAGATCGAAGCGAATGGGATCAATATCCGTGATCCGAAGAGCCCAGGCCGCAATCGAACCTGCCGCGGAACCACGCCCGGGCCCCACTGGAATGGACTGGTCTTTGGCCCAGTTAATGAACTCCGCCACGATTAAGAAATACGCCGGAAAACCCATCGAAAAAACGATCTCGAGTTCGATATCCAAACGTTCCCAATAGCGGGGATGCTCCTCTTCATCGACCTTCTCTAAACGACGGACAAGTCCTTCTTTACAATACCAGCGCATGTACCCTTCAAGGCTTCCCGCCTCCGCTGGCCGAGGATCGAAATCCTCCGGGTTCTCAGGTAAACCAAAAGAACGCGGCGGAGGAAACGCTCGATAGAAAAAATCGAAGTTTGCATCCGTCAATTGCTCCGGGTCCGGCGGGCTACTTGCCGGGAAAAAATACGTCCCGTAGTCAAACCGGTAAGAACATCGCTCAGCGATGGCACTCGTGCGCTCAATCGCCTCCCCATCCTCTGGGAACAGCTCGCGCATTTCCGCTTCGGTTTTCAGGTAGAGCTGGTCCGAAACAGGACGACTACCGCTGTTCTTACTGAGCGAACGTGCGCCCCCGATGCACTGCAGCAACTCTAAAACCGGTGCGTCATAGCGGTCGACATAATGGACGGCATTGGTCACCACAGTCTGGAGCCCAAACTCTGCCCCGAGTGTGCGTAAGCCTGCATTCGCCTGACTGTCGCCAGAAAAGCCCACATCTTGCAGCTCAAGAAACAGGTTTTCTTCGCTAAAAACGGTACCAAGTCGTGTCAGTTTTTGACGCGCAACATCTTCCTGTCCATTGACCAAATAGGGCCGTACAGGACCGCGCATGCCCGAAGTGAGCGCAATCAAGCCGTCCGAATATCGCGCCAAGGTCGCCATGTTCAGCATCGGCTTGTAGTGCATGCCCTCGAAAATGGCCTGCGTGACCAATTCGCAGAGATTCTTGTAGCCGGTCTGATCCTTTACAAGAAGCAGCAGGTGGTCTCCGCCGCGGGGTCCCAAATCTCGGCTTCCATCATCGTCTCGAATCCAGACACCGGCACCAAAAACAGGATGGACATCCTCCTTTTTACACGACTTGTCGAACGCCACCGCGCCGTACAAGTTGCAATGATCCGTTAATGCAATCGAACTCTGCCCCCGTTCTTTGGCCGTAGGTGCAAGGCTCCCGATGGGAATCGCGCCATCGAGCAAAGAATACTGAGAGTGTACGTGGAGGTGGACGAATGCCATTTCGGAAGGACATGAAGAGTGGGACGAGTACAATCCGGTATCCTTATTTCGGTCGACGCTCCACACCTTGTTGCAAGGCTTTTTGAATCCGTCGTCCGCCAACCCTTATAAACCCTACGCAGTCGCCCAATCTTTCACCTCATCTGCAGTGCACCTCACCGCAGTTCACACCGAACACAGATGCCCGTTTATCTGAAGACACTGCAAGCTTGGCTCAAGGCACACTGGCGTGAGATCCTCATCGCTCTCTGCTGTGTCGTCATGATCTTCGGCTTTTGGGCAACGGCTGTCAGCACATCGTGGGCTCGTATCGCAGCCCTCGAAACCATCGAACCCTACGGATTCGCAGTCCACGAGCAGTTGCTCTACAATTTCTCCCACAACGGGGACTTTTTCCAGACCGTCCATCTGGGCTACGACAATACGTGGACTTGGTCTGGTCACCGCGCGATTACTTTGCCGCTTAATGGGCTGCTATACGGCATCAATCCCTCACCCCTCTGGCTCTCTAAAATCCAAATCTTTTGGATGCTCTCCGGAGCGATTCCCGCAGCCTGGATTGGCCGGCATGTTCTCGGAAACATCTGGGGAATCCTACTGGGCGCTTTTCTGTATCTGATGAGCCCTGCCCTTATGGCCCTAGCGCTGCAGGACTACCAAGATCTCGTACACGCCACTCCCTTTCTTATGTGGACCATTTGCGCGATGTATTCTGGCTCGATCTATTGGGTGATTCTCGGTGCAATTATCGGCTGTATGCCACGCGAGGAGTGTGTTCCGCTGGTGCTTGCTACAGCGATGGTGGTCTATCCCGGAAATCGTCGCGTCTGGCTCAGAAACATCGCCACTGCCGCTGGGGTCGTTGTCTTTTATTTTCTTGTCATCAATGGCCTATTCCCACTCCAGGAAAGCCAACACGACATGCCGCTGGTCAATGCCATCAAGCAAGTGACGCAGTGGCCACCCCAGCTCTTCCTCGACGGTTGGCCCTATTTGGGTGAGTTTTATTCGCTGCTTTGGGCCCCAATCGGATTGCTGGCGATCTTTGCTCCAGAAATCCTTCTACCGGGGATTCTCTTGATCTTTCTACACATGACTGTCCCTTGGGGCCACGGGGTAGATCGGTCTTGGGGGGCACATGTACATCATATGGGGCCCGCACTTCCCTTCTTTACGGCAGCCGCGATCATCGGTAGCGGCCGCCTTTTGAAATGGGTGCATCGGCAAACCCGTATCCCTAAAGTGACTGCGCCACTCCTTGCCTGTGCTTTGGCCGCCTACGCTACAAATTGGAGCATGAACTGGGGCGATTACTACCGGCTAAAAGCAGGGTTTTCCATCACCAGTCCCGGCTATACGCATCCCGTCTGGACTCTGACAGAAGAGCATTTAGAGCCAGCAGACATTCCAATCTTATCTTCCAAATACGCCGTGGCAGTGTCGAGTCGCTCCCGCTCCTACACGTATAACGAAAGCCTGTACGAAAAAGCACCAGGAAAAGGCCTATCCGTGGGCACTCACTTGATCGCAGATATCAGAATGACCACCGTCATTGAATGGGGCATGGCGATGCCCGGAGCACAACAAATCGCCCAAGAGGGGCCTTTTGTATTGATCACATGGACCAAAGGCGCAGCCGATCCCAGTGTGAGAGACTTCCCTTGTAAGGGCGAATACCAACGCCACCAAGACCTCTCTCAGAAGACGCAACAAGAACTCGCGAATGTGCGCGAGGGCGCCCTTAGTGACACAAAGTACGCCAACATCACCGCCAAATGCCCCGCTTCTTCGCAGCAGCCCCAATGCCCGGAGAACTCTACGCAGCGCTGTGCATCTAGTGACCATCGACCGTGGCCTGGAATGCCATCCGATCGCAACGCGATTGAGGGTGTCCCACCGCGGAAGGCTCCGCCGCCTCCTCCAAAGCCGCGCGACGGAAAACCAGTACCACCCCAAAAAACGCCGTGAGTCCTATGGCTCGCCCACCTCGGTAATCAACGCCTTGATGTCTGCATCATCGGCATAGAGCTCCACCACGTGCTCCGACGCTAGCAATGCTTTGCTCAGCGCATCCACAAGTTGTGCGCCCATACCGGCTTCACTCAACCGAGTCGCGCAGGCAAAGACGACTTCTTCAAGCTTACTCTGGTCCATCTCCAACTGACCTGTCTGACACAAACGACGAACCACCCGATCGATTGTAAACAACAACAAGGCCGAAGGCTGTCCCATATCAGCGCATCAACTCATGGAGGTTGATGTAACGATTTCCCTGAATTGGGATGCGTCCTAGGAGATGGGTATCCGTATCCAACTGTTTCGAGGCCACCTCGGTCATCAGTAAGCGCCCTCGATGCGCGGATAGATTCATCAGCCATCGCGCCAAATAAAACGGCCCGGCGAGTTCCCACCCTGCGGAGGGTCGACGCGTATTGGCCATCAGTCGCGCTACACCCGGAGCGATGCCCGCTGACAGGCGGTAACCAGCTTCTGCAGCCTCTTTTTGCAAAGTAACCGTCGCGTCTACCGCGCGGACGATGGCATCCCTCAGCCCGCCTTTTGCAACCCACACGACCAGAAAAGAACCGTCTGAACGCTCCCAGATCTCGCCCTCGGAGGCCAATAGAACTTCCTCCCATCGCTTACCCAGTGTCGTCAACGTTTCCCGAGGTGCAGCCACAGACCGCGGGGGTGCAGCGGCCTCCGCACTGAGAACTACCACAGCACTCGGCGGCATCGCACGACCCGATCGCGTACGCTTCCGTCCTCTTTGCGTCTGTACCGCCTCGATCACTTGCATCAAATAGTTGGCCAGATCCGTATTGGTGACACGGTAGCCTTCTCGCACCATGATTGCGCTCAGGGCCTCATGCATTTGTCCTGCCGTCTGGTACCTGTCTTCCGGACGTCGGGCCAAAGCTTTGAGTAGGAGACGCTCGAGGTCTTCCGAGATTTCCGGCCGATACCCTTTGGGTGAAGGCACCTCCGCTCTTCGTACCCGAGCAAGGGTTTCTTCACGGGTCCGCGCCTTAAAGAGGCGCCGACCTGTCACCAACTCATACAGGACAATACTGGTCGAAAACAAATCGGAACGCCCGTCCAAGGGCTTTCCTGCCACCTGTTCTGGACTCATATAGGCGTACTTACCGCGAATCACTTCATGCTGAGATTTTGCCTGAAATCCGGCTCTTGAGATACCAAAGTCGGTAATCTTCACCTCGCCAGCAAAACTCAAAAGCACATTCTGCGGAGAAATATCGCAATGGACGATATTGAGCGGCTCACCCTCTTCATTCCGTCGCTCGTGGGCGAAATCCAGCGCCTTCAGCACCTCACAGATCACCAAGCAGGCAATGGGAACTGGAAAGGGACCGACTTTCCGCGACCGCGAGGCCAAACGGGCTAAGTCCAACCCATGGACATATTCCATCGCGATAAAGTAGGCGCCATCGACCTCACCGAGTTCGAAGACCTGTACGATATTCACATGCAGCAGAGACACGGCAATCCGTGCTTCATCAATAAACAAACGTACAAATTCTTCGTCTTGGCCCAGATGGTCGAGAATCCGCTTAATCACTAAGATCTTTTCGAATCCGGCCATCCCGTGTACTCGGGCCCGCCATACCTCAGCCATACCGCCCGTGGCGATTCGCTCTAGGAGCGTATATTTGCCGAACTGTCGGCCGTCAGCCACGCAGGAATCTCCTTTGAGAATTCAACCTCCTCATCCTAACGCGCTCGAGCCATCCCATGTCATCCTTTGAAGACCTTGTCGAAATCGTTGCTACCCTCCGCGGTGAAAACGGCTGTCCTTGGGACAAAGCCCAAAACCCAGAAAGCATGCGCCCATACATTCTTGAAGAGGCCCATGAGGTTCTCGATGCCATTGATGGGGGCGACAGTGAACAAATCAAAAAAGAGTTGGGTGACCTCCTTTTTCAAATCGTCCTGTTGGCGCAAATGAAATCCGAAGAAGGAATTTTCGATGTGCATGACATCTGTAGAACAATCGCCGACAAGATGGTGTCTCGTCATCCTCACGTCTTTGATCCACAGCATGTGAGCAAGGACAACGAGGGTTCGATCGAGGCCTGGGAAGCCCGCAAAAGCAAAGAGCGTGGCAACAAGAGTTCGATGATGGACGGTATCCCAAAAGGATTACCATCCCTGCTTCGTGCACATCGTGTTGGAGAGAAAGTTTCAGGCATAGGCTTCGATTGGCCCAACCTGGATGGTGTCCGCGACAAACTTCAAGAAGAGCTCGATGAATTGGACGAGGCCATCCACAGCAAGAACCCCGATGAAATCAATGCTGAATACGGTGACGTTCTGCTAAGCGTCGCAAATATGGGGCGCTTTCTCTCCACTGACCCCGAAACGGCTCTGCGCATGGCCAATGAACGCTTTGCCGCACGATTCCGGCACGTTGAATCCCTTGCGAAAGAGAGAGGCCTCTCGCTTCATGCTATGAACATTCAAGAACTCGAGCATCTCTGGCAAGATGCAAAAAAACACCTGGAAGAACGTAGTAGCACCCGTTCATCCACCCAAGGGACGCCATGAAGCTTTTCCTCGCATTCACACTCATTCCTGCCATTGAAATCTATTTGCTGATCAAGATCGGGCAGGAAATTGGCGGACTGGAGACCTTCGGCCTGATCCTGCTCACTGGGATTGTCGGAGCCCAACTCGCTCGCTCTCAAGGTTTCGCCCTTCTTCAAAAAGTCCAAAAAGAAGCGCAGCAGGGCTTTCCGAGCAACACAACCCTCGCCGAGGGACTACTCATTCTTATTGGTGGCGTTCTGCTCATCACACCCGGCGTAATCACCGATGCCATAGGCCTACTCTTTATTTTCCCCCTGTCACGCAAGCTGCTCGCGCCGCGTGTGCTGCGCGGATTGGAAGCTCGAGCGAACGTGCACTACGCCGGAGGCTTCCACATGGGCGGCGGCTTTCCCGGCAACGGCTTCCCCGCCAACGGCCCGACAAGTCCAGATCCCGAGAGTCCGGACGACAAGGGTCCCTCCAGCCGATTCAAGCACCCGATTCAGTAGACACCACACACTCTACGCTTCGCCCGCATCCCCTTCCATATTCAGGAAGAACGCGTTGAAGTTCGCATGGTCATTTTTAGGATCCAGCGTTCGCGCAGTCTCAAAATGCTCTTTCGACTCTTTCAGCAAAGCGCGAAATACATCTTCATCGCCAAACACAATCTCATCCGTGGCGGCTTTTTCCTGCAGTATCTGTCCCAGAAGGTCGTGCGCATGACTCAGCACCACATTCTGCTTCAGATTTTCAACCCATTGGCCACCCTGCTGCAGCCAGCGCAAACCTTCTCGCGCTCGTTCCTCAGCATCATCGAAACGCTCCGCCTCGAGATAAATATGCGCCAACTCCAAATGCGGCTCTGGTAGCCGAGGGTCACCCTTCAACACCTGTTGCAGGAGCTCGATGGCTTTGTTTATATTGCCTGCGCGACGAACCTTTAGGGCCTGAAGAAATGGCTTCTCAAGGTCCTCGGTATGCTGCTCGGGCTCGATCGTATCGTCGGTCTTTTTGGACATGCGGCGTGAGTTAATCCTTGGAGCTTCCAGAGTCCAGTGTTGCCTCGATCTGCATGGCCAACCATCCTGCCCGTGCGGCCCGCTCTTCATCCCCCAGAACGGTCCACAATTCTGCGAGAGCTTCGTGCACTGTTGCATCCAACGGTAGAATGCCCAACGCAGTCTCGAGTGACTCTTTCGCGAGGTCGAGTCGTTCGGTCATCAATGCAATCATCCCCAAGTGATAGTGCGCCGCCCCAAACCAGGGCTCCAGCGCTACCACCTCACGGAGACAACGCTCCGCTGACACTAAATCACCGGCAGCCAATTGGTCTAAACCGTGTGCAAGCAATGCTTCCAATCGCTCAAAAAGGCCCGGAAAATCCGTCGGCGAGCGGCGAACTCCCTTAAAAAAGAAGGGGCGCTTGCGCTCACACGCCTCACACTGGGCAATATGCCTATCCAAACACTTGTCCACTGCGTAGACCTCTTGGCGAACTGACGCATAAAATCCACCACAAGGACATCGCTGAGACCGAACAAAAACCTCCTGAAAGCTCACCGTCGCCGCAGGAATCGAGTCCTTTACGCCCATTCCTCGCTCTACCAGGAAGGGAAACTGCAAACCCGGTGAGTTCACCCCATCCATGGTCGTAAACTCAGACGAAAAAGCGCACCTTTTCCATCGGGACACAAGCTCAGTTCACCCCGGCACCGACTGGTCAATTCACGCGCGAGATACAGGCCCAACCCTGTGCCTTGATTGGGCCCTTTCGTCGTAAAAAACGGATCAAAAAGGCGTTCCTGCACTTCATCAGGAATCCCAGGTCCCTCGTCTTCTACCTCCATCACGACGTCGCCGTCGTGCCTCCCTGTCCGAATCCAGACACGCTGACCACGCTCACTGGCATCAATGGCATTCTGCACAAGATTGACGAGTATCTGCAAGAGTGCTGTCGGCTCACCCGTGGCGAAAGGCACTGTTTTGTCCACTTCCACCACCAATTCGACACCTTTTTGTTTGGCACGATGGGCGAGCAGATTCACACAGGCCTGGGGTGGACCATTGGGATCAACAGGCGTCAAAACGCCCGTATCTTCTCGCGCATATGCACCAACAGCTTCTACGATTCTCTCCAGCGCCTCCGTCTGCGCCAGCAAACTCGAAAGGTGCCGTTTTTCATCGCCGTTCTCCGCTGCCAATGCAAGCTGAGCTAAGGAGCGGATCGCAAACAATGGTTGTCGCAATTCATGGGTCAATGTCGCCGTCATTAAGCCCAACTCAGACAGCCGGGACGCACGGAGATTGTTTTTAATGTCTTCACTCATTCCACACGCTCCGGCTTCTCATAGGCCTGCCCTAATGACACCGTACCTGTACACGCTGAGGACGCATTGCCTTGGGAATCCAGAATCGCACCGCTGAGTTCATAGGCACCCGTGGCGCTCAAAATACCATCATCGCCGCGCCCATCCCACAAGAGCGTATGCGTGGCGGAATTTGCCAGCTCTATCTCCGTCCGAATCCGCTCACCGTCCGCGTCGAACACTTCCAAGAGCCAGCGATCACCCCGCACATTGCTTTCTACTTCAAGACCAATCTCGTCCGCTTCACCTAAGGTCGCAGAGTCATCGCCGTCCGGGATAAAATGCTCCACATCCTGTCCACAACTGACCAGTTCAAACCCATCATTGACCACTGCACCAAAGACGCCAAAGAAGCTGGTGCCACCCAACAGGGATGACCAATCGCCATCCAAGAAATTCCCGGCATTGTCTCGCACGTCTGGTGCAATCTCCACGAAGACAGAATCAAGAGATGTGTCCACCACCGAGTCCAATTCGGCAAGAATGCGTGTCCCATCTTCGGACAGCGAAAACGTAGCACCGATCGCAGCGCCCGCTCCATCCGTGAAAGAGACAGTCGATGCCGACACAGTGGCCGAATCTAAGCCTTCTGTAAATGCAATTTCGACCGTGTCGACGAGTTCTGTCGTCGTGCCTTCTGGGTCCATCCACGCCACGCGCGGTTGAGCATTGTCGCCCTCCACGTCAATCACAACCTCACCATAGGCTGCGCCGCTGATGTGCCCCACTGCAATCACTGCTTCTCCCGCATACTCCTCAGACGCCACGCTGAACTCAAAGCTACCCTCCCCGGTACTCGACAGTGTCAGGACCATTCCTTCGCCGGTCGCAGACAAGTCCGTACCACTTGGATCGGCCGTCCCCAAGCCTACCCGAGCGTAGAGCGGCTGATTCGACGCTACATCTCCGGCGCAATCCTCCGCGCTCACTGAAATCGTTGCCGTGCCTTGACTGCCAGAACCAGCCGTCAGATTGCTATCGGAACTGGAAACGCTCACCGGTCCAACCACGCTTCCATCGTTTTCACCAGCCCAAAGCACACCGTCTGCATACGTTCCACACGCCGCCGAATCAGCGACCACCAATTCGACGACATACGCCCCGGGCCCCTCCACGTCTACCGCCACGCTCGTACTCACTGAGCGCGTACTCAACGAAATGCCATCATAGACATGGTAGGTCGCTATCGCTGCATCCCCCGGCACCGTCGTCGAAGCATCCACCTGAGAACTGAACGCCCCCTGGTTCAGGCATCCAACTTCTTCATCTGTACCCGTTGCAACGAATTCAAAACCTGCTGTCGCCGGGGCAACACAGTCGTCCCACAGCGCATCCATCAAAGCACTCGTACCGCTGGCGCTCGCCGAAACAGCAACAACAGAGTCTCCCAAGGCCGCACTGTCCCAGGTGATTTGTGCCGTCAGAACACCTTGAGAAAAACCGCTAAATGAGCCCGTCAGAAAGGCCCCTTGACTAGAACTCACCTGCAGGGTTTCCGAGAAATCCGAGACGGGGTTGTCATACACATCCACTGCGCTGACACGAACGTCACGGGCTTGCCCAACCCAAGCCCACGAGCGCAGAGGCTCCACATTCAAGTGATCAATTCCCGCGTTTTCGACCTGAAAGGACAATTCTCCCAACAGTTTACCAGCCTGAGATACGGCAAGAACGACCGGATCACCCACTTTCGTTAGGGCAATCCCTACGAGGGCCACGTTGCCAGTCCCGCTCAGCTGCGCCTGATTGGTCGATAGTCCGCCCGCCGAGTCTTCCAGGCTCAGATTGGGATTCGTCTGCACGGTATATGGATTTCCATAGGCATCAACACCGACCAATTCCAAATCAAAGCTTTCGCCGGCAATCAGTGTTTGATCGCTGGCGATCATCACGACCGAATCTAAGGCCCCGTTCACGACCGAAACAATGTCCGAACTCCCTTCCAGTGACAGGCCATCCACCATGACACTGAACTGAATATGCTCCGAGGCTGTGGTCTCCGTGCAACTGAGCACATGCTCCCCCAAAACCTGCGAGCCGAGCCACGTACATGCCAAGGTGTTGAACCCCCCATCCGAGACCGTAAATGGGGTCTGATTTCCGTCCACATCCACAGGGTTACCCCATGCATCCGTCAGTGTGACCTCCATCTCAAACAGTGCCCCAGCGACCAATGGGCTTCCCAAGGAACCAACCAGCAATTGCGCTGGTTCATTGGCCACGACCTGGTAATCGCCAAGCACATTGTCAATACCAAGGGCTGAAACGGCCAACTGCGTTTGTTCAACCGCCCCCTGGAAGATCATCTCGCAGAGTTGGTAGGGTCCGAAGCCCCCATAGGCACACTGCACTTCAGAAAGGCTCCCGACCGTGTCATTAAAAACGAGCGACACACCTTCTAAATCAACCTCATTGTCAAAGAGATCCTGCCCCACGATGCGATATGGGCCGACCTCCCCCGCCACAAAGCGCGAATCTCCATCGATCCGCTCTCCAAAAAAATGGTCTACCGGCCCCGGGAGGACCTCAAAGCTATCCGAGACCCCCTCCAAGGAAGACATCGCTCGAATGCGATTCCTCGGACACTGCATATTGGTCGCTTGAGTCACGGAAAGAGAAACCGTCAAACTCCCCACCACGGTCACCTCATCAATGAATCCCCCGCAATCCTCAAAGAGCACAACGCGAGCGGACTCATCCTCCACAAGATTTCCAAATGCATCCACGACCCGCAGCACGACATCAAAGCTTTCCCCCGCCGTCGCCGTAAAATCCGAGGTCGGGAGCAACATCTCAACCGACTCCATTTCTCCGGCCTCAAAAACCAGGTCTGCTCGCTCCGAGCGAACAATCGAACTCGAATCTAGCGCACTTAGAACCAACTCCAATTCATCCGGAATGGTAGAGGTCAACACCACCACGCTACGGCCATCGAGTCCAAGATTCCCTCGTATACCCACGCCCTCTTCGAGCAGCTCGGACCCTTCCAGGCCCGAATCTTCAAAAACAACGCCACTGGCTGAGAACTCGCTATCTAAGCGCAGCTCCACTGCAAAATCTTGTTCGACGAGTGCGCCGTCTGGGTCACGCAGGCTTAATTCCACCGCCACAGAATCGTTGACTTGATGAACGACACCATCGATGTCGATTCGCAAGTTATCGGCCCGGGTATCGGTCACCGTAAAAGCCTGCTCGAGCCGCGCGCCACTCCCCTGAGGCGAGGTCAACACAAGATCATAGAGGCCAGGCGCCATTCCTTCTGGAACCAACGCATCCACATTTTGATAGTCGACAAGCGTAACGCCCGTCAGCACACGACTGTCATTGACTCCTACCAACTCCACTTGGTACTGCGCATCCACGCGACCACCATTGTCCACTCCACCGTTCACGGTAACCGACGGATAGAAGGACTCACCTCTCACACTAATCGGGGTCACCTCACCGTTATAGCCCCAGACAGGCTCGACGATGTCGATTTCCGGCTCAGGCAATTGCGGCGCACACCCCCACAATGAAGTGCCCAAACTCACCAAAACCAGCCTAAGAAACCGTATAGATCCTCCAACCCGAATCATAAGATTACCCTGTAGCCAAGGAGGATGGCTATTCCTCCAACAGAACCCTCAAAACCATATTGGCTCTGACGGCCCGTCATCCCGACCCATCGCAACTCCGCCGCGAGTTCACCGGATAGCGCTCGGAGCGCCCCACCTCCAGTCAAGACAATCCCCGGCTTGTGAACGCCCCACCCACTGACCAGTGGCATATTTTCAAAGCGTGCCGTCTGTGAATACGGTGCAAGCATGCCCCCGATCCCCACCCACGTCGATCGCGCGTCCCTCTCTTGGCGGAGTAAAACCTGGGCCCCGAGCCCGATATTGGTGAGTTGAATATCGATATCCATACCCCGCGCCTCGTCGAACACCACGGCACGGTCCTGCCAACTCAATACACCCCCGCGCAACTGCAGCACCCCGTCCAACCACTTCAGCTTGGACTCCACGTCGAGGTGAAAGCTAGGTCCACCGACGCCACCCACACCGACGAGATAGCCCGCTCCCACGCCAATCCCAAAACGTTGGGGTCTGGGCACTATTTTGAGGGTCGTCGATGCGGCAAACTGGCCATCCTGCCCCTCCGCCGAAAGAAGCACCTCACCAAGCACCATTCCCCCGGGAGGGCGGTATTTCGCCATGAAGCTACCGTCGGCCAACACTTTGGGTTGACCAACTACGCCTTCACTGGCCTTGACTGCTACTGCCTCGCCGGTCACCGTGCGACCACCCCGATCCAATAAGCGCACTTCCACATCTGCTGTGGCACCGGGTTCACCAAACAAAACACGGGGCTCCACGGCGATAAAGACCTGACTGACCCGACCCGCCTGGAACACCAACTCCTGAACATCCACAAGATCCGGCAAATCCGGTTCGATCCACTTTTCGCTCGTGTCTACGACAAGTCTATTGCGGACGACATTCTCGGCTGTGGCCTCCAGAATAGCCACAGTCTCAATGTCCGGCAAGACGCCAACGACCCACCCTCGTTCATCAGTCAATCCGCGAAACACAGCCTCGCCCATGGCAAGTTGCACTGCACGACCTACAAGCGGGCGCCCGGAGCGATTGCTCATTCTTGCGGCGACCTCAATCTGACCGGATTTCAGCCGCCAACCCGTTTCAATCTGCCAAACCCCACCGGTCCCAGCCGATCGATTGTAGCTCGCCGTCAGTCTGTCTTCGGCAAGCTCTGAATTGCCACTGTAATCTGCACGCACCACTCCAGCTTCCGCACCCGACAACACCAGTTTTCCCGATTCAGCCTGTAGCGTGACCCCCTCACTGCCGATTCTCTGTCCAGTCGCATCCTCCAAGAACGCTTGTACCTGAGCAACGGGAAAATCTGACGATAAGACCTTCGGGTACACCTGTAAGATCACGCGTTCCGCCATCGACCGCCGAACAGGTACATGGACTGCGCGTTCTTGGGTCCCAAGGCGACAGTCCACACGAATATCGAAAGCAGCCTTGGTGGCCAAATCGGACAGAAGGGCAACCCAAGTGGATTCTCCCGTCGATGAAACCCGAACAGCGTCACCTCCAGCCGCACGACACTCCGGGGCCATTCCTCGCCACTTCTGTCCCGCGCCGCTGAGCGCTTTTATATGAATCCGAGGCGCCACTCGACCGGGCGCCAAGTCACCGTCCACAAACAAGCCCAGTACCGGGTCTGGAGCTGGCGCGACGGTAATGGTCGTCCTTTGAGTATTGCCTAGCCCATCGGAAAGAAAAGCAGTCGCAGTCTGTTCTCCGGGGTAGACGTCTACCCGCGCAGTCACACTCCCATCCTCCCCCGACTTCACCGGACCGTATCGGCGGGCTCCCAATTCGATGGTTAACGCAGTGCCTGGTTCGGTCCGCACAGTGACCGGCGGGCGCGCCCGAAGACGTATCGGCACCCACAACGGCTGTTCACGGGGAAACCGCAAGTCCCTCACCGCCATCAACGCCATCCGGGGTTGCCGTGCTTCTCCTGGAACCCAGACGACCTTCAGGCCTTCTGCCCCCTCATCCTGACGCAACACACTCCCCTCTGAAAACCAGAGTTCCACATCTTCCGCGCGCAGCGTGTTGGCGGATTGAAGTGCAATAGCAATACCCTGCTTTTGGCCCGCCACGCCTTCCACCCGCTTGGGCAAACGAATCTGGCCTTTTGCGTTCCCCTGCACAACGGGAAACGACACAGAAACCCGCCGCGAATCCTCCGTCAGCAGCTTCAGCACAACTTCCGTACTGCCAGCTTCCGCCTGAAGTGTAGCCATCCAAGGGGTTCCCTCCGATCGCTGCAGGTTCAGTAGACTGCCACCTTTTGTTTCCGCCTTGTCGAGCAGCCCACCAAATATCTGCTCGTCCTCCAACAATACGAACTCCACCGCGCCCGGCAATCCAGGCAAAAGCGCCCCTTCTTCCACTGTGCCCACACCGGTAAGTGTGGCGGCTTGCGCCCAACCCAGTAAACCCATCAAGAAGAACATCCGCCCTCCTCAATAGTTGACTTCAAAAGCACCTGTCGGCGCCTCTGAGTCAAGGACAACCGTTCCGGCTCTCTGTTCGGATGCACCAAGAATGCTTTCACCGTGCAGCACAAGCGCGTTTTCGCCCTGTTTGAGCGGGATTCCATCCAGTGCGAACTCCCCGTTTTCGTCAGCAACCGTCCGAATCTTTCTTCCGTTGTGCTCAATCCAGATCACTGCACCCGGCTCCGTCTTACCAAGGATCTTGCTCTCCTTCTCACGCGTGCTGGCATCAGGCCATTTCACATCAAGCAGCAAGGCATCCGGAATTGGGCCGACCGTCACCGGGATTCCCGGCACGGCACTCACCCTCTGTCCTGCCTCCAAGGTCCCCACACCATCAAAACCTTCAAGCTCCACGACCCCCCGTTTTGATTCAACAGCACTCGTGCCATCATCCCCCAAGGCCACACTGAAATCTGCATCGCGCGCCAAAACCTCTCTTTCTCCCGACAGGACCGTCAGAGCCGTCCCCCCCGGCCGGACCACCGCTTGAACGAGACCGCCTTCGAGCTCTACCTTCAAGCCGTCCCGATTGGAGCCAATCACAGCCAGTGACGACTCACTGTCCAGCTCAAGCTCCGTGCTGTCACCCAGGGTCAACGACACACGACCACCTTCCGAGGTGACTACACGGTCACTCGCAGCGAGCCGGCTCCCGACGACTGCTGGCTGCTCGCCCTCGGAACTGCGATGCATCACACGTCCCTCCACCGAGCGGATCTCCAAACTTCCCGGCGTCTTTGTCTCAAAAATCTGGTCATATGCGAGAAAACCAACCACCAGGATAACAGCTGCGAGTGCCAACATTTGGAGCGCATCTTTCATGCTGTCTCCAGTGGCATCACAATCTCTACCAACCGAGTTGTTCCTTCGGATTCTTCCAACTGACCACCATGCTCACTCACAGCATAACGAGCCACCCAGAAGCCCATTCCAGTGGCGAGCCAATCGTCACCTCGCGGTCGCAATTCGCCCTCCAGTACGAAACGAACACGAACCTCGGGACCGTTTTCTTCTGCCTGAATCCGAATGGCGCCCCCAACCGCTAATTCTGCCCGCAGGGATTTTAATAACTGGGTCATTGCCTGACCGAAAAAGGCCGAATCAATCGATATCATCAGCGGTCCGTGCACTTCATTCTTTATGCTGACTCCGGCGTCTAAAAACACGCCACTGGTCAACTCCACCACATGCGCGAAAACAAGCGCCAAATCCGTCGGCGTTTTCTCACCGCGCTCCCCCGATGTGAACCTTGAAAGTGTGCTCAAAATCGTACGGCAACGCTGCGCCTGTTCTTCAATCGAATCAAGAACCCCCTCATCGGCCCCTCCCTTGATCTTCGCCACTTGAGCCAAGCCAAGTATTCCAGCAACAGGGTTGTTGAGCTCGTGTGCGAGCCCGGCTCCCATCTGTGCCACGGCAGCCATACGTGAAGACTCAACGAGACGCTCCTGCGACTCCCTAAGTTCCTGTGTCCTCTGTTCCACACGCTCTTGGAGTTCCACATTAAAGGCTTGGATTTCTGCATTCTTAGCCTCGATTTCCTCCTGATCTTTCTTGAGTCTTCGCGAGAGGAAATTGAACGCACTCGCGAGTTGCACAACCTCTTTCGAACCTTCAGGATCCACCCGCAATCCCCAGTTGCCCTCCGCAACCTGGAATGCCGCTTCTCGAAGACGCACCACGGGGCGAGCGATTTGCTTCGCCCCGAGGAGTCCTAGCCCAACCGCCAAGACAATGGCAAGCAAGTACATAAACCACGTTCGTGACTGAATCTCTCTTCCGGCTTCCGTGGCAACCGACCGAGGTAGGGCAACAAGCGCACTCCATTTCTGAATGCCCACAGACGCAAAGGATGCAAGGATCTCGGTTCCATCGGAGAGGGTGTACTGCAATTCACCTTCCAAGCCCGAAAGTACAGGTGTCGTCTCTGGATAGACCAAGCCTGCGGAATCCCCGAGCATGGCATTCCCCGGCCCAAGTAAAACAGCCGCAATCTCTCCCCCAGAATGTGCACGATACTGCGTTTCCAGCGCACGAAGCGACAGTTCCAGCGCCACAACATGCCCAGAATCTTCTGCACGAACCGACACAGGTAAAACCAAACCGCCACTATCGGGCGGAGCATACGGCATCCCCAGGGCGATAAGTTTCCGTTTCTGTGACTGAGGTAAAAGCGTCTCAGGTGCTTTACGCGACCCGCTTTTTTCGAATAAAACAGACTGATCCAGAAAGGCACTCAAGCGGGCAGTCGAGACCGACTCATGACCATTCTCCAAGCGATCCGCCCTCCCCTCATACACCGGCCCCGCAAGAATGTTCCCATCCTGGTCCATCAACACAGCAATATTTACTGCATCAAAAAGCAAATAGGCTGTCTGAAGAACACCTGTCTGCTTCTTGGCATCCAGACTCGCCACACTGTAGACATTGACCGAACGCAGCAGACCCTGCAAATGCGAATCGAACCAGCTCGCGGTGTACATGGCTAAGGCATCCGCCCGTTTACTGTACACCTCCTTAGTTTGACGCAAATGATAGGTGTTCGCGATGCGTGTCGCTGCAAACGCAGTGAACAGCAGCGGGACTAGCGCGGCGAAGCCTATCAGCAGTGTCAGGCGGTATCGAAGTTTCACAAAGCTTAGGACGCGACCGGGAAACGAATGTGGAAAGCAGCCCCACCTGCGTCGGAACGCGCCACTCGAATGGTACCTCGATACTTGGTCACGATGCGGTAGACGATGTTCAGTCCGAGGCCCGTTCCCTTACCCGGCTCTTTCGTAGTGAAGAACGGATCAAACACACTCTTCACGTCATCTGGCGCAATCCCAGGGCCATCATCCGACACTAAAATACGCACCTCGCCGGGCGCCTTGCTCGCCGAAATGTGGATCCTCCCTTTTTCGGCGCGCTCAACACCCACAAGCGCATCTACAGCATTCTTGACCAAGTTGACAAAGACCTGCTGGATTTCGTTAGTGCGAGCGTTCACAAAAAGAGATTCCGGCAGATTCTGATCAATCTGCACATGCTTACAATCCGCTGACCTCTCTACGAGACGTACCGCATCCGCAACAACCTTCGCGAGATCCACGCTCGTCAGGTACTCATTGGACGCCGCACGCGAATAGGACGAGAGTTCTTTTACGATATCTCGAATGCCTTTGGAATACTCAACAATTTCACGCCCATAGGCTTGTGTTGTCTGGGTATCGTCTTCTTCCGCAATCGCCTCTGCCAAGCCCATGATCCCGAAAAGCGGCGAGGAAACCTCATGCGCAATACCCGCTGCCAAGGTACCAATACCCGCTAACTTTTCGGATTGAATCAGCTCGTCTTGCAACGCACGGCTTTCCGCTAACGCATGTTCCAAAGCTTGGTTCTTGTCGGCTAAGTCCGCCAGCAGCTGCTTATTCTCTTCCGCGATTGCTTGCTTTTCAGCGGCTCGCTCTACTTTTTTCCGAATCTCAAAGACATTGTTGAGCGGCTTGAGGACGTAATCGAAAGCGTCCATCTCGAGCGCAGACAACGCGGTTTCCAGGCTGGCGTAGCCGGTAATGACGATTACCTCAGCCAGTGGATTGATACGCTTCGCTTCAGCGAGCAGTTCCAGGCCGTTGATGTCCGGCAAGTTCTTGTCCGTCAGCAGAATATCCACACCGTGGTCCCGCATGATCTCCTGGGCTTGCTTGCCGGTACCACACGAACTCAACAACCACGGCCCCTCTTCAAAGACCGCTTCTAATATCTGCAAAATGACCGGCTCGTCATCCACAATGACCAGTTTGCGATCGCGTTGCAGCCTGCTCACAGGGCCCCGCTCCTTAGCGCATCCGCAAAAGTTCCCAACAAGCCCGACGCATGAGGAGAAGGCATAAACTCATCCAACATTTCCTGCGCTTTGTTCCGACCAAACACATGTTGGTAATCCGAAAGATAGCGCTTAAACCGAGCGCGGTTGCTGTCGCGGGTGAGTTCGGGATGAAACTGTGTCGCATACACAGGATGCGTTCCGATGCGAATGGCCTGAAAAGGAGCCAACTCACTTTTTGCCAAGCATACTGCGGCCTCAGGCAAGCGGCTTGCTCTGTCCTTATGTCCTTGTTGCGCGACAAAACGCTCAGGCAAGCTACCAAACACCGGATCATCAATCGCTGCGTCCAAGCGATCAATAAAGAAAGAGCCTACCTCCGCTGCATCCTCGTCGTGAATCACATCACCACCGAGCGCAAGCACAATGGATTGAAAGCCGAAACAGGACGCAAATGTGGGAAAGCCTTGCTCGGAGGTCTCACCGAGAAATTCGATCATGGCCTGCACACCGGGTGCTGGCTCCACAACCGAATGCTCCCCCGCACCCCCAACCAGCAATGCATCCCGATTTTCTAGTAAATCCAAATGCAAGTGTTCAGTCAGAATATCCACAGGATGGATACACGACACGTCTACACCAAGCCGTTCGGCAAAAGCAGCACGCTCTTCCAACCGCACAGGATCGCCTGCGTTTCGGGCTTGCAGCAGTGTGAATTGCAGATCTTTGTCAGTCATTAGAAGAACTCTTAGCGCGAGTATTCCGTGTACGCACCCATGGGAAAACAGGAATTTTAAAGACCCGTTCACGGCACTTCACTCGCCTCAAAGATTTGACACCTTCTGCATGGATACTAAACTTCAAAACAAGCAATTGATTTCTGCTCGGCTCGGGAGAGCTCCATGTACAAGACCAGTATTCTTCTTCTCGTTCTCGCAGGCTGCTCCAGTGGACAGCAAACAGAGAGCAACTCTTCCAGCTCGCAAACGACGGCTGGGGAGACAAAAGAACGCCTCACAGAAGGCGGCCTTACACTCGTCGAAGTCGACTTAAACTCCGACGGAAAAGCGGAAATCTACAACTATTACCGGGAGCGCAGCCAAGCGGAACGCCTTCTCGTGCGCCGGGAAGCCGACCTGAATCAAGACGGCCGAATCGATATCTGGTCCTACTACGATGAAGCCGGCATCATTACCCAAGAGAAAATGGATGGCGACTTTGATGGAACCGCCGACTGGGTAGACCATTACCAATCTGGAAAACGAACCTACTCGGAAGTAGACACCAATTCCGACGGGAAACCGGACTTGTTCAAATATTTTGTGGACGGCAAGCTCGACCGCAAGGCCCGTGACACCACCAACAACGGTGAAATCGACCTGTGGGAACTCTACAAGGACGGCAAGGTCATTAAGGCTGGGCGAGACACTACAGGCGACGGCAACATCGACGTCAAGCTCGAGCGCTAAAACTTGCTCTCAAGTCCGATAGGCTTTGCGCCAAAGTAATCTGCGGACTCCAGCCGAGCGCATGAGCTCTACTTGGGTCACCGCAGAGTTCCAGAACATCACTCGACCGCAGTCGTGCAGGGTCCTCGACCGGTCGCGCGTCCGGCGCAACAACGCGGAAGATCTCCGACAAGGCTGTGGCTCGACCACTACAGATATTGACGCTCTCCCCCTCGTCCGATGCTTCGGCAAGATGCCATAGGGCGCGGGCTGCATCGCGCACATCGAGGTAATCCCTGCGCAGCGAAAGGTCGCCTGTCGCAATCTCCCGCTCGCCCTGGGCCCACTGAGAAGCCCACTGCGCTGCTGCGAAATGCGGGCTCTGTCCTGGCCCAGTGAGATTGAACGGACGCAGGATGACCCAATCTCGCTCCACAAAGGAGCGGGTAATGGCCTCTCCTTCAATCTTACTTTGGGCATACACCCCAACACCATTGAGTGGATGGGTCTCTGGGACGGGCAAGCATTCCGGTACCCCATACACATGACAACTCGAAACGAAAACGACACGCGTTCGCGAAGAGACAGCCTCCAACAAATGCCCCACACTCAAGGCATTCACTGCCCGAGTCCGTTCCTGCAAATCCACGGCACGCTGCTGTGAGCTCTGTGCCGCAAGATGCACGCAAATCTGCGGTTCAAAACTTCGAACCACTTTCGCTACATTCTGAGCATCTGTGACATCCATCTCTTGAGAGCGAGGTGCATACACTTCAGTGTAGGAAGGGGCACAGGAGAGAAGATGCTGACCGAGAAAACCGCTTCCACCGGTCACAAGAACTCTCATGCGTGCCTTTCCAAATCAGCATGCACCATACGCTTCACCAAGGCCTGAAAATCCACCTTGGGCTCCCAGCCGAGCACATTGCGGGCCTGAGACGCGTCTCCCTGTAGACAGGGCAATTCATTCTTACGAAACAGCGCTGCATCACTTCGAACATAGGTCTTCCAGTCCAAGTCCGCTTCCTCAAATGCAGCGGACACAAAGTCCTCCACCGAGCGGTCTTCACCCGACGCCACCACAAAATCCTGCGGGGCTTCTTGCTCCAACATCATCTGCATTGCGACAGTGTAGTCGCCGGCAAAACCCCAATCTCGGCGAGGCTGCAAATCTCCGAGTACAAGCTCGTCCGCTTTGCCATGCACGATTCGAGCGACACCGTCCGTAATTTTACGCGTCACAAACTCGAGCCCTCGCCGCTCCGATTCATGATTGAAGAGAACGCCGCAAACGACGTAAAGGCCGTAGGCTCGGCGATAGTTCACCGCCAACTGGTGCGCATAGACTTTCGAGACGGCATAGGGCGAAAGCGGTGAAAACGCCGTGCGCTCATTTTGCGAACTGACGCTCGTATCCCCAAACATCTCCGAGGAAGACGCTTGGTAAAAACGTGCCGCAGGAACCACCCTGCGAAAGGCCTCAAGCATTCGCGCCGCGCCGAGGCCCGTGACATCTCCTGTCAACAGGGGCTGGTCCCAAGATGTGGGTATAAAGGACTGCGCGGCAAGATTGAACACCAAATCGGGTCGCACATCATCGAACACCGTCAGAAGTGACGCCAAATCCAACAAGTCAGCACACCGCAACTCGAGCTGTCCCTCCAAGTGCGCGATGCGCCAGTGATTGCTCGCAGAGAGGCGCCGATGCAGACCAACGACACGATAGCCTTTCGCCAAAAGCTGTTCTGCCAGGAAAGAACCATCCTGGCCAGTCACACCGCTAATTAGCGCTGTGGCCATTAGTTGCCAGCAACGACCGTCTCTTCGTGTACGGGCTTGATCACGTTCGGTTCCGGAAACCATTGAATCGTATAGGTCCCATCGGGAGGAGTCTCCAAGACCACGGTCGGACCGAAGCACAAATTGCAATCGTCATCCTCGCCGATTTCCCAATCCTCAAAAATCTGGATACGCCAGCCTGCGGC
>Ga0163179_10000624_pt1 | contig 25312 bp, 27 predicted proteins | sample AtlANTMetagenome_FD_109643 | JGI IMG/M metagenome (GOLD analysis project Ga0163179, IMG submission 109643) | Marine eukaryotic phytoplankton communities from the Atlantic Ocean - Atlantic ANT 2 Metagenome | ecosystem: Environmental > Aquatic > Marine > Oceanic | place: North Atlantic Ocean...
AATTCTATGTCAGATATTAAGCACGATCTAGACCATGAGGTCTACCTTGATCCCAAAGATGGCAAGGAACATATTAATCATGGTAAGATGGAGTACACCAAGGCAGATCTAGAATCATCACATGCCTATTATGATGAATATCATAAGGGTGAAGAAGTTGATAGAAATGATGGTGCTATTAATGATTGGCACACAAGACATCAAGATCAACACCTAGAGATATATTGTGATAACCATCCTGATGCTGAGGAATGTAGAGTTTACGACGATTAGTTTATTTGTTTATTATGGATCTTATTGAAGTAGATGCACCCAAGAGTTTTATTGCGGGTGCTAAAATTCCTGAAGAAGTCTGCGATGGTCTCGTGGACTTTTTTGATACCTGTGATTATTTACTGAGAGAACCAGGATCCTGTGGGCATGGAGTTGATAAGAAGATAAAAGATTCCACAGATATGACTATTCCTGTACACTTAAAGGATAAGAGAGTACAGGACTATCTTGACCAATTGGGCGAAGTTACGGTACAATATATTGATAGATATCCTTTCTTTGGTAAGATCTCTTGGGATCTTATCTCACCTTTTAATGTTCAGAAGTATGAACCTGGTGGAGGTTTCTTCCAGATGCATACTGAAAAGATGGCAAGTCAATATGAGGTTGCTCAAAGAGTAATGGCATGGATGACTTATTTAAATACAGTAGATGAAGGAGGATATACATATTTTCCAACACAGGAAGCAAAGATAAAACCAGTTAAAGGTTTAACAATACTTTGGCCAGCAGATTGGACACACTTTCATCAGGGAATACCTGCACCTAATGAAACTAAGATAATAGCAACAGGTTGGTATGACTACACAATGCGACCAATTCCACCTGATGATTCAGGGGAATTACGAGAACAAGAAACAGGCACAGAGTAATCCTTCTCTTTGGCCACACATCATCATTAAAAATTCTTTAGTTGAAGATGGTATAGTAGAACTCAAATCATGGTACAAATATAAAGGAGAAGAGGATCCATATGGGGTCTTTCATTTGTCGTATAGATATGATGAGGAGGGTAACTGTCACACTACTTCACTCAATACATTAACAGGCGAACATGCATGTGATTGGCATTGGGGATTCTATAATGGATGGTGGTGGGGTGAACCCAGTCGTGATTGTATTCTAAATAATTCACTGGTTAAATCTCACGTTCGTTTTAATGGTGATGAGTATAGATCTAGGGATACTGGACTTGATCTTGTTACTAAAGAATTTAAATGGGGTAAATCTGAAGAAGAAGGTGAGTTCATGTTTACTCGAATAAATAAATGATAGGGTTGTATTATTAATGGAAGGATTTCAAGGATATAAAACCGACTTTGCTGGACGTGATGGATTCACGTGGTGGATTGGTGAAGTTGAAAATATAGATGATCCTTCTCATTTGGGTAGGATCAAAGTTCGTATTATTGGATGGTACACTGGATCCAATTCAAATAATGGTGCCGATTCATATACTAAGACATTACCTACAGACAATTTGCCTTGGGCAACTGTTCTTCTCCCAACTGATAAACCACAAACCAAGAACGCTGGTTCAACAACAGAACTACAACCTGGTGCATTTGTTTTAGGATTCTTCTTAGACGGGGAAGAAGCGCAATTACCCGTAGTCATGGGTTCATTCCGTGGATTCCGTCAGGCAGATGATCAATCATCCGCAAGTGGAAAGGAGAAGGGAGCGTCAGAAACAACAAAGGCAACTACTATTGCTGATATTAAAAATGCTGAGGAACATGCTACTAACACTCCACAGCAAGAGACGTTAACAGGAGAAAAGAATTATGGTGGTGGTCAGTTCGTTAAAGATCAATCACAGACACCAGCAACACCTCAAGGTGGAGATGAGGAATCTAGGGGTGCAGGATTAAGTACTGCTGAGATTATAACTCCAGGTAACTCTGTAACTAACCCAATTAAACCACCTACTGAGTCACAAGAGGTTGCAGATGGTGCAGCAGGTCCAGGTGGAGGAGGGTTTGAAAAAGGTTTAACTCGTATGCTGACCGAGTTAGGTAATATGTCAGCAAGTCTTGCAACAGCAAGTGATGGTCAGTTTATCTCCATGATTACTGGTCATAAGGTTAATGGTGATAAGATATTAGAACATCTAGGTAATATCGCTAATTATATTTCTTCAGCAATATCTGCTATTCTTGCACCTTTGAAGGAATTCTTGGCACAAGTCATGGTCAAGATTGTAAACGCAGTAGTTAAAGCAATATCAAAATTCATACCTATTAGTGTAATCACTGCAATATTGAGTCTTATAGGGATGATATTGGATATGTTCTGTATGCCACACCCTGCATGGTTGAGTCTGGTATCCAGTGCATTGACTGATGCCACGGCATTTGCTGATCAGATCGTAGGCATGGTGTCTCAAAAGATAACCAACGTTGTATCTACAATTGCTTCTAAGGTACAGGGTGTAACAGATAAAATTTTAGGTGAGATAAGTGGTGCAATCGCTAAGGTACGTGACGTTGCTGCAACTGTTGTTGCTGGTATCTCCGCAGTTAAGAATGCAATTGAAGGTATCGGTAAATTAGCAGGTAGTCTTGACAAATTATTCAACGTTGATTTTGCTAATCTAGATTGGGGTAGTCTTCTTGGTATCATCATGGCAATTCTTGGAGCATTATTCAAGAAAGATTGCGGGAGGAAAATAAAACGTCCCAAAACGAAACAGTGGTTCCCATTAATAGGATCCACTGATTGCGAAAACGTTACCGAGTTTATTACTGGTGGAGCACTTCCTCAAAGTTATGATAAGTGGAAGGAATCCACTGGAGGTAGTGGTACTAGTGGTGGTATAGGTAATACTATAACTAGTGCTTCTGGTTATATCGATAGTCTATTTACTAATATTAATACACGTGTAACACAAGTAGAGTCATTCCTTGATGGTAGTCGTGTCATACACAATGCTACTAAAGGTAGAGAGTTTTTTGCTGAACAAGGACCAGGTGGTGTATCAAGTTTCCAAGATAACCAAGGTAATGTTCATAAGAATATACCTAATAATGAAACAAAGATTATCTCTCGTGACTATGCTGTAAACATTAAGAAGAATTTAATTCATACTGTTGAAGGTGATTATCATCTTAAGGTTCATGGTAACTGGCATATAGAGGTTGAAGGTGCAATTAATAATAGTCAAGGTAATGGACCACAGGCAGAGGCATCTGGATCATCTAAATCGGATACTGCTACATTAAGTGGTGATTCTGGAGCATCAACCAGTGGTGGTAGTAGTGATAGTAGTAGTGATAGTAGTAGCAGTTCAGAAATGATTCGTTTTAGTGATCTAGCATCATATAAGAGTCGTATTGAATCACTTGAAGAAAGGATTCTTAGGGAAGACAAGGAATTTTATTCAAATCTTAAACCTATTATTCCAGAGGGTGCTGGTAGGGTAAGTCCACCGATGAAATATTCATCATTACAGACTGCAACTACAGATGATACTGAGCAGCGTTCTGGTGATCGTAAGTCTGGTGACCATGATATAGCATATTCTGGTGACGTTAGGATACAGGGTAACCAAGTTCATATTGCTGCTATTACCAACCTTAAGTTGAATGGTAACCAGATTAAGATAGAAGGTAATAATATTACTAATAGTGCAGATGGTGAGATTGTTAATGAAGCACAGTGGATTACATCATTCCTAAACTGTGGTCGTTTTGAGTTTGTTGCATTGTTTGATGCGTTGAGTACCCTATCAGGACAATATAATATTGTGAAGGGTGCTATTGTTGATGTGACAACTGACCAACCTGGAACTGGTGCTGTCCCTGCTGCACATATACGTATGTCAGTAGCAAATACAGTGCCCACTGCGTTTGCAGATATTATGACTGGTGGTCAACCAGGCGTTCATTTTACATTCGTATCCACTCCTACTGGGGGTATCGGGGAAATTGTAACATGTGCTAGTGGTGCCATCATAAACCAGACTACCACTGGACTTTGCTCCTATGGAGTCAATACTGGATTTGCTGCATTTGGGTGTGCTGTAGGTCCAAATCAGGTGTATGGGTTGCCATTACTCCTAAATTAGTGTATACTGGATCCACAACAGAGATTGATCTATGCCCGACAGTGAGTCTACTCTAGAGCACGTTTGGATAAATATCCCTCAACGTAAACTGACACTGCTAGCCAGTGACGGTATTGAGGAACAAATCCAATGGAAATTCGATGAGGAGGGTGCTGAAGGATTTCAGGAGACAATTACTAACATTGTGGATAGTTTACCAGAAGAAGATGTTTGCTTTGTATACAAATGAATAATGTAGTAGAAGTCAGTGAAACTGAAATGGTAGAAAACCTTGGGTTTTGCCTAAATCTCGTAACGAGAGGAACATCCATCAAAGTTATTAGAGAGGATGGATCTAGGGTAATGATGGTGCCACTTCCTAATCAGGAGGTCAATCCACCTATAGGAATGGTACCCGACTTACCTGCGGATCCAGATCAATTCATAGATCCAGTTGGCACTCAAAATTATGTACGTGAAACCCTTGGAGAACTCGAAACCGAACTTAACTCTTGATATCAAGATATCATATCATGATGAATTCCATTGGACTCTAATTGCTTATGAGCAGGAGTTCTATACAGGTAATGCTGAGAATATAGCATCCTGTCTCATAGATATAGAAAGAAAAATTGACAAGGTAATGCATGAGCATAACGACCCCCTCAGACGGAAAGGAGAATGAACCTTGGTCTCTAGAAGATCTTAAGAAGGCAATCATTGATAGTGCTGATGATTATCAGCGTACTATTGATGATATGAAAAAGACAGATGATGAACTGTCCACTTAAGTTGCATAGTCTTAACTAATCGATTATACTATGAGTATCAAATCAATTAAAGACATGACACCAACTGTAAATACTCTTGTAGAATCCGCAAAAGAACTAAAAGAAGCGGGTTATGACATCAGAGCACTTCTTGAGGATGCAGGAGTATTCAAGAAGATCAATAAGTATAGAGAGTTAGATGTAAGAGATCTACAACAACGCTACGACCTTCGTGCAACTGTAGAGCAAATTGGTCCACCTTCATACGTTGCTAAGTGGGGTAAGTCTGCTGAGTGTCGTGGTAACATCTACAAGAAGAATGGTGACCTAGTTAAGGGTGGTTGGAACGGTGCGAAAACCTATCGTACAGTACAGGTAACTGGAAAAACTTTTTCGGGTAAAATTGTACAGCGTAACATTCAATTCCATACAGTCGCATTTGCACTACACAATGGTCGTTGGCCAGAGACACCTGTAGTTGATCACGCAGATGACAACAAATTGAACAACTATGGAGACAATCTTACGGAGAAGGATTACACAACTAATCAGTGGATGCGTAAAGCAAACGATCTTAAGAAAAGTCGTGTATAAATAAATCAGTAGAATAATATCTGTAACCTGTGGCAACTAAAAGAATATCGCAGTTAGATACGATTGGGGATGATTTGGTAACAGGCGAGGCAGTGATGCCTATAGTTATCTCGGATCCCCTAATACCTAACAGAAAGGCAAAAGTTAATCAATTGTTCAGGGGTGTGTCAGCAGGGGATGCTGCTGCCCCTGGTTTGGCTTTTGATTTAGACAGGGACACTGGAATATACCAATCATCAGTTAATGAACTTGGTATTACTTTTGGTAGTTCTTCAGTATACTATGATAGAACAGCGAACAATGATGGATCTAGTACTGTATCCGCAAGGGTAATTGATAGTGCTTCATCCAATTCTAATTTTCAGATCACACCACAGGGATCTGGATTTTTTACTGTAAATGGTGTTTCACAATTCACAGACCAGAATACTATTGTTCAAGGCGCACAAAATCCAGGTAAGAAGTTCTACTTTAATGCTGATACTGTATCTGCGCAGACAGGTACACGTCGTATCGACATGCCGAATGTTGGTACATTAACATCTACTACTCTCTTAGCAGACAATACTGTCCAGACTATTAGTAATAAGACGATCTTGATTAAAGACCAAGACTTTCAGGTCATTGGTTCATCAAACGCATCTAAAGTAGCGAAGTTTGAAACTGACTCATGGGAGGCACCAGGTACACATACTTACAAGTTCCCTGACTTCGGTGCTGCTCAGACTCAATCAACTTTATTGGATGATATTACAGAGCAGAATGTTAGTAACAAGAACATGGTTAACCCCACGTTCTCTGGAACTCCATCAACTGATCCTAATAATCCTACTGAGAAAATTATCTTTGATCAGAGTTTAATTACACAGGACAGAACAGTCACGTGGCCAGATCTCAATGTTATTGTTGTTGGTGAAGCATCAACACAGACATTAACTAACAAGGCATATGCTGGTGCAGTTTTACAGGATACAGCAGATGTAACTAAGAAGATTAATATTAATCTTACAAACTTAAATACAAACTCCACTTTAGACTATACATTCCCAGAAGGAAGTATTGCATATCCTCTAAATAATGGAGGTAACTCAAATGTTTTGGTTGCTGAACAAGCAACACAAATAGTCAACAACAAGATCTTACAGAACACAAGTTTTGATAACCCTGCCGAGGTTAATGGTCGAGTAACGATTGACGCAAGTAATATCACCGATGCGGTAACTATACAGTTTCCAAATGCAGACGCAACGCTACTATCAACGAACAATATAAGTGACGTTGCTATTAGTTTCGGTGGACCTTTAGCTGCACCTGTATTAGCAGGTTCAGTACGACTACAATCTTATTTCCAAGCAGGTTGGTAACAAATGACAGCAGGAAGACTTAAAGCAACAAATCTTGCCGCTACTACGAATACAGTGGTTTATACAGCAGATATTGAACACACAGCAAGTGTGCTCGTTACTGCTGCCAACCGCACAGCAGGTGTGCTGGATTATCGTCTCGCACTCCGAGATTATGATCAAATTCTTCAAGTATCGGGACCACAAGAGAACTCTAATGGTGGTGTTGCTTCCATCCATGAGTTTCAAAAGGGTAATCCTATTAGTGGATATAAACTAAAACTCAGTCCAGGATTTACATATCAGGAAGCAATTCCTGGTGCACAGATCACCTCTAATAATGGTGCACAGGCAAAAATTCTCGACGTATTTAAACCCACGGATACTATTACATACTATACTAAGTTTGTAGATCTATCTGATCTTATACTTGATAGTGTTGTTGGTATTCCTGTTGGTGGAGAAACCATAACAGGTGGAACTTCAGGTTTAACTGCAACTAATCGTGGTTATCTTGCTGCAACTGAGACAGCACATGTTGAGATTGCTGACGTTGCTTCAGGTTCAACTTCAATTAAGGTTTCCCGTAACACGGGTCTTGCAGATGCAATGAAGTTGACTGTTGGTTTAAAGACTGCTGCTGACACTGAAATTATTACTATTGATGGTAGTGGTATTAACACAACTACTAATACTTTAACTGTAACACGTGGTGCACATGCAACCACTGCTAGAGCAATTAAGGAAGGAGAATTTGTAAAGGCATATAGCGTTTCTGCAACTGCTTCGACAATTAACGAAGGTGCAACTTATTCTGCTGGTGATGTAACTCTAACTATCACAGATGCAACGGGATTCCTTACGGGTGCGTTTATTATATGTGAAAATGAAATTTTAGAAGTTACAGATGTTAATGGTAATGACTTAACTGTAACACGTGGTATGTATGGTACTGCGGATGTAGACCATAACAATACTACTGCTGTTACTGTACTTACAGATGGTGGTGATTATCTCGTGAACTATTTCACAGAGGGAGAAAACCTTACCTTTGGTACAAGTAATGCAACTGCAACCTGTAACTTTACAGTTGGAGCACAGAGTATTGAGGTAACACCTAGTTATGTAATATCAACCACTAGTGTTGGTGCTACAGATCATGAGATTGTTGAACCAATCATTTTAAATAATGAGCGTGTTTATAAGTTTGATCAGGTTGATGCAAGTAATGCTGGTCACCCATTGAAATTCTCCAGTGACAATGAAGAGGGTGCAAACTCCCCCACTGGTACAGAATTTACTACTGGTGTTCAGAAAGTTGGTACTGCTGGTCAAGCGGGTGCTTATTCTCAAATAACTATTGATGATAACATACCTACAACCTTATATACGTATAGTGACGCTGGTACTGCTGGTGGTCCTGCTGCTGACGAGGGTGCGGGTTTTGAATTTTCTACAATATTGGCACCTGCATATGAAGAGATCTTTATCTATGATTTGCAAGGAGAACCATTTGCTGTTGCTGATACATTCACCATTGGTGGTAGTACTCAAACTGTACAATCAGGTGGTATAACTGCTGGACCTTATGGTTATGTACATGCTTATGATGCTTCTACTGCATTATTGAAGGTATCTTTACAGCACGGATCTCAAGCATTTGCAAATGGTGATTTGTTATATGATACTCCTACTAAAATTGCTGCTAATCGTGTATTGACAGAGGTTGTTGATGGTAAGATTTTAACCATTGCTTCTCAGAGTGGTGCAGATGGTAGTAGAACTGCTGGTACATATACTTCTGTAGCATACTCAGCACAGAATAGTGGATCTGGTGCAACATTCAATGTTGTAGTTGATGGTTCTGGTGCTGCTACTGTAACTATAGTAGATGGTGGTAAGGGGTTTGTTAACTCTGAAACTATTACTATTGCTGACTCAGTTCTTGGTGCTGGTGGAGCAGCGAACTTAACATTTGATGTTAATACTGTTACTACTGGTATTACTGTTGCTGCTACTGCAATTGAAGATCAAGATTATCTACATTATGATTTAGATGTTGCTGCAAACACACAACAACGTGATGCTGCAATTGTCGTTGGTCCTGGTCAGAATTTGATTGCAAGGGCATCAGGTACAGGTGTTAGTGTTGTAGTTCAAGGTTTTGAAACTGCATCATCAGATTACCCTATTATTCACCTACCGAAGGAATAATTTCACAATAAATACCTCTGAAGGAACAGATTAATGGCACTAACCCGTCTTAAAAATATCATCACGTCGAGGACTGGTCGTATTATATACGTCAACCCCGACGATTTTGATGCATCGGATGCATACGACAATAGAGGAAACTCAGCGTTACGTCCGTTTAAGACGTTGCAACGTGCTTTCCTTGAGGTAGCACGATTTTCATATAGAGTTGGATTAAGTAATGACGAATTTGATGCATTCTCAATCTATCTCTATCCATCTGAATATATAATTGATAACCGTCCAGGTGTTACGGATTACAATCAGATTCAACCTTTTGATTCTAATACAAACTTTGATATTACATCTTCATCCAACATACTCTATAAGTTTAATTCAACTTCTGGTGGTGTTATCGTACCCAGAGGTTGTTCTGTTGTTGGATCAGACTTAAGACGTACAAAGATTGTTCCTAAGTATGTACCATATCCTACTACTTCTGGTAGTTTAGGTATTACTGCTGCCAACGAACCATTAGCAGCAGGTATATTTAAATTAACTGGTGCTGCCTACTTCTGGCAGATGTCATTCTTTGATGGAGATAACAATGGAGTTTATTATCGTGGTGACGATATTGCAACTATCGCTCCTAATTATTCCCACCACAAGATAACTTGTTTCACTTTTGCTACTACAACTGATCTAGATTTATACTATCAGAAGATCTCTAAAGGTTACGCTACTATTCCTGATTCTTCTGGACTTACTGCACAGGATCAGATACAGGCAAGGGTTGAAGAAAATAGAATTGTTGGTCCGATCTCTGACGAATTTGCTATATCTCAGATCGTTAGAAATGGTCAGACCGCAACCGCATTTACTGTGGATGAACTTGGTAACCCCAAGAACCACGGATTCTCTGTGGGTGTGGCAGTTAACATCTCTGGTGTTACTGGTCCTACAGAACAAGACCAACTCTTATATAATGGATCATTCTTAATTACGTCTGCTCAAGGTAACCAGTTTACCTATCAGATGGCATCTGAACCTTCAGGTAATGCTCTTGGTTCTAACATCCTAGTTAAGGTTGAGATTGATACTGTTGACTCTGCATCACCATATGTCTTTAACTGTTCTTTAAGATCAGTATGGGGTATATGTGGTATGCATGCAGATGGTAGTAAGGCAACGGGATTTAAATCAATGGTTGTTGCCCAGTTTACTGGTATCTCACTACAGAAAGATGATAGAGCGTTCGTACTTTATAACCAATCTACAAGTGCATATGAACCACAAGCACAAGGATCAGGTTCACATATTAATGGTCTAGCAAAACACCGAAAGGGTTGGCGAAGTGTACATATTAAGGCATCAAATGGAGCATTCATACAGGTCGTTTCTGTGTTCGCTGTTGGATTCGGAGACCACTTCTTCGCAGACAGTGGTGGTGACCTCTCTATCACGAACTCTAACTCAAACTTCGGTAACACATCCTTACGATCCAAAGGTTTCAGGGATTTTGCATTTACTAAAGACAAAGCAGGTTCCGTAACCCATATTATTCCACCTAAATCATTAGCAGATGTAACTGAGGTACCTGTTAACTGGGTATCATTGGACATCGCAAAGATAAGATCTGCTGCTGACTCATCTAAACTATATCTTTATGGTTATACGTCTGAAACAGCGAAACCACCAAGTAAAGTACAGGGATATACTATAGGTGCACGTCGTGATAGTGTATCTGAACCAGATAAAGTATATGTTTTATTGAAAGCGGCAGGTGCAGATAGTCCTACTACTCACTATGCAAACGTTAATCCTGCTGGTCCTACAGTAACAGGTACGAAACCAGGTGATGAACTCTCACCTATTCAATGGGATCCTGCACAGAATAACTGGTATATTGCTGTTGATTCTGGTGCTAATACGATCTATACAACATTATTAGCAAATAGTTTATATCAAAACTTAGCATTTACCCCACCAACATTTGTACGTCGTCTACCTGACCCACGTAACTTGAAGGATAGAACATATAGATTTAGATATGTTCTTGATAAGGATGCGTTCCCTGTTCCTCGTGAACCTATTACTGGTTTCGTATTACAACCACGTTCATCCGAGACTAACTCACCAGCATATTCTAAGGTATATTATATCTTTGAAGTTGAGACACATGTACCATTTGAAAGAGGTGTAACTGACGGTATATATTATCTAACTATACTATCAGCATCAGTAACACCATCTACTGATAACTTCAATGACATGGCGTTCTCTCAACAAACGTCGGATGTATATCCTGCATTTGATAGAGATAATCCTGCTGCTGACCCTAGTGCTGCTGTTTCTGTTGCAGACAATCAGGTTATTGGTCTTGTTAGAACTACAGATGGTGCATCACCAACTCCTGCAGAGAATACATTACTTTCAATTACTAGAGAAGCAGCACAGTTCTACTTACTGGAAACTGAAAATAATTTAGGATATAGTACAACAACTAATACATTGAATAATACCAATGTTGTTGCTGGTTTAGGTGATGAGGAAGAAAGAAAGATAGCATTGAAATTAAATGCTGACCTATCAGTATCACCATTACTAATTGAATTACGAAGATATTCAATTCTAAGAGCATCGGGTCATACGTTTGAATACCTTGGTTTTGGTCCAGGTAACTACAGTACAGCGTTCCCATCAACACAGGTACAAGTTTTAACACCAGCAGAGGTTAGATTATCTCAGCAGTTAAAAGAAGAAGCGGGTGTTGCATACTACACTGGTGTTAACTCAGATGGTGAACTATTCATTGGTAACCAGGTTATTAACCCAATTACAGGTCAGATAACTTCAGAAGATATTGCACAATTAAATGTTGTGGGTGAAGAAGGTGAGATTGAAACGTTTAGTGAAATCGTTCTTACTGATAAGTTAACTGTTATTGGTGGTGCTGCTAACCAATTAGAATCAGTATTCTCTGGTCCTGTTACCTTCCAGAAGAAGATAACATCACAGGAGAATATTCAAACTATTAAGCAGACATTCTCCAATAGTGATGGTACTGTATTGAAACAGTTCTTCCTTGCTGAAGAATTGGGAACTGGATTACCTGACGTTCAAGCGGGTACTGCATTTAATAATGGTGATATTTGTTATAACATTGACTGGACTCCAGGCACACCACTAGGTTGGATATATGATCAAGGTATTTGGTATAAGTTTGGTGTTTCTGATTCTGAGGACATTAAGACTACTAGATTCAGTGGTACTACTCACTTCGGTCTAGGTGAAGCAGCAGATGCATCAAATAGATTGAGAGTGAATGGTAATACAACCATTACTGGTGATCTAGATGTTACTGGTAAGTATGGTTGTGTAGATAACTATGCATTGGCAACTGGTATTGCTAACAGTAATAACGGTGTTATGTACAATGGTGATGGTTCTACATCCTCATTCGCTATAACTGCTGGACATACAGCATATTCATTATTAGTATTCTTAAATGGTGTATGCCAAGTTCCAGGTGTTGATTACACTGTGACTGGTAATGCTGTTGATTTCAGTGTTGGTACTCCACCTGCTACAGGTGATAAGGTACAGATACGTGAACTTGTTATCTAATTAATTTCACGAGGCACAACTCATGACAACAAAAATAATTGGTAATCAAATTGATGCTGCTACTCGTGCCATTGTAACTGCAATGGATGTGACAGAGCAGATCAACTTACCAGACTTAAACACATCACAACGTGATGCACTTGGTACTCCTGCATTTGGAACGTTAGTATATAATACAACAGAAGATAAAGCACAGATATATTTACAGGATGCTGCTTCGGGTGCTGCTGGTTGGACAAGTGTTGGAGGTGGTGGTCCTGCTGTTGGTGAGAACTCAATCATCAGAACTAATGGAACAACTATTTCAGAGAATGTAACAGTTGGTCCTACTGCTAACGGTGGTGTTGAGTTTACTAACGGATTTACTGCTGGTCCTGTAACAGTTGCAAATGGTTTCACGGTTACCATAGAGAATGGTGCCACGTGGATGGTTTTGGGTACCAACGATCAGACAGTTATTAGTTCAACAGATATTACTACAGATAAACTTACTGCTACTGGTACATTCCATTTCTCCGAAACTAAGGAGATAGTTAAATATTATTCTTCAGCAGGTAACCAAACTCATAGTTTTAATGATGGTAATCTCATATATATGAGAAGGACTGGTGGTGGTGATTATACTCTTAACTTAACTAACGTACAGTTTGAGCAATCAGGATACGGTCTTACTATTGTTAATGCTAATGACGGTGCTTCTGGTGCTTGTAATAATTTACAGGTTAATGGTGTGGATCAAACAGTAATTTGGTCAGGTGGTGGACCACCATCGATGGGAGGTACACATTTAATACAGTCATTCTCATGGATTAATACTTCCTATGATGGACAACCAGTTGGACAAAACTTTATTATCTTTGGTGCATCATCTGATTACAGCACGACTTAACCTATGAAATTTGGATTCTCTGGAGCATATAGACCCATGTCATCTGGTGTGAAAGCATCAGGTGGTGGTGCTGGTGGTGGACGTAGTTATAAATTAACTATGAGTGGTCAACTTAGTGATGAGTATACCCTAGCAAGTGATTCACCAGTTTCATTCAATGCAGAAAATAATGGTGGATCTGGATGGTATAACACAACTATGACATTCAGTGAGGAGACTGAAACTACCATATATGCATGGGGTGCTGGTGGTGGTGGAACTAAAAGAACTAGTAGTCAGACTGGTGGAGGCGGTGGATATGCTACAGGCAATTACACTTTCGTTGCAGGTCAAGCATATGGAGTCATAGTAGGTGGAGCAGGTGAGGGAGGCAACCAGTCTCCTTCAGATAATAATCAATATAACGGATATAATACTCGTGCTGGTAATGCTGGTGCAAATAGTAATAGTAATAATGATGGTGCTGGTGGAGGAGGACTAACAGGAATATTCCTTTCAAATAGTATTTCAACAGGACAAGCAATTATCATCGCTGGAGGCGGTGGTGGTGGATCAGGTGACACTGCATATGGTGGCGGTGGCGGTGGTTCATCAGGAGATCAAGCATCAAACTGCTGCTCACGTGGCGGTGGTGGTGGATCCCAGTCTGGTGGTGGATCCAACGGTAATTCTGGTTCTAACGCTTGTTGTTCTGGTGCCATGCGAGGTGGTACTGGTGGAAACCAAGGAGCAGGTGGCGGTGGTGGATATTATGGAGGAGGCGGTGGCGGTTCCTCAGGTCCAGGTGCAGGTGGCGGTGGATCAGGATATATAGGTCGTGTATCTCAAGGTAGTTGGAGTAATGGAAGTCGAGGTGGTAATGCTGCTAGTCAGGGATCACCATATTTCCCCTCATCTAATGTAGGTAGAGGTGGAAACTCAGGTGGTCGTGGAGGCGGTGGTCTCTTAGTTATTGTTCCAAAAAATCTCCAGACTGGTGGAGGTGGAGGTTCAAAAGGTGGATCAGAGAACAATCCTGCTGATTCTGCTAGACAAGCAGCATCAGAAGGTCATACTGGTAGTACAGTATGGTTGACTGTTCATGGCACTGCTTTAGAAATGGAGTATGATGCTAGTGACAGATTTGGTTCTGGACATCCAGGATGGGCAAAGTTTGATGATTCATTCTTTGGATCAAACTATCAAAATATTCCATATACAAAATATGGTTCACCACAGAGTATGATTCCTGCATTTCATAATTCGTCTGCAGATAGTACATCTGATTCTACTATTAGTTCTGGACATCATAGAATAGGTAGAGAGCAAAATCATCAAGGTGGTAATTCCTTATCTACAATTAGAATTGGTCTTCCAAAACTAACTAGAGTTAAGTATAATGCTTCATATCAGGCAGGTGGTTGGCACACTGCTGACTTTGGTAACTTTAACCAGAACTTCAGTGGTATTATTAACAATAGTCCTTATGAAAATAATGGATCTGGATACTGGGCAGTGATCTGGTCTGGTTCCTCTGGTAGTTGGAACAGTGATATGCATGTCATTGATCCTGGTAACCTAGGTAGTGGTAACAACTCACACTCTGCAAACTATGGACCAAATGGATTTGGTGGTGAAACTAGTAATGATCCTTGGATAATCTGGGGTACCACTGATGCCTACGGTGAGTATCGTTACACAAACGATTGGACTCTTTGGGTCCATTAATACCAAAGAATTATTATAAATAAAAACGTAAGAGGTTCAAAGTAAAGAATGAGTACCCTAAAAGTTGCATCGGTTAAAGACCTCGCTGGACAAGGTGGATTTTCCTTTTCTAGTGGAAGTATAACTGCGAATGGTACATTGACGGTCACAAACCTGCAAATCAATGGTACTATCAGTGGTTCATCTGGACAAATTATTCCTTCACAAAGTGGTCAGAGTGGTAAATTCCTGACTACTGACGGCACTAACATGTCATGGGGAACATTGGCAGGTGGTGGTGGACCGATTTCTATTAACACATACAATAACAACACCACGTGGAACAAACCCTCTGGAGTTAAGAGGATTTGGGTCAAATGTACAGGTGGAGGCGGTGGTTCATCAGGTTATGGTGAAACTGCTGGTGCTGGTGCACACACTGAACAGATTATTGATGTAGCGAATATAAACTCTATCAACGTTACTGTTGGTGGTGAAGGTAATGGTGTTGGATATTCATCTCAAGGTGGTAACGGTGGTACCTCATCATTCGGTAACTATTGTTCATCTGGTGGTGGACAGGGTGCTAACAGACAAAGACAACACTCAGGTTCACTAGGTGGATCACCTAATCAGGGTGCTGTACAGGTTTACGGTGGATCAGGTGATGGTCACAAAAACTCCCAACCAGGTATGGGATTTGGTGGTACTTCCTTCTGGGGTGGTGCTGCACCAACTTCACACTTCCAACAACAGTGGGCACATAACTATAGGTCACATGCTGCTTGGGGTGCTGGTGGTTCATCAGGACGTAACAGTGAGCGAGGTGGAAATGGTCGTCAAGGTTACATCGTAGTCTACAACTTTAACTAAAATGAAAAGAACTTTAATTCAACAATCTGGACATATAACAGATATCGTCGAACCTGGAGATGAGTTTGATGTATATACTGGTCCTGGTGCTAAACTGAAATGGGTAGACGCACCTGACGAGGTAACACTCGACTGGAAAATGGAATTCAATGAGTGGATTCCAAATCATAACCATGTAGATCCATTACAAGCAAGAGTTATAGGATATGGTGATCAGGGTTCACAGATGGCACGTCTTTATGATGATGTTAAGGCGGGTCTATTTGGTGAGGATGCTAAGAAAGGTAAATTCTTCAGAGCAATTGAATCTGTGAAGACAGAAGCAGCAGAGAAGTATGGTGAGATTGAGATTGATCCTGAAACTGGAAAACCTTGGGATCCATACCAACCTTGGGAACACAATGATCTAATACCTGCATGGTGGACTCGTCAAGAAGCAGAAGCAGAGTATCCTTCATTAAGTATTGACAAACAGTACCAAACCTATGTAAAATATATGGTTGAAGGTGATGGATGTAAATGGGACAATGCTGAAACTGAACCATTATTGCCAAGAGAGGAGAAAGACGAAGACTACAACTAATTGATTTATGATTCGTAATGTTATTATCGTGGGCGGTGGATCCTCTGGATGGATGACCGCAGCAGCATTTGAAAGGATGCTCCCTGACTACAATGTAACTCTAATAGAATCCCCGAACGTTCCTGTCATAGGAGTCGGGGAATCTACTTTGGGGCATATTAATTCCTTCATGCGACTTATCGGAATAGAAGATAAGGAGTGGATGAAAGAATGTGATGCTACCTATAAGGTAGGAATAAGATTTACTAATTTCTATAAGAATGATGGTACATATTGGGATTATCCATTTGTGGATCCATCTGATGAATCATTACCAGCAGGATTAGAAACCTTCTGGTATTTGAGAGATGCATATCCAGATAAGTATGGTCATCCTAATGCCTTTGCAAGGTTGGTAAATGGTAATACCTTGCTAATGGAAGAAAATAAATTAGATGGTGAAGGTAGGTGGGGTTCCTTTGGTAAGGATTATTCTTATCATCTGGATGCAGTTAAGTTTGGTCAGTGGTTAAAGAATAATGTATGTAAGAATGTTAAACATGTATCAGCAGATGTATTAGATTTTACTGAGTCTGATAGAGGTATTGAAACCTTAAAGACATCTGCTGGTGATTTCACAGCAGATTTGTTTATTGACTGCACAGGATTTAAATCACTGTTGCTTGAAGAATATATGTGTGTGAAGCATCATTCATATAAAGATATTCTTCCTAATAATAAAGCAACAATATGTAGAATACCCCATGATGGGGATAAAAGTGAGGTACAGAACTTTACTAATGGATGTGCTCTAGGTAATGGTTGGGCATGGAATGTTCCTCTATGGAATAGAAGTGGTGTGGGATATGTATGGTCTGATTTATATCAAGATCAAGAGGGTGCAGAGAAAGAATTTCGTGAGCATATAGAGAAAGTATATCCACACTATATGCCAAGTGAGTTAAGGACTATTGATATTAAAAATGGTAAGCATGAGGTAGCATGGTATAAAAATGTTGTTGGTGTTGGTTTGGCATATGGTTTCTTAGAACCATTAGAATCAACAGGACTATTAACAACACATGAGAATATAATCAGATTGATTGGTACTCTAGAGAATCGTGAGGGTGTTGTAGGTAGTATTGAAAAGGATTTATTTAATGAAGCAGCAAGTAGAGAGATGGAAGGTTTCTCTGACTTTATTGCATGGCACTATGCATTTTCAATGCGTAGAGATACAAGGTATTGGCAGCATGTGACTGAGGATATTGATTATCATAGAGATCATACAAATATGCCACATCCAGAGGATAATCCTTTTAGAGATTTAAGTGTATGTAAGTATAAGACTTATGATTTCCCTCAACAGTTTGCAGGAGATTTATATGTACTTGCTGGTAATAACTATTCACCTCTTAGATCTATAGGAATAAAGCATAAAACTTTTAAATATGGTGAACCACCAGTTGAGGAGTGGGATAAGGCGGTTGACAAATCACAGGCAGAAGCGTTAGAATATATCAAAGGATGTAAATCGTCTTGGCAATACCTATCAGATAACATATATCATGTTCAAGAAGAAACCACCGATTAGATTTTGGTCAACTTGCCCAGGTGTTAAGGATTGCCACCCAATAATCCCTGCAACTAAGTTGAAGAGGAATATTAGTGCATGTGAACATGCTACTAAGCAGAAACATGCCAGTAAATGCCCAGGTATTAAATTATATGGTAATCTAGGTTTTATATTACCTATGCCATGTGATTTACTTATCAAGACTAATGGTGACATGGAGACAGTAGATTGGGAAGCACCAACTCTACTTGATAGTGATTCAGGATTTATTGGTGTACATGATGGTAAGCAAGCAAAATCTTCAGCACCACCTAATAGTATTAATTCTGTAATTAAGATTGGTACTACTTGGAGAGTGTCAGCACGTAAAGACATAGTATTCATACAGTCACCAGTGCTATATAATGGAGAGAAACGGTTTACCGCAGCAACAGGTCTATTAGATCCATCTAAAGTACCACAATTAAATGCACAATTATATTGGCATATTAAGGAAGGAGAAACCTTAATTGAAGCAGGAACACCACTCCTACAACTTACACCTATTCTCAGGGATTCATTGAAGTCTTGGGACTATGTTGTAGATGATGCAACTGCTAAAGATATGAGGTTTGAAAATGCTATAAATTATAGTATGGACACTAAATTCAAACCTGACACACCTAGTGTCGTTAGAAACAACTCAAAAATTATCAAGAACTATTATGACTGAAAATGCCCCAGTGACCAATATTGCCCATGATGAACCTGATGGTTTAGAACCAAGAACGGAAACTGATCTGATCACATTTGACCAGTTGTTTGAAAACCTTAAAGCACAACACGCTATTAAGTATGATAGGTATTTGGTGCTTAAGAGTCAGGTAGATGCAATTTCAAATAAACCTCAGCAAGGTAATAATACATTTGACCTTAGAGAAGTACAAAAACTAAGAGATGAAGTCGTTAAGATTGAAGGTGGTCTTGATGCACTAAATCTGGTTTTAACACAGGTTAAAGGTGAAGAAGAAAGAACATATGTAACTATACCTAAGAAACCATCACCAAAGGTTAGAGTTAAAGGTAAAGCAGGTTTTGAAGATCTAGCAGACTGGGTACCTGATCCACAGGCACCTGATATCCCTACTGGCGTGTAATGGCAGATAATCTGGTAGAGGAATTACTCTTCCCCACTCCTATATGGTGGACAGAGTTAGATGTTGATAATGAAGCAATTGCCTCATTTTGTTATAGTGTAAGAGATAAAAGTAAGGGTATGTCCAGATCAAATGTAGGTGGTTTTCAATCACCTGATTTTGATGGTGAGGACATGCTGGATGCTGACCATGCGTTAGGTGATTTAGCAAGAAGAATTAAAGCATTAGGTGAAGATATACATGCTAGGTTTAAACCTTGGGGTTGTAACGTCAGGTTAGCAAATATATGGTTGAACATTAATAACTCTGATAGTGGAGATTATAATGTAACTCATACACATCCTGGTTCTGTATTGTCTGGTGTATATTATGTTAAAACACCACCTGATTCAGGTGATTTATTATTTCATAGGGATCATACATCTGCTTTTCTCTTTGCATCTGCTGGTGTAATGCAGTCATCATGTGAAGGTGGTGAGGATACACCTTGGTGTTGGAGTCAGATGGCATATCCACCTGTCGCTGGTCGTTTGATGTTCTTCCCTGCATGGTTACCACATGGTGTAGAAGCAGGTAAAAATGTAGAAGATCGTATATCAGTATCATTTAATCTCACTCCTCAAATAGAGAATGAGACAGCATATTTTGGAGAGGTTGCTAAACATTATGGAATGTGAATTCTTATTTCCAACACCAGTGTGGCATGGTGATCTAAACCTTCAGATTGAAGGTCTACTTGACTTTGCACAGTCACAACGTGAGACGAGAGGTGATAGACGTATGGTTGATGCACTTACTCAAATGGATGGTGGAAGTTATGAATCAAAATATCTTAATGCAGATGATTATCGTGAACGTATAGATCATCCTATAGGTGATATGGTCAATCAGGTTGAGACTAAAGCGAAGGAATGTTATTATGATATGGCACCATTTAACTCACATGTTGAGATGGATAATTTTTGGTTCGTATTCACACCACCTGGTGATAAGATAGCAGTTCATACACATCCTGGTGTTGTATTTGGTGGTGCTACTTATATACAAGTACCAGAGGGTGACTGTGGTAGTTTAAGTGTAAGACGTAATCTATTAGAGACACATTTATATAAAAGTATGGGATCTTATTCCACTGGTAGTAAAGGTGATACACCATGTACTTGGGGTTCTTATACATATCCACCAATGGTAAATAAACTTATATTATTTCCTGGTTGGGTTCCACATGATGTATCAACAAATAATACTGATGAGGAACGTATATCATTAGCATTTAATCTTATAGTTAAACGTGGTTTAGATCCACAGGCAACTACAATGTGGATTGATGGTAACGCACATGAGTAAAGTAATTAATTGGACATCAACTATCCCTGATAGTGCACAAGGTAGGTTAGGAATTACAGGTTGGGATGATTTTCAACGTCCTACATTTCCTGATGATTATATTATTGAACCCACACTACATAGGGATGATTTAGATAAAACACACGATCACTATCATTGTCCAGCAAATAAGAATTGGATGAAGAATAGGTATACATTGTATACACCTATTGATATACATTTTCGTGTTGATAGTAAGACTAAGATGATTGGTTCTGATAAATGTAATGGTCAGGATCAGTTTAATAGATTATTTCAAGTTAGAAATGGATGGTGGGATGGAGACTATCCAGAGGTAGAGATACAATACTTGCATTTATTTTGGACTAGGCATAAGAAGGTATGGGTAGAGTTCACTGGACACCCATCACAACATAATTTTGAAGTAGTATCAGGTCATTTTCCAATATCAAATTGGTTAAGACCTATGACTATAGGTATGGTCATTAAGACTTTTGATAAGGATATACTTATTAAACGTGGTGATCCATTATGTACTGTTCGATTCTTTGACAATATGCCACATAAGACCAGTGAGTTTAAGTTAGAGAGATCTATACCTGAAGGTAAACACATGGTTAGAAGGTTGTGGCAAGACAGAGAGTTTAAAGACTGGCAACCATTTAAATCATGGAGTATTATTATGAACAGATTGAATAAAGATGAGGAGGGTACATGTCCATTTCAACTCCCTTTCTAAATCATGAACACTATTATGTTGGTGATGTACCGCTAGTATTTGAGAAGGTATGCACAACACCAGAGGACTATGCTACATGGAAGGATGTACAGCATTGTCTTAATAACCCTTGGAACTATCATGTTGAGATATTAGATAAGGATAGTAATAAGGTGCACCTTGAAACTGCAACAGAAACATGGTTGAATAGTATACATCCAAAGAAAGATAAGATATTTGAGCGTGTTAATAACCATGATACATTTGTTATTGGAATGTATGGTCACCACAATAGATATTGTGATGAGTTGTTAGATACAATAGAGAAAACGTTTGGTATACATTGTGATATACATTTGTATGGTGCTACTGGTAAGGGATCTAAATCATTTAATATACATTGGGATCAACCATCAAATTTTATCATGCAAATCATAGGTGAGACACATTGGAAAGTATATAATGAGAGGTGTAGCACATTGATTAAACATGGTGAGTTTATATTTAATGGTGATGAATCATTCTTAGGTGATCCAATTATGGATGTGGTCTTGACACCAGGTGATATGATATACATACCATCACGCAGTTATCACTGTGCTCATCCGTCCAAAAATGCTCGTTTAAGTATGAGTATTCCATTGTGGCATGGGTTAGACATACCACAATCAGACCGTACAGAATATTCTCTGACCAACATAAAGGTTTGACTTGGAGCACATAGATAGATAGTATGGGTCAATTATCAGAGTTTATTATGTCAACTTATCCTCTAGGTCTTCATAGTCCGTACCTTACAAAGGGTGCTAAAGAATTGCTTAAACGATCTGTTTTATTATTAATTAAAGATCTACACGTTAAGCAAGGTGAGATGACAGAAGAGCAGAAACAGTTGATTTTAGAAATAGGTAACGTTCTTAATTTACGTTATGATTCTGCTGTGAGGCAATGAGTATGATGGAAGTATTCCCTCTATTTTCTACACCAGTATCGGTGAGGACATTTGAAAATAGAATATCAAGTGAAGATCTTGCCAACATCAAGAGTGAAGAATACCATGAGTATCCTAAACAATTAGATGGAAGTTGTACAGTTGATGAACAAATACTGGAGAAATATCCAGATTTGAAACAACTTTGCATTGAGCATTGTTCAGAATATATACATTCATTCTTAGCAGTTGAAGATAATTTATACATGGATATTCCATGTTCATGGGTGAACAAACACCCTACAGGACATAGTGCTAATAGGCATGGACATACAAATAGTATGTTCACTGGATGTTTATATCTTGACGTACCAGAAGATAGTGGGGATCTTATATTTGAAGCATCATATAATCATGCTACATGGAATACAGGCACGTTAGATCCACCAGTGTGGGAGGATAATGTACAGAACAGTCGTAAATGGCATATTAAACCTGAGAATGGTATGATTGTATGTTTTCCATCTCATGTAGATCATTACACTGGTGTTAATAATAATACTGAGGATAGATATTCTTTAGGTTTTAATATTATGTTATGTGGTGACTTTAGTGCACCTACTAGACGATTAATAATGGATGTGTATCGAGAACCAGAGTGGTCAAATGTTAAGCAGGGAATATAGATTAAGGTTATGTGAAATATTACATAGAGTCAAACTACAACGTCCTGTTACTCTTAATGATAGAATATGGATGCACAAGTTAATTGAACATAATGCACATGCAAGATCATTAGCACAACGTTTATTATGAAACCACCTTCAAATCAATGGGAGATCATGCCCATGTTCTCCACACCATTATATGTTGCTGGAGATATAATCACACCATCAATATTAAATCACATTAAAGAATTAAAGTATATTGATGACATTGCCAAATATAATGGTGCATGTACAGAGAGTCAAACAGTATTAGATGATTGTATAGAACTTAAAGCAATAGTTGAGAAACATTTAAACTTCTTTGCACATGGTGAGTTATCAATAGATAGAAAACATAGATTAAGACACACATGCTCATGGGCAACTAGACATTTAAATGGTGATAGTGCACATAATCACAGTCATGCTCATAGTGTGTTTAGTGGGGTAATATACATTCAATGTAATGATAATTCAGGTAGAATATCATTTCATAATGATACTAATCATCCAACATATATTACACCAAATTTAATGCCGAAATTAAATGAGCAAACTATATTAAATTCTAGTGAATGGACATTACAACCTCAAAATGGTATGATAGTATTATTTCCATCAACATGTGTACATTCAGTTGAAGAGAATAAATCATTTGAACACCGTTATTCAGTAGCATTTAATTATTGGTTAGATGGTGAGTATGGAGAGTTTACTAACAAATTAACATTATGACTGATATTGTTTCATATGATTTCCTAACACCAGTTGAGAGTAATATTATTGCAGATCATATACTTGCTATAGAGGATGATGTTAAAGCAATGGGTGATGATGTATTTAAAGGTAAGGGTCAAGTTGCACCTGACTCATTATCTGGTAGGCATTGGTGTTATAACTACTTACGTGATGAACCAGTTAAATCTATTGTTATTCCCAAGTTAAAGACTATATTTGGTAAATGTACTGTTCAATGTTGGGCAAATACATTTAGAAAGGGTGAAGGTATTAGACCACATGCACATGGAGCAGGTCACACATCCGCTAATATATTCTTACGTGGTGATCCTACGATAGGTACATGGTATAATCGTGCCAAATATAATAATTGTATAGGTGAGATGTCAGTCTTTCCTAGTGAACTACAACATGGAGTACCAGATAATCCCACTGATGAGATACGCATCACTATGGCAATGGACATATTCATAGGTGAGACAGATCCAATCCCACCTGAGTTAGAAAACCGTTACATTAAGTTGACATAATGACCATCCCTATCCTATTATCGGAGGCAGTTGCGTTGGAATTAAGAAACATTCTTAAATCACTTGAAACAGGTAGAAGAGTACGCTGGAGGGGTGATGAAGGATTTATTAATTTTATATGTGACGAGTATATAACTATATGTACTCACCGTTGGGAGAAAGCACCAGAGGTTGCTGAACATTCTAAAAGTAAATGGAATGAGGTCAACGTTGTATGCCCTGAGTGTGCTTGGGATGAACTTGAAATTGAAGATGAACACTTTCAAAACAAACGTCATTACTTTAGACCTGTTGGTGATCATCCAGGAAATGACATGCTACCACCTATTAAAAAACGCTAATGCGCAACACTATATTATTTGGTGATTGTCGAGAGACATTATCACAGTTTGATGAGAAGGCACGTATGTGTGTTACATCACCACCTTATTATGGTCTACGTGACTATGGAGGAGAGGATCATCAAATAGGTCAGGAGCAGTCACCAGAGGATTATATAGAGCAATTAGTAAATGTATTCAAGGAGGTGAAAAATGTGCTCACAGATGATGGAACTTGTTGGGTTAATCTTGGCGATTGTTACTATAATTACAGACCTGGAAGGGGACAAGGACTGGTTAAACAGACAGTCTCAAATACTAAGCAAGACTTACCAGATGTGTGTAATCGCAGAGGAAATAGACTTGAAGGATTAAAAGAAAAGGATTTAATTGGTATACCTTGGATGTTTGCATTTGCAATGAGAGCAGATGGATGGTATCTAAGGCAAGATATTATATGGCATAAACCAAATCCTATGCCTGAGTCAGTCAAGGATAGATGTACTAAGTCACATGAGTATATCTTTTTGTTTAGTAAGAATAAAAACTATTATTATGACAATGAAGCAATCAAAGAACCAGCAAAAGACTGGGGAACCAGAGACAGATCAAAAGGAAAGTATCACAACGAAGGAACAGGATTACAACCACATTCAGGTCTTACAAAATCATA
>Ga0163179_10000626_pt1 | contig 25278 bp, 5 predicted proteins | sample AtlANTMetagenome_FD_109643 | JGI IMG/M metagenome (GOLD analysis project Ga0163179, IMG submission 109643) | Marine eukaryotic phytoplankton communities from the Atlantic Ocean - Atlantic ANT 2 Metagenome | ecosystem: Environmental > Aquatic > Marine > Oceanic | place: North Atlantic Ocean...
TATATGGGATCAGGATCTTGGAGCTAAGTCTATTGGCGAACCAACTGCTGTAGAAAAAGTTGTAGGTATTGGTGTTGGTAATTATAAGAGACTTACTATTGACTACAATTTAGTTGATGGTGTAAAAAATGGTCCATTCTTAATTTTAGATGTAGAAGATTATACAGTACAAAGTATTGAATCAGAAGATTCTTTATACGTATTCTTAGATGGTGTTCTACAAAGAAAAGGATACTCATATACTATAGCTGGTCCAAATATCTTCTTCAATATTCCTATTACAAAGGAAATGAAGATTGATATGAGATATCTCTATGGAAGAGATGTTGGTCAGGTTCTTAATGTTTATGATTTTGCACCAGACACATATTTTTCACAAGGTTCATTCTCTTTTGATTCTACTGAATTAACTCCTTTCTTAAAGTATGATTGGATGGGTGATGCTGTTGGATCTGCAATTCAAGTTTGGCAACAAAGAGCAAATGGGACATATAATGTTATTGGTGAAATTACCAATCCAGTAGTTACTGGAAATACTATAGTGTTTGATCTTAAGGGTCAGAATGGTGCTATTGAAAGTGGTTTAGATTATACTTTTGTACCAAAAAAATACTATGATAGAACATTTGTAATTACAGATGCTAATATTTCTAATGCAACTCTATCATATGTAAAAGATGCGGATGGAAGGAAAATTCTTAAGACTGATGATGGTATCTGGTCTGGAAGTAACTATGGAATAACATATAAAAAACCATTTGTATCTTTATCAAATGGAGATAGTATTCGTGTAGATGGTGAAGAAGGATTCCGTAGTATTAAAAAATTACCCACAGAAGCTACTAGTAAAGATGGAAGACCTAATGAACAAACATCTGATGACATTTTTGGTACAGTCTCAGTTGAGTCTTATACTGGAATTACTAGAGGTGAAGGTCTTTCTGTAATTGCTACTATTGAATCTGGAAGTATTACAAAGTTAACTTGGAACCAACGTAGTTATGATCCAATTACACAACCAACTGCATACCAATACTTTACACCTCCTGTACTTAAGTTTGAAACATTAGATGGTAATGGTGGTGGTGCAAGAGCAAATGTTCTTGTAAGTAAAGGTCAAGTAATAAGTGTTGATTTAATTGATGGTGGTTCTGGATATACTAAAGTTCCAAAAATTATTGTAACAAGAAGATTTGATGTTCTCTCAGACAGAAATATTGGTGTATCACTAATTAATGTTGCTATCAGACCTTACATAGATGTTGCTCAAAGTGGTTCAGTTATAACAACTATTTCAGTTCTTGGTAACAGACTTGTTGATGCATTCTCTTTCTCTTCTGTTAACCTACAGAGTCCAGCAGATGTCTCTCGTAAGATAACTGCAGAAATTCAAACTGATAAGAAAAATATTGTAGATGGTACATCTGGATTTGATATGCCAGTTGGTATTGATCAACCTGGTGGTGCTCAAATTGTATTCATTGAACCACCACCTGCTGTTGATATTAATGGTGAAGGTGGTGTATTAAGACTTCAAGGTTCTGCAACTGTTGTTTCTGCAGAGCTTCAAGATATTGTTTCTCTTAACTCTATTTCTACTGTAAGTAAGGCAATTACAAGCACCGTACAGAATGTCATTCCTAATGATGCTCTATCTAACATCAACTTCTTTGAGAATGCTGCATATCTTGATATTGACTTTAATATTGGTGATAGCATTGCTTATATTCCTGATACATTTAAGTTTGATGCAATGGGTCTACTTCTCATTGGTGATGAAGTAGTAAGATACCATAGAAAACTTTCTGATAGATTTACTAACATCCTTAGAGGTCTCAGGGGAACTACTGAGAAAGATTGGACTGCTGGTACTTTCTTGAGACAAATTCCAGAACTTATATCTGTTGCTCCTGTGGGTGTTGTTCAGATACAGTCTGAAAGTGATGTTAAGATGGTCAGTGCATCTGTATCTGCAGGTGGATTTGAAAGGAAAGTACAAAGACAGATCTCTCCTGCTTCTGCAATGTCTGTAACTAAAGATGCTACAGAAGTTGTTATTACACCTCCACCAGGCGGTGTTGTTGATGGATATGCTGAGGAACTATTCTTAACAGATCCAATTCCCGTTAGAGCTGGTAACACAACTGGTGGACATGATGGTGAAGTTGATCTTATTGAAATCAATGATGGTTATCATGTTGGTAAGAGAAATGCAACTGAAGTTCTTATCGTTAACTCTATTTTTGGAAGAACTGCAGAATACATTGGACAATATACTAAAACAAACGCTGGTCATACCATTAGTCATTTTGAAGGTATTTTTGATGATGGTGCATGTTCTGTATCTGGTTTATCACTTGCGGAACTTGATTTGTACTTTGGATCTATTACTATAAAAGACTTCAGTGAAAGAGGAGATTCTAGTTATACACTAGCTGGTGATAAATTTATTATGATGCCCCCATCAATCCAAAATCCAGTTGCAATTAGTTCTTCCGCAGGAACAATTGGTGGAAATATTGTTGTTCAAGATACAACTTACTTCCCTGATCAGGGATATGTATTTACTAGTGGTGGAACTGTTATTCAGTATACTGGAAAAACAGCAACATCATTTACTGGATGTACTTTAACTAGAGGTACAAACTCAATTTCTAACGGTCATGAGTTGGTTCCGTTTACAATTGATTAAATTTTGCTATAAATATAAATAACTCAGGCACAAACTATTACAACGTCGGATAAAGAAACACCATGGCTGCTATTATTTCTGATAAGTTTCGTATATTTAACGCGAAACAATTCTTAGAATCACTTACTGAAGGTCCTACGGACACCAGTACAGAACGATCTAGGATGTACTTCTTTGTGGGTAGACCGCAACCGTGGAGAGCATACTTAGAGATTTACTCAAAAAACGCCACATCATTTACTGTGGGGGATGAGGTTTACGTAGGAACATATGGTTCCACTACCTTCCGTGCTACAATTGCTGCAGTTTATGATAGTGCCCTACTTCTTACCGACGTTTTTGGAAGTGCAGGTGTAAACTCCGCTCCTGCTCTAGCAACCGATCTTAAATGCCGTACTGGTGGAGCAGGTGGTTCCGATACAGGTGCTATTGCTAAGTCAGGTGTTTATCGTTATGCAACTGAGGACGTTCCTCCTCTACCACTTGATAATCAAGGAGAAAAAATTGCTCTTTACGACGAACTAATTGCTGCTAAACGTATTACTGATGCTTTCGCAAGAACTGTTATCCGTCGTTATAACTGGGATTTAGTAGCTAACCCTAAGTTTGATAGTTGGAAACCTGACTATTCTGCTACACCAGGTGGCGGTGGTCAAATTGGTAAATCCACGGCAACAGGTCAAACTAGCATTGCTGATGCTAAGTTTTATGTATTGAACTCATCATACGAAGTATTCAAGTGTCTCTACAATGGAGAGAATCCTTCTAACACAACTGGACAAAACGCTACTGAAGAACCAACTACTGCAGGTGGTAACTATGCCTCTGCTACAGGTCTTTATACAGAAACAACTGGTGCTGGATACATTTGGAAGTATATGTATACCATTCCAACTGATGATGTTCTAAAATTCCTTTCTTCTGACTTCCTTCCAATCGTTCTTCCTGCAAACGCTTCTAGAACTGCTGTTGTAGCAGCTGCTGTAGATGGAGCATGTGATGTTGTTCTAATTGAAGATGCTGGTTCAGGACTTCCTACTTCTCAGACTCTTTATACTAGTATTAAAGGTGATGGAGCTGGTGGTAAAGTTAAGTTTGTAACAAATGGTTCTGGTACAATCACATCTGCTGAGATTGAAGCTCGTGGATCAGGTTACACTTATGCTAATGTTTTATTTGCTAACGGTAACCTCTTCTCTGATGCTGGTCTATCATCTGCTGTAACAACTGGTGCTTCTGCTGTTGGATCTCTTGAAGTTCTTCTTCCTCCTTCTGGTGGACATGGTTCTGATCATGAGACAGAACTTAATGGTAAGCGTGTTATGACAAATATTCGTCTTACTTACTCAGAAGGATCTGGAGACTTCCCTGTAGATAACGACTTCCGTCGTATTGGTATCATTTCTGATCCATATAACTATGGAACAACAACTTTCTCTACTGCTGATACACTTTCTGGTTTAAAATCTATTAAGGTTACAGGTGCTACTGCGGACTTCGCTGTTGATGAGAAAGTTCAACAAACTGTAACTGGTGGTACTGCATATGGTACAGTTGTATCATGGACATTAGACAGTGGTTCTACTACTGCTGGAGTTCTTAAGTATATCCAAACAAATGATGCTCATACAGATCAAGGTGTAGTAAGAGCTTTTGAAAGTAATGGTTCTAATGCTATTACTGGAGAAGTTTCTACTGCTTCTGGTACTGTAGATACAGGTTATGCTTCCGCGTTACTTGGTGTTACTTTCTCAAGTGGTTTAGCAACACCTGAAGTTGAAAATAATTCTGGTGATGTCATCTACGTTGAAAATAGAAGACTAATTACTCGTGCTCCTGACCAGATTGAAGATATCAAGTTAGTTATTGAATTCTAAAAACTACGCTAAATACTAGGGACTAGAGACTTAGTAATTGGCGGAGTACGATGCCTCAGAAGACAAACCTAAATGTTAATCCTTATTATGAGGACTTTGACGCGAGTAAGAATTTCTATAAGATTCTATTCCGTCCTGGTTACTCTATTCAAAGTAGGGAATTAACACAAGTACAATCCATTCTCCAAAATCAGATTGAGAGTTTTGGAAAATATGCTTTCAAGCAGGGTGAGCTTGTCATTCCTGGTGAAGTAGGTCTCAATACAAAATTAGATTACGTAAAATTATCGTCTGTCTCTGAGGTTGCTATTTCAGAGGGAGACGATATTGTTTATAAGAAATATGATATTTCTCAATTAGTAGGACAAAGACTAATTGGTCTTACTTCTGGTGTTACCGCTACAATTTTAACTACAAAGTTAGCTACTGAGTCTTCTGCTGATACTTTGTTTGTTGGTTACGTTAATAGTGGTAATTCCAACACAGAAACAACATTCCGTCAAGGTGAAACTCTAGAAGTTGTTGATGGTGTTAATACACCTCTTTTAGTTGTTGGTACAGATGGTAGTGTTCTACCTACTAGTATTCAGATAACGAATCCAGATACTCTAGAAGTAACTTCTCTAGAAAGTCCTGCTATGGGTTATGGTTCTGCTGTTAAAGTAGAAGAAGGTATATACTTTGTTAATGGTTATTTTGTTCGTAATAGTGAAGAACTATTAGTAATTGATGAATATTATGATAAACCATCAGCAAAAGTTGGTTTTACTATTAAAGAAGAAATTGTAACACCTGAATCAGAAGCAAGTTTATATGATAATTCAATTGGTTCAGCAAACTATACTGCACCTGGAGCACATAGATTAAAGATTAGTTTAGAGTTAAAAGAGTTTGCTCTTGATGCAATTACTGATAAGAATTTTATTCAGTTATTGAATATTTTTAGAGGACAAGTTAGAAGTAAGATTTCTTCTACGGATTTTAGTGTCCTAGAACAAACTTTAGCACGTAGAACATTTGATGAATCTGGTGATTATATTGTTGATAATTTTTCAGTAGATGTTAGAGAGTGGGCACAGAAAGACGGTAATAAGGGTATATACAGTATTGATGATTTAAACCTTTATAATGGATATGATGCTTCTGATGCAGCTAAGAAAATGGTTGCAAGTATTGGTCCTGGTAAAGCATATATTAAAGGATATGAGATTGTTAATAAAGAAACTAAGTATCTAGAAATTAATAAGGCAAGAGAAAGTCTTTCTAGTGACAACATAAATCTTAAGACTAAGGGTCTTCCAACATATAACATTACTAATGTATTTGGTAGTGTTCCTCTAAACAAAGAAGGATCTGAGTTAACTGCATATCCTGATGTATTCTTATATTCAACATTTAATGATGGATCTATTGGTTTAAACAACACAGAACTACCTACTGATCATAGACAAACTATTGATAGAAGAGGTAAGACTTTTAATACTGATGATGGTATTAAAACCATTACTTTACAAATTACTAACACTACAACTTTAATTGGTGCAGTAACAGATTCCACATTCCAAACTCAGTTTGGTGAATTGTTTTATGTTAAAACTAGAAGTGATCTAGGAACTCCAACAGCTGTTAGTTCTTTTAAAACATTATCTTTTGCAACTTCAAACAAACCATTGATCAACTCTTCTGAGTCTGTTCAATTTTTAGAATTGACAGTTTATGGTAATAAGAGTGAACTAGAGTTACTTGCATTAGAATATGATTTATCTGATAGTGAAAAGAAGAGAAAAATCTACTTAACATCAGCTGATGCTTCAGCAGCTAATAATGAGTTTGGATTTATCGTAGATTATTCAGAAATTATTACTCCTGTTATTGGTAAAACAAAACCAAGCAACTTTTTCTTAAAGAGTAGAGGTTCTGGTTTTAATTCTGATTCTGATATTGTTATATCTAAAGGTCGTTTAGAAGCAGGAACTTCTGCGTATAATACTACATTTGGTTATTCATATTTTGATCCTCAATTCTTCACTAAAATAATTTTAGAAAATATTCCTGCAGGTGCTAATTCATTTGATGAAGGTAAGTATGTATTTGGTATTAATAGTAGTGCATATGGTGTTGTAGAAGGATCTTCTGCTGGTGTTTATAGTACAGGAAGGATTTTGTTTGTTAAAACTTTATCTGGTAAGTTTAAATCTGGTGAAACACTTAGAGATGAAGATGGCAATACTGTAAAAATTGCAAAAGACAATACAATCTCACACTTCGTAGTTCAAAATAGAGGTTTAGGATACGCTGAAACTGGTGTTACATTATTAATTAATGGTCTTGAATTTGATGCATCAAAGATTGCATTAGGTCAAACAATTGCAGGTAATATCTACAATGCTACTATTGTTAATAGAAAAGCAGTAAATATTGAGTATGCACAACCACCAGCCATAACTGTAAAGAATCCTGAGGGTGCATCTGCTCCTGGTTCTGCAGCTGCTGTTGTACCCGTTCTATTCAGAAATACAGTAACTACATATACTCCACAGAATGTTAAATCTGTAGGTTGTTTATATGGATCTGGAAATTCTAATTCTTTCTCAGCAGACGTTGTTGTAGATAGTCAAGAATACTCTGATATTAAAGCAGTAACAAATTATACTTTCTTTGGTACTCAAGGAACTAATTTTATTGAGTCAACTAGTTTTAGTGCAGACGCATCTGTTTTATTGCAGCAAGGAGATCTTATACAATTCTCTGATAATACTAACAACCTAGTTCGTGCAGTAGTACAGTACGCAACAAAACAAGAAGGATCATCTAAATCTAGAATTTATGTAGATACAGTTTTACCTGGTGATGTTACAAACACTAGTATTGTACGTTTACGTCCTAAAGTAGCAAATACTAACTCTGGTACATTATTATTCCCAACTGGTAGTAAGCAAGTTTCTCAAGTTTCTGTTGGTGGTGATGATACAAAAATTAAATATTACTTCCGTAGAGATTTTGTAACTACTGCTTCTTCTGGTGGTGGTACAATTACATTTGCTGCACAGTTACCATTTGGTACACAAAGATTTGCATCTTTTAGTGAAAGTAATTTTGTTATTACTGTATTAGATCCAGGTGATGCTCCCAATATTGTCAAAGGAGATATTCTTTATATTAGTGAAGATTCTGTAGAGATTTCATCTGCTACTGATACATCTAGTGGTTTAACATCTGGTAGTATTAGTTTACAATTACCATCAACGTATTTTGGAACTATTCCTTCTAATGGAACTTATCCTAAATTAAAGCTTACTGCAACTCTAGAAGTATCTAATGCAAAACCAAGACTTAAGACTGCTGTAAGAAATAAGAGACTTGTTATTGCTTCTGCTGGTGATCGTATTGTTCCATTTAGAGGAAGTGATTATGATAGTGAAGTAGTAGAAACTTTATCATATTCTGATGCTTTTAAATTAAGATATGTTTATGAAGGAACTTCATCACAACCACCTAATGTAGATTCTGCAGGTAATTTGATCTCTGGAACTGATGTTACCGATAGATTTACATTTGATAATGGTCAGAGAGACACATTATATGATGTTTCTAGAATCGTTCTTAAACCAGGATTTGAACCTGTTGTTGGTCAACTACTGATTGCATTTGATTATTTTGAACAATCTCAAGGAGATTTCTGTACTATTGATAGTTACTTACATGAAGCTGGTGTTCCAGAAGATGAAATTCCATCTTTCAACTCTTCAGTTCATGGTAATTTAGAACTTAAAAACGTAATTGATTTCAGACCTAAGGTAGATACCAGTGCTATTATTCCTGGTTTCCTCAACATTGCGTCTCTTGAGACTACTGCTGGATCTTTTGCTGGTTCAGGTGCAGTAATATCAAGCACTCCAGCTCCAGATTTTGGATTGGATTATACATTCTCATTCAGTCAGATTCAATACTTAGATCGTATTGATGGTATTTTCTTAGATAAGAAGGGTAGTTTTATTGTTAAAGAAGGTAATTCTTCGTTGAATCCAACCAAACCAGATCCTATTGATGATGCTGTACCTCTTTTCTATGCATATATTCCTGCATTTACAAAGACAACTAAAGATGTAAGGATTACTCCTGTTGATAACCGTCGTTACACAATGCGTGATATCGGTAAGTTAGAGAAACGTATTGAAAGACTTGAGTATTACACTACACTTAGCATCCTAGAGCAACAAGCTCTTAATATGCAAGTTAAAGATGAAATTGGACTTGATAGATTTAAGTCTGGATTCTTTGTTGATAATTTTGAAGCACATAAAGTTGGTAACTTACAATCTCTTGATTATAGATGTGCAGTGGACAGTCAGCAAAGTGTCCTACGTCCACAAGCGAAAGAAGATTCTGTTAACTTAGAAGAAGTAAATGTAAGAGAAGATCAAAGATCTGTTTCTGGATATAAAAAATCTGGAGACATGGTAACATTACCATATTCTCCATTATCTTTATTGGGAAATAGTTTTGCATCTAAAACCTTAAATCCAAATCCATTTGTTGTTCTTCAATATGTTGGTGATGGAGAGATTTCTCCATCTGTAGATCATTGGTATGATCAAACAGAAGAACCACTTGTAGTAGATACAAATACTGATCTCTTTAATATTTTCTTAGCTAAGGAAAATGTAAAAGAAAGTTTCTCAAGTCTTTACAACTCTTTTGTAGTTAACTGGGTTGGAACATCTTCTTCTTTTACTACAATTAATTCTTTAGGTGAAAATAATACACAACAATCTATAACTTCTGTTACTAGTGCATCTGTAGCAAGTTCTTCTAATATTAGTCCTCAAAACAATGAGGTAGGAAAAGGAATTCAAACTAAGAGTGTTGGTGAAAGTTTAGTTTCAACTTCTTTAGCTTTCTTTGCTAGAAGTGTTCCTGTTAGGTATGTCGTAAGAAGAATGAAGCCAAACACTAAACTTTATGTGTTTTTAGAAGGTAGAGATATTAGTCGTTGGGTAAACCCAGACCTAAGATTTACAGGTATTGCTGGCAATTCTCCATCTGCATTTAATGGAGAGATTACAACTGATGAATATGGTAATGCTAGTGGTTTAATTATTGTTCCATCTGGATTACCACCATTGGAAAATGCAACATGGAGTGGAGATATTAATACTGTATCATATGATACATCTGCAGAAGAGGTTTCTGTAACATCAGGTGTATTAACATTTAGATTTACTTCTAGTTCTACTAATATTTCTAAAGAAGAAGTTGATAGTTATACAGAAGTTAAGTATTATGCTACTGGTATTCTTCCAGAAAATCCTTCTAGTATTGTTTCTACAAAACCATCCTACTTCAAATCTAATGAAGGTGTTCAGTTAATTGAAAGCAATACTGATAATCCTGTAAGACCTAATCCTCTTGCACAAACATTTAAAGTAGAAAATCTAGACGGTGGATGTTTTGTAACTGGTGTTGATTTGTTCTTTAGTAAGAAGAGTGATAATATTCCAGTTAAAGCTTATATTACTAATGTTGATGCAGAGAAACCTGCTAAGAACATTGTTCCTGGTTCTGAGAAGACTCTATCTCCAAATACTTCTCTTAAGTGTTCTGCTAGTGGAAACATGGCAGTATATAAAGGAGAAAGTGTAACTGGTGCATCTTCTTCTGCGTCTGGTCCTATACTTAAAGTATTTGATAAGAATAATGTAGAACTAGTAGCTACTGCTTCTGGTAAGTATAGTCTTACTAATGAGCAAGTTTATACTGTAGTTCTAAGTAATCATAATGGTAAATCTTTTGTTCAGAATGAAGATTTAATTATTCCATCTGTAACCCTTGCTAATGCAACCAATGCTACAGATTTAGTTCTTTCTATCGTAAAGGATAGTGGTAAAGTTTCTAAGATGAGAATTGCTAATCCTGGTTTAAACTATGATAGTGCAATTCTTACAATTGAAAGTCCACAACTTGCTGGTGGTGCAACAGCAACTGCAAGTATTGAAGTTTCTGGTGGTAAGATTTACAATGCTGAAGTATCTCTTACTGGTTTTGGTTACACAGAAGCACCTTCTGTGGTCGTTAAAGGCGTTGGAAACGGAGCTGGTGGGTGTGAGATCCAAACATTCATTGAGATTGATTCACCCGCCGTTGTAATGGGTGTAGCAATTGATGTATCCGAGGTAACTAACTCCACTACACCAACACACTTTGCATTTGATTATCCAGTTTATTTACAAAACGATTATGAATATGCATTGGTGGTAGAAACTGATTCTACTGATTATCAACTTTGGGTTTCTGAATTGGGTGCTACTGACATTGCGACAAGCACTGTTATTACTACACAACCATCTCTAGGTTCTGTATACAAATCTCAGAATACTGAAAGTTGGACAGAAAATATTTTTGAAGATCTTAAATTTACTCTTTATAGAGCAGAATTTGATCTAACAAGACCAGCAGAACTTGTACTTAAAAATAATAGTCTTGGATATGAACTGTTGGATGCAAATCCAATTGAAACAAATGCAAGCTCCAATTCTGCTAGTACATCTGTACTATTCAAGAACAACAACGCAGTTCTTAAAGTAAATCATAGAGATCATGGTTTTGAAGATAGTGGAAATTCTTATGTTTTCTATAGAACTGCATTAGAGACTGGTGGTATTACTGCCTCTAATATTAATAGTAACTTATTCCAAGTTAGTAATTCTGGAGTTGATTCGTATAGTGTTCTTTCTACATCTCAAGCTGCAGGAAACTCTGTTGGTGGTGGTACTTCTGTATATGCAAGTCATAATAGAAAATTTGAAACTTTATATCCTCAAATTCACTATCTAACATTCACAGGCACTGTTCTAGATGTTTCTGTAAAAACAACTAATGTTGTTCCAGTAGATTCTAGTACAACTAATTACACTTCATATTCTCAAACTGAATATGAAAAAACATTCTTAAATGAACCACATTACTTTACAAATCAGAAGATGATTGCTTCTGATATTAATGAAACTTTGAATAGTATTTCATCATCTCTAGATTATAAGATGAAAATATCGTCTACTGTGTCTCATTTGAGTCCAATTATTGACCTTTCTAATGCATCTGTTAAAACAATCACTAATAGAATTGAAAATGCTACTGGTCAAGAGAGTAGATTTGGTAGAAGAGATCAAGTTATTGAATTCTATCCTGTATATCAATTTGATCTTGCTGGTAATGCTGGAACAGAATTACAAGCTAATCAAACAATTGAAGGTCAGACTTCTAAGACATCTGGAACTATTGCAAGAGTTAATGGTCAAGTTGTATATGTTAGAGTTAAGACAAGTCAATTCTTCCAAAAAGGTGAGAAAGTAAATCTAGGGAATCAAACTGCATTAACTAATGTTACTGTTGATTCTAATCCAACACAAGTATTTGCATCTATTGCAGATGCTTCTACTATTGTAGCACGTAATCCTTCTGTAATTCTTGAAACATATGACAATACCATTACTGGTAAAACAGTTATTTGGAATAGTCAGACTCAAGAATTAACTGCTAGAGTTGATATTAAACCAATTAATGACAATTATACTGATAAGATTGTTGACAATGCTTTATACAATAGAAATTCTGTTGTAGGTGATCAAATTGCTGATATCTTCCGTATAGGAGACTTTATTAAATATCCAAATCAACCAGATGAAGAAGCTAATTATCTAGAGGTAGGTAAGATTACATATTCAAATGGTGTTGATTTTGTTTCAGAAGATACTTCTAAGAATGGTTCTGCAATTGCTAAGTATGTAACTAAGGAAGTTGTTATTAACAATCCAGCAACTGCTATTGATGTACATCTAATGGCAAATGTTAAGGACATTTCTAATATCCAAGTTCTTTATAAGTTTAAAAAAGCATCTAGTCAAGATAACTTTGATGATATTGATTGGATATTATTCAATGGTAATGGACAACCAGATACTTTAGAATTAGCAACTACAGAAAACACAATATCAAGTGTTGTTGAGAAACAATCTTCTTATCAAGATCTTAAATATAGTGTATCTGATATTGAAGAATATTCTTCATTTGCTATTAAAATTGTCATGCTTGGTGTTGATCCTGCATTCTCTCCTAAGATTCAAGATATACGTGCTGTTGCTGCATTCTAGGTTCCGCGTATGGACTATATTAAAGTTAAAGGACATGATGATCTTGTGAGAGACAAGAACACAGGTGCCATAATCAATCTTGACGATTCTGCAATCACTGCAAGACGTAAGTCAAAACAGCTTGGTTCCGCGTTGGACGACATAAATATGTTGAAGAATGAAGTTTCTGAAATTAAATCACTACTTAGAGAGTTAGTAAAAAATGCCATCAATTAACGTCGCAAAAACTGATACTTTTGAGAATCAAAGGCAAAAGATTAATCAAATTGGTGATCAAATTTTTAGCATTAGTCAGGGTGGTAGTGATCTATCTACTGGCATTTTGAAAATTGGAGATGGTACAAAACCATTACCATCATTAGCATTTACTACTGATTCATCTCTTGGTATTTACAAACCATCACAGGGAGCCCTTGGATTCGTTCATAATTCAAAGGATCTCTTTAATATTTCTAATGATAGTCTAAATTCGTTTAGAAATATTTTACTAACAAGAAAACTTATTGAAACATCTGGTGTTTCTATCAATGCTCCAGGTCAAAACTATGATGATGGAACTTTTGCTAATATTCCGTTAAATGGTGGTAGTGGAACTGGAGCACAAGCAGAATTTGTTGTTACTAAGTTTACTGGAACTATCACAACAACAGGGGATAATTACGTTCCAGGTCAATATAGTAGTGTAAGTTTATCTGGTGGAAATGGATCTGGTGCTATTGTAGACTTTAACATCCCATCTATTGGTGGTGTTGTTAGTGTTCCTGGTGCAGGATATATACCAGGATCTTACACTGCGGTTCCACTTACACCAACAACAGGAAGTGGTGCTGGTGCTATTGGAACTATTGATATTACAGGAGATGCTTTTATTCTTGGAACTATTAGTGCTCCTGGTTCAGGATATGAAACTAATAGTTATCAAGCAGTAACTTTATTAAATACTCCCACAACAACTTATACAGTTACTAGTACAACAAATCTAGGAACTCCTCCACCAGCTAATGTATACCAAATTAATGGTGTTACGCAACAGGCACTAACATTAATAAAAGGAAATTCATATACGTTTGATGTTTCAGATGCATCAAATGATACACACCCATTTGTTTTTCAAACTACACAAGGAGGAACATTAGGAGAAAATTATTCTGTAATTACAAAAGGAACTCCTGGCACGGCAAATGCTACTGTACAATTAATTATTAAACCAAGCGCACCTAACGAGTCAATTAAATACAATTGTACTGCTCATGATGGTATGGGTGCTGCTGTTACTATTACTACTGGTACTGCTGGATCTTATGGATCTGGTGCAACAGCCAACATTACTGTTGACTCTGGTGGTGCGATTACTGGCGTTTCTAACGTAACCCTAGGATCTGGTTATCAAGTTGGAGATGTTTTAAGTGCTTCTCAACGTGATATTGGTGGTCAGTCATTTGGTGGTTCTGGATTTCAATGGACTGTCAGTAGTTTTGATTATCAAGGAACTATTAATCAAGTAGTTATTACAGATTCTGGTACAAACTATCAGTTAAATAATATTCTTGAAATTAACAATGCTGATGTTGGTGGAGCTGGTGCAGGATTTCAGTATACAATTTCTACGACACCAGGAAAAGTAACTGAATTATTATTCAGTGACAAAGGAACTGGATATCAAGTATCAGATGTTTTAACTCTACCTGCTGCAGTTTCTACTAGTGGTGAACTAAAAGGAACTGTTGGTCCTCTTTCAACAACTCTTAGCGATGCGAGTGCTACTATTACAGTAACATCTACTACTGGAATTGTAGCAGGTATGATAGTATTTGGAGGACAAACAGATACTGGAGCATTAGCTGGTAATACTACAGTAGCATCTGTAGATAATGCTACAGAAATTACTTTATCTGATATTCCTACTGTCGCAGGTGCAGCAAGTCTTACATTTGAATCTGCAGGCAATTTAGCAGAAGTTGTTGTTGGTTCAAAAAATGGACTTTTAATTGGTGCTGTTGTAACTGTAACTTCTGGAACAGGAACATTAGCAGCAAACACAAAAATTCTCAGTATTGATTCTAACAGTAATATTATTGTTTTAGATAAAAATCCAACACAGGCAGGATCTGCAACATTATCATTTGCTCCTCCATATGGATCTGGTACTGCTTCATTCCAATACACGATTGATGCGTTGGGTGTTGTTGAGAGTGTGGATATTACTAGTGGTGGTAATGGATATGCGGTAGGAGACGATTTAAATGTTATTTCTACAGATTTAGTAAATCCAATTGTATACCCCGTAGTTAATGTAGACGGATATACACACACATTTGTTAGTGCTCCTGCTTCCAGTGCGTTTGCTGCTGGTGATCAGTTAGAAAAATCAGATGGAACATCTCAATCAGGTATTGCTGTTGTAAAGACAACTTTAAATGGTGGAAATATTATAGAAGCGGATCTAGAGGGTACATTCCAAACAGGTGATGTATTAAGAAAAGTGGGAACAACTTCCCCAACCTTTGAAGTAAATACAGTTGCTGCAGATGCAGATTATTTTTACAAGTTAGATGTAGGATCTGGATATACTTTACAACCAAGTTTTACTTTTTATGTTGGAAACACATATCAGTTTGATCTCAGTGATCCAACAAATTCTACTCACACATTTGCATTAAGTTCTTTCCCAGAAGGAAGATGGGGACAAAGTTTAATTGAAAACATTACCGCTAGTTTGTTAACTAGCAATAAACAAATTACAGTTTCTTCTACTACAGGAATTGTAGCTGGAATGGTTGTTGAAGCTGTTTCTGGTACTGGAACTGTTGATCAATCTACAGTTGTGGAAAGTGTGGATAGTGGTACTACACTAACTTTAAGTGTTAATCCAACTGCTTCTGGAACTGCAGTATTAAAATTTTATGGTGCAGAATATACAGATGGTGTTACTAGAACAGCAACTACATTAACAATCAAAGTTACAGCAACAACACCAACACCTTTATATTATTATTGTTCTACCCCAGATGATAGTCATACTGGAGAAGGTGGATCATCTTCAATTACTATTGATGCAAATAATCCAAAAACTTTTGGAACTGGATTTATTTTAGATGTAAATGCTGTTTCTTCATCAAATACAGTAAGCACAAACGTTTTAACTGGTGAAGTTTCTAGTGCAACTGTAAACGCAACTACATCAATAACAACCACACAAGGAAATATTACTAATATTTCCGCAGATAATACTACAACTACAAATCTCGTTGTAGAACAAATTGATTCTTCTACCAATCTAGAATTAACTGCCTTAAGTTTAAATGTAAATAATCCACTTAATGTTGGAGCTAATTTACAGATAAGTAATACCAATGGTAATATTACTACCACTGGTGTTGTCAAATCTACAGGAACTTTCAGTTCTTCAGATGTTCTTCAAATTGAATTGGCAGAAATTAGCAGCATTGGTGCTAATGATTTGACTATTGCTCCTGCTGGAGGAAGAATTGCAAAAGTATCAGGAACCACTGCGTTAGTTCTTCCTGTTGGAGATACTTTAGAAAGACCACAATCACCTATTGCACAAAATGGTGCAATTAGATTTAATACTGATAATAACCAATACGAAGGTTATAATTCTACTACAACATCTTGGTCTTCTCTAGGTGGTGTTCGTGATATTGATGGCAATACTTATATCTTAGCAGAACTTACTGCTGGAGCAAATGATAATATATTATGGTTCTACAATGATGCTGTAAACACATTAAAGTTAACTCCAAATTCCTTAGATTTTACAGGAGTTAAAACAATCTCTTCTACAAAGTTAGGACTTCCAACATATGTAGAATGGACTGCGAATACTCCAGTAACCCTTGGACAATATATCAAATACAGAAATAATCTATATGAAGTAACTGGTGCTGGATCTACTGCTACTTCAGGAGGTGAACCAACACATACAACAGGAGCATTGAACAATGGTACTTCACAATTAACTTGGAGTCAAAAAGCAGTTTCATCAATCACATTTGATAACGCTGAAGAAGTTAGGATTGGACCTTTTAAAAATTGTCCTCTGATCATTGGATCTGAGTTAAAACTGCATGACAATAGAATTTCAACAACGGTTCAAGATTTAATCATTGAACCAAACGCAGGCAAGCAAACAATTGTACTGTCAAATACACATTTTAGAATTCCTGCTGGTACTGACAACGAAAAACAAATTGCAGCTGCTGGTCCTGGTTCTATTCGTTTCAACACTGATATTCAACAGTTTGAAGGATACAGTGGTACTAACTGGTCTTCACTTGGTGGTGTTAGAGACGTTGATGGCAATACTTACATCATTCCAGAAACTGCTCCTGGTCAGAACGAGAACATTCTGTATTTCTATAACAACAATAAAAATACACTTCAGTTGTCCGAATCTGAATTAGATTTTACAAACATTGATACAATTACAACTAGTGGTGGAACAAGTCTTGCTCTTGACACAGCAACTTTAACGTTAAACACTAATGACACTACTATTGATAACACTGATTCAACTAGAACATTTATCAGCAGCACAAAACAGTATTTTGATCTGGGATTATCTTCTGGATTAAATACAGATCCTATCCTTAGATTAGATGATCAGGGTGATGTTTATCTGAACACAACCTTTGGGTCTGGATCATTTAATGGAGTTAAGATTTTTGATGGTGATCTAAAAGAATTTGAACTAGCTGATTATAAACTTAAAACTTCTACATTTACATTGGACAAAGGAGGTTTAGAATCATCCGCTGTAGTTCTCTATGATAGTTCAACTTCAAAGGGTTGTAAAGTAACTGTAGTTTCTAAATCAGATTCTGGAAAAAGATCTATGGCAGAGTTTTCAGTTATAGATAATGGTACGGATATTTTCTACAGTGAATATGCCGCATTGAATACTTCTGCTGATGGATTTGCAGCATCATTTGACTTTACTGCTTCTACAGAACCAAGAATTACATTGACATTGACAGATAATCACACTGTTGCTGATATCATTCAGTTCACCGTACTAATTCAGGAAATTAAGTAAATGGCTACCAATTTAGAAAAGTTTGAATCCCTTGGTGGATATTCTGTAGACGAAACAGTCCACATTGATGAGAAGCATAATGCTATGTCTCTCAACTCTATTGAGATGAAAAATCAGTTTTATACTGACAGTAAAACAACAAATTATATTTTACGAGGTGTTAATACATCCACACTTCAGTTAGATGCTGTTGGAACCCAAATTACAATCAACAATAACACTGTTAATTTTGTTACAGGTCATTTTCTTGGTGTTAATCCATCAGGAGTTGTATATTCTGGAAAAATTGAAAGTGCAGTTTACTGTGATGCAGTTGGTGCAACATCAGTTCTTTCAAGTATGTTGACAATTATTAAACACGATGTTCCTACTGGTGAATCATGGACAATTGAACCATTCACAGCAACCAATCGTTTTAGTTATTCTACTGTAAGATCTGGAACTGTACAAACAATTAAGTGGGCAGTATCTACAGAAGTTATTAGTATTGCTTGGGCTTGATGCTAAATATAATATAGGAAAAAAGTCAAGAGCACAGGGAACACCATGAGTTTTCATATTAATTCCGATAAAGAAAAAATTAGGGGCGTCAACCCTAAAATTATTGGTGATAATGAGACTACCATAAGAGTTGGCAGTGGAGCTGACGAACGAGAAATAATGCGTTTGGAGTTAGATACTCAAAGCGGGTTACCTCGTGTTGGTATTAACAGAACTGGTCAGAGAGTTAATAATATCAACGTCACTGCAGGTGGTTCTGGGTATACATTAGCTCCTACTGTTGTTGTTGATGCTCCTCCTAGTGGAGGAACTCAAGCTCTTGCTTCCGCGTTTATTTTTAATGGTGCTGTTGTTTCTGTAGCAGTAAATGATCCTGGTAATGGATACACGACTGCTCCAAACGTTGCATTTACTGGTGGTAATGGAGCTGGTGCTGCAGCAACTTCAGTCCTTGATACTGTTGATTTTGAACTTGATATTAATGGTGCTATCAGAACCTCTACATCTATTATTTCTGATACTGCTAGAATTTTAAACTTAGATATTGAGAACTTTATCACTCCAGATCTAAATTTAAGAGCACCAAATCTTAAGACATATATGAATGGAACTGGTACGCCATGGGCTGCCAATGTTATTGTAGCTAAAGGTGCTTATAGATACGCACAAGGAAATGTATACGAAGCAACCAACACAGGAACATCTGGAACAAGTGCTCCTATTCATAAAGATGGAATCGTACTTAATGGTGAGGTAAACTTTAAACACATTGGTTTCAGAGTTGACGATAATAATGATTTCAAGTATCTTGAAACTGGTAACGCTGGTGTATTTCCCCGTTCTATCACACCCATACTAGGTGATAGATCTGACAAAATTGCAACTACAGAATACGTACTTAACCTAGCAACAAATGACGTTGGTGGTCGTGTTTATGTGTCCGCACAAATTGGTTCTGACTTAAATGATGGTCGTTCTGCTGTAAACCCAGTCCGTACTATCAAGAAAGCAGCACAGATTGCATGGTCAACACCTGGTGTTAAAGAAACACTTATTGTATCTGGTGGAGATTATGTAGAAGATAACCCAATTTCATTACCTCCAGACTGTTCAGTTGTTGGTGACAACCTTCGTTTGGTTATTGTCAGACCAGCTAACCTTGGAAAACATATTTTCAAATTTGGTGATAAAAACTATGTTACTGGAGTAACATATAGAGATAAAATTGATTCCAATGGCGACTCAATTGGAACTTGGGATTATGCTATGGTCTTTGACGATAAGCAAAGAATCGTTATTGATAATGAAGCAAACGGAGATGCTAGTGTAGAGTTTCCAATTGGACATCAAATTTTTGGACCAGAAAGATTTCGTATTGGATTCCAAAATAACACAGGATTGGCATTATTACAATCTAATGTTGAAGCTGTAGGTTTAAACACTGGTGCTAGAGCAAATATTGTTGATGTTGCCTTTACTACCACCACAGGTGCCAGTGCATATGTCACTGGTACTATTGATGTACAGTTAAAATCTGGTTCCTTAATTGAAGGTGATCAGTACAGTTATATTACATCTGCATCTACTGGTGGTGCATCATCATTAACTATTTCAGGTACATCTGGTAATAACAAACTAAGGTTTACCAATGATCCATCATCTGAAATTCCAGTAAATTCTGTTGTATTTTTAGATGATACTGATAATTCTAGTTTTACATCAGGTTATTATCAAGTAACTAGTATTGATACTTCAAACTCACCAACTTATTGGGATGTTGAGTTTATTCCAATCTTAGGTGCTCCTTCTTGGGATACTACACTAACAGAAACCATTGCAATGAGTTCTGCTACAACAGTATCCAATACAATAGATACTGTCAATCTAAAATCAATTAGATCTGAGGGTGAAGTTGTTTCTTATGATCAAGATGTAACATCAACTCTACCTATTTCTAGAGTTGATTTCTCTTTACAAGGAGATGCTAGTATTGCAACAGGTGGTTTCCAACAAGCTCAATTTGGAAGTGCAGAAGATATTGGTGGTATTGTTTTCTATACAAGTGCTCTTGTAGGTAGAACAAATTTCCATGAATTTAAAGAAGGACAAGAAATTATTATTAGTGGAATGCCAACTAATAGTCCAGATTTGTCTTTCCTTAATGGTAAACAAAGAATTTATAAAGTTTTAGAAGATGCTGATGGTCGTGCAAGAAGATTTGTAATTCCTAAAAAATTCCCATCATTAACAACATCAAACTTTAATCCAGGAGAATTTGCAACAGTACAGTCATATTCTAAAGTTGTTACATTATCACTATTAAACTCACCAAACAAGTTTCCTCTTGCTACACCTGTTGAAAGAAGGTATCAAGATGCTTGTCAGTTAATTAGAAATAATAGAGATTATATTGCAGAGGAAGTAGTTGGTAGAATTAATAAGGAATTCTCAAAAGATTATTTTGCTGTATATAATATTAATACCGTCAGTAATACTTTTGACATTTATCTTGGTGCTACAGATCATGTAAACACATATGTTAGTGGTGGTACAGTAACATTTGGCGGTAGTTCGTATACAATTAGTAATTTTGTATATGACAATGTAGGTGGTGTTGCTACAGTTACAACAACTAATCCTGCTGTTAGTGCATTATCTGAAGATGATATTGTTAAATTAGCAGATATTCTTATTTCTTGTAGTGCAGGTCAAAAAGTATATCCAGCATACAGTGCTCCAACTTCTGGAATCAATACTGGTGATGATGGTGATACACAATGTAAGCAAGATATTATTCACTTCTTAAATGCTCTAGTAAGAGATCTTGAGTTTGGAACTAACCATAATATTATTGAAGGTTCTAAAAAATATATTATTGATGGCAAGATCACTTATATTGATGATGAAATTATTCAGAATGTGCGTGCTATTGAATATGCCAGAGAATTAGCAATTTATGCAATGTGTAACTGGAGGATTAAAGATAGAACTCCTACTGATCCTCTATACGTTACAAAATATGCTACATCTACAAGATATATTGATGATACAATTATATCAGCAACAGCAGGAAATCCACGTTGTGATGATGTAAGAGCTGCTATTGATACTTTATCGTTCTTGTGGGCTGATGTTATCACTAATAATGCTAATGGAACTTATCTTGATGCTGCATATTTAATTGCAAGAAACGCTGATGTAATTGCAGATCAAGCACTTATTGATACAGAAGCTGCATATCCAACACTTGATCTTTCTGATTTACATCAGAGAAAATGTCGTAGAGATATTAAGATTGTATTAGAAGGATTATTGAGAGATTTAGTTCTTGGTGGAAACCATGGTGTTGTTTCTACTGCAGAGGCATACTTTAGCGGAACTGTTCTTTCTGGTATCTCAGAAGGACAAAGAGCAGAAACACTTTATGCTTTTGAAAGAGTAAAACTATATTCCATCCAGGCAATGCGTAACTGGTCTGATGGAAACGTTTTACTAACAACTCCAACAGGATCTACGTATGTTCCTGCTACAGGAGCATTGACAGTAGTTATTCCAGATCCAGCAGTAGCACCTGTAGCAAACTCAGACAGGATTGCTTTCTCTGAGGGAGCGTTAACATTTACTTGTGCATATGGTGGTGGTGGTACTGATGCAGGTCCTTATAGAACTGACATTGCATTTGGTAAGAGTTTCTTAATCACTAACGTAGCTTCTAGTGGTGGTAACACTACACTTTCACTTAATGTTGGTGTTGCAGGAAGCAATACTGACACACATACATTTGATAGTGCTCTTGCTAATGGCACTAAAATTATCTATGGTCCTATTACATTAACATCTCCAATTCCTAGGTATGAAGATTGGAGTATCTTAACTGAAAGTGGTGCTGCTCCTATTGGCATATTTACTCCATCAAATGTTACTTATGATCCAGCAAATGGTGATCTTACATTTACTACTGCAACTGCACATAATTTAACAAACTCCAATACAATTCGTTTCCAACCAGAATCATTGGTGTTTACTTGTGATATGGATAATGATGCTACAGAGCATAGATATCCACAAAATGGTCAACCTGCATTTGGTAATAACCTTGTAATTACTGGAACAACATCCAATACAGTTACAGTTAATGTTGGTGCTGTTGGTAGTAATGTTCAATTTACACCTACTGCAGGAAGTTATGATCCTGCAACAGGAATAATGACACTAGAGATTGGTGCTCATACTTTAGATGTTGGAGAAGGTGTTGTTATTGCTGATAATTCATTATCATTCAAGTGTTTAATGGATGGTAATACTGCAACTAAGACATATCCAAGACCTTCTATTGATAGAGTTAGTGGAAGATCAATTTCAATTGCAGGAAAAACAGCAACTACAATTTCAGTTAATGTTGGTAAATCTCCTGCAGATAGAACATTCCAAGCAGGTTCTAACACAGCATATGATCCTGTATCTGGACTTTTAATTCTTGATGTAGGTACTCAACATGGTATTGGCGTAGGAAGAAATATTGTATTAGAAGATGGTGCTGTAACGTTTACATGTAATCTTGATGGTAATGCAACTCAACATAGTTATCCTCGTTCAACCGACCCTGCATCTGGAACATCTCTAGAGGTTACTGATGTTACAACTTCATCACATACAGTAAGCAATGCACCATACGATGCAGCTACTGGTATTATAACATTCACATTATCATCTCATGGATGGGCAACTGGTGATTATATCAAGATTGATGATGATGCATTAACATATAAATGTGAACTTGATGGTAATTCAACTGATCATGCTTATCCTCGTGCTGGATTTGATTATGCAAGTAATCGTTGGTTACCGATTACAAAGATAGATGACAATACATTCTCAGTTGATGTTGGTGTTTCTTCTTCTGCTGATCAATATACACATACATTTGTAAGTGCTGCAGCTAACGGAATTAAGAGGCAAGCTGGATTAATAGTTGTTAATGTTGGTACTACTCCTCTTGTTAATTTCACTCCTAGTGGAGTAACATACAATACTACAAGTGGTGATTTAGTTATTCAATTGAATGCAAATCATGGACTTACTGTTGGAACAAGCATTAAACTTGCTACAGATTCATTAACATTTGAATGTCCTGCTGCTGTTGGAACTCATACATTTGTAAGTGGAACTACTGGAGCAATTCAAGCAAGTAATGGTAATACCAATACATTTACTGCTATAACAGGTACAACTTATAATCCTACAACTGGAGTTTTAATATTAAAATTCTCTGGTGCTCATGGTTTATCAACAAGTAATAAAGTCACGATTGCTAACGGTGGAGTTACATTTACTTGTGATGCTGATAATCATGCAACAAACCACCCATATCCTAGAGCATCTGATCCTGTATCAGGACAAGCACTTGACATTGATGCTGTAACTAGTGATACAATTGAAGTTAATGTTGGTATAGCATCTTCAAATAGTCAGAGTACATATCCTCGTGCAACAGGTGCTAATACATCTAGTGGTGCTGACTATGCATATGACACTGCTCTACCAATTACTAATGCAGATCAGGCAGCTGGTACAATTACAATTAATGTTAATGGTGGACAAGGTGCAATTAGTGTAGGATCTACCCATACATTTGTATCTGCAACAGCTGGAGCAGTAATTTCTGGTGGTAATTACGCACATACATTTGTAAGTGGTCTTGCAAATGGTATTAAATTTACACCACAATCTGCACATACATTCGTATCTGCAACAACTAATGCAATTTCACATACTCCAAATTCACCTCACGCATTTATAAGAGCAAATACAGATGCTGTAAGTGCTTATTCTTCTAGTGCTGGATCAATTTGTGCAAATGTAGAATCTAGTATTAACACAGCATTAGAACTGTTTGCAGATATTCTAGACGGAACAACCCTTCCTGGATCTACAACCCAAACGTTTGGAACTTTATATGATACTGCTCCTATCATTACATATCCAGATAGTTACATCACTGATTTCTATAATCAGAGAATGGCAGTTCGTGGTATTTACGATGATTATCCTATCATTGAAGCATCTCCATATACACAGAACGCATCTGTTATTTCCTTTAGAGGGGGTGGTGGTGCTCTTGTTGATGGATCTAAAGTTAAGCAACCTAACTGCCCATTTGCTGGATTAGAACCAGATGGAACAGCATCCTTCCCTAATCAGGGTAAATCCATGGTTGCTGCAGCGTTCACGATTGTGTCGTTTGGTGGTACTGGATATAGAATTATAGAAGATGGATATGTACAGTTAGTTTCTGTATTTGTTATTTTCTGTCAAGACGGTGTTCTTGCTGAATCAGGTGGTTATGCATCTATTACTAACTCTGCTACCAACTTTGGTACATATGCTTTAAGGGGTAAGGGATATAGAGAAGAATGTTATGAGTTTGACCAAGGAACAGTTAATGTTGTATCTCAGACTCCAACTGGAAGAACCACCATGACAATTGGTGGTATTGGTAGGGAACCACTTGAGCACTACATTGTTAAATTGGACGGATATACAAATGCAGATCCAACCAAAGAATTCTTTATTGATAGTGTAAGTGGTGTTACTGTAGGACCACCTTTCTCAGCGACTCTTATAATTGATGATGGTGTGGGTAATGGATTAAGTCTGATTGAAACCGCAACTGGTAATACTATTTCTGGACTAACAGCATTACAAGCTGCGTTAACACCAGCTGCTGCATCTAACGCAACAATCAAGTTACATAGACCATCAATTGTTAATTCCTCATCACACACTTGGGAATTTGCTGGTTCTGGTAACAATTATCTTGCATTACCTGAAAACGGTGGTACTAAGGTAGAAGCAAATGAGCAAGTATCTCAAGATTATGGTCGTGTTTATGTTTCAGGTACTGACGAACTTGGAGACTTCAAGGTTGGTACATTTGCTAGAATTGAGAACAGAACTGGTAACATTACCTTTACTGGTACGGTTACAATTTCTGAAGTTGAA
>Ga0163179_10000627_pt1 | contig 25278 bp, 14 predicted proteins | sample AtlANTMetagenome_FD_109643 | JGI IMG/M metagenome (GOLD analysis project Ga0163179, IMG submission 109643) | Marine eukaryotic phytoplankton communities from the Atlantic Ocean - Atlantic ANT 2 Metagenome | ecosystem: Environmental > Aquatic > Marine > Oceanic | place: North Atlantic Ocean...
AGGAGTTTTTTCAGTGATCACAACATCAAAGCTCCAATCTCCTATATTTCCAAATCTATCATTTGAGTTTCCGTTAAAACTTCTTGTTGCAAAATCAATTCCTGTGCCAGCTCTATACATTCTCCCAGCTTGAGTGCCTTGATTCCCATCTTCAACATGAACCATACCAGGCTTTTTTTCATTATCAGGCAAAATATCTTGTCCGATTGCATCATTTGCAATAAATGCAAATAATACAAATAATAAAATTAAGTTATATTTTTTCATAGTATTTTTTTTAGTTATTGTTTAATTATTTTAAAATTCGTAGTTGTACTATCTTCAAGATTCTTAGTGACAAGAATATATGTCCCATCATTTAATCCTGAAATGTCTAATGTTTTTGAATTAGACTGTAATACTTGTTGACCTAGCATATTATATATAGTTAATTCTAAGTCTTTGTCAAATGACACATTTAATATTGCTGCTGTTGGGTTTGGATAAATAGAAATATTCATATTCCCATCTACTGTCTCAATACTCAAAGTAGCGTCGTTTGCAGTTACTGCTTTTATTTGAACAGCATCAGCAAAAGCATGTGTAACAGTATAATCCTCAGCATCTTCATCAGCATAGTTCATCCATGATCCTCCAGAAGTATCTAAAATTTGTAATGCAGCAAAATGGGTAAGCCCATTCATGTCAGCATCCTCATAATTATAAACGATTGTCCCAGTAAATCCAGTAAGATCTTCTGCCATTTCATAATGTCTTGACATTGACTCAACTCCATCAATAGAAACAGCTGATAGATCTCTTTCAATACTATTTGCACCAGCAATTGTGTAGTCAGCATCCGGGCTTATTTCTAGCCCTCCAGCATTTAGTGTAGCTCCATTTTTTATTTCTACAGTAGCATTTTCAGCAATAGTCAATACCTGCGCTGAGGTTGAAAATGATAAAATAAGAGTAAAAAAAAGAACAAGAGTAGTTTTGTTCATAGTATAGTTTTTTAAAAATTCTTAATTAAGATATATGAAAAATATCATATTCACTAATTTATAGTATTAAAATTATGGCATTTATAATTTATCTATTTCAATATCTAAAATAGTCTCTGAAATTTATTATCTTGATTGAGCTATAAATGAAATGGTATTTTTAATGAATATAATTAGCTATAAACTGCATACTAGAGTTTTATTATTTGCCGTACTATTTTTTCATTCGATTTATTTTTATAGTCAGACAGAAATAATAACTGGGACTATCACTGATAACAAAGGAGTGCCCCTGCCTGGAGTCAATATATTAGAAGACGTAAAAACATATAATGGAGCAGTCACTGATTTTGACGGAAATTTTATAATTAAAGCAAGCGCAGATGCTACATTAATTATTAGCTATGTAGGCTTTATTACACAGGAAATAACTCTTAGTGGACAAAAAAACCTCTCCATAACAATGGAGGAAGATCTTTTTGGTTTAGATGAGGTCACTGTAGTTGCTTATGGCGAACAAAAAAAACAAAGTGTTATAGCTGCCGTTACTTCTATTGACCCTGCTGAATTAAGAGTCCCTACCAGTAACCTTACCTCATCAATTGCAGGAAGAATAGCAGGAGTTATTGCATACCAAAGAAGTGGAGAGCCTGGGAGAGATAATGCTGAATTTTTTATAAGAGGCGTAAGTACTTTTGGCTATGCTAGATCTCCACTAATATTAATAGACGGGATTGAAACAACTTCTACAGACTTAGCTAGACTACAGCCTGATGATATAGCAAGTTTTTCTATTATGAAAGATGCTACAGCTACAGCATTGTATGGTGCACGAGGGGCTAATGGAGTTATATTGGTCACAACAAAGGAAGGGAAGCAAGGAAAGGTTAAGGTTAGCGTGCGTTATGAAAAAACATATTCTTCTGCCACAAAAAATGTAGAAATAGCAGACCCAATTACTTATATGAATTTGCATAATGAGGCATTAGCTACGCGTAACCCATTAGGAGGCAGGATATATTCTTTAGAAAAAATATTAATTTCTCAAGATCCTAATAGAAATCAAATGGCATATCCAACAATTAATTGGTTTGATGAGCTCTTGGAAGATTATACGCTAAATAGCAGATTTAATTTTAATGTTAGTGGAGGAGGAAAAGTAGCTAGATATTATTTGGCGAGCACTGTTAATACTGATAATGGAAATTTAAAAATTGATCCGCAAAATAATTTTAACAATAATATTAATTTTAAAAGAATATCATTACGCTCTAATATTAATATTAATCTTACTCCTACAACAGAAGTTGCAGTAAGATTTTCTGGAAATTTTGATGATTACAATGGGCCATTAAGCGGAGGCGAGGAAGTTTATAAGCAGGCAATGCAAACCAATCCAGTTCTTTATCCTAAGTATTACTACCCAGATGCTCAATTCCAAAATTCAACACACATCCTATTTGGAAATTATGGGCAGTTTGGAGATTACCTTAATCCTTATGCAAATATGATACGAGGATATAAAGATGAGAGCTACAATAATTTATTAGCAACAGTTGAAGTCAAGCAAAATTTAGATTTTTTAACTAAGGGGCTTAAAGTGAGATTTCTAGTAAATACCTCTAGATATTCTTTTTATAATTTGGAAAGAAAATACAATCCATTTTACTATACACTGGCAAATTATGATTTTCAAAGTGATCAATATGCTTTAATCGCTTTAAATCCAAATCAAGGAACGGAATACCTTGAATATCATGAAGGGGCTAAGACCATTGCCAATACGGTATATTTTGAAGGCGCATTAAATTATAATAAAACAATCAATGAGAAACATGAAATCTCAGGGATGCTAGTAGGCATAATTAGGGAGGAAAAGTATGCAAATAATGGAAATTTACAAACCTCACTTCCTTACAGAAATATGGGGCTTTCAGGCAGGTTTACATACGCCTTTGATAGCAAATATTTTGGAGAATTTAATTTTGGATTTAATGGTTCTGAACGTTTTGCAAAGAGTGAACAATTTGGATTTTTCCCATCATTTGGATTTGGATGGTATGCTTCCAATGAAGATTTTTTTGAGCCTTATCAAGATATTGTTACTAAATTAAAATTTAAAGGGACATATGGCTTGGTAGGGAATGATCAAATTGGAAGTTCTGCAGATAGATTTTTTTATATATCACAAGTAAATCTAGATAATGGATCAATGGGGTCAATGTTTGGTCAGGAGTTTAGCAATTGGATCAATGGAGTTAGTATTGATCGATATGCTAATGATCAAATTACTTGGGAGAAAGCAACTATGATGAATTTAGGTGTTGAATTAGGGTTATTTGGAAAGATAGATTTTCAAGCAGATTATTTTACAGAATATCGATCAAACATTTTAATGGATAGAGCTCAAATTCCTGCTACAATGGGCTTGCAAGCACCTATTAGAGCTAATGTTGGCGAGGCATCTTCTAAAGGTTTTGAATTTACAATTGATTATAAAGATGATTTGAGTGCTGACTGGTTTGTTTCTGCAAGGGCAAACTTTTCTTATGCAACTAGTAAGTATGAGGTATATGAAGAATTAGATTATGTTACTGCTGGGCTTCCTTGGAGGTCTAGAATTGGATTAAATTTATCTCAACCTTGGGGATATATAGCTGAAAGGCTATTTATTGATGAAGCAGATATTGCAAATTCTCCAGTTCAAACTTTTGGAGACTACATGCCTGGAGATATAAAATATAAAGACATTAATAATGATGGGGTAATTGATATTAATGACGAAGTTCCGATTGGATATCCAACTACTCCAGAAATTATTTATGGATTTGGGGTTTCTTCTAGCTATAAAAATTTTGATTTATCATTTTTCTTTCAAGGATCTGCTAGATCTTCATTTTTTATTGATGCTTACAGAACATCTCCATTTATAGATACGAGTGGGTCGGCAATTGGCAATAATGCTCTACTTACTGCATGGGCAAATGATCATTGGTCAGAAAATGACAGAGATTTATATGCTGCATGGCCTAGGCTTTCAGATCAATTAATAGACAATAATAATAGAAATAGTACCTGGTGGTTAAGAGATGGGTCATTTTTAAGATTAAAATCTTTAGAAATTGGGTATTCAGTAGATGAAGAAATTGCAGGAAAGGTTATGTTAGAATCGGCAAGAATTTATTTAAGTGCAACTAATCTTTTTACTATAAGTAAGTTTAAGATATGGGACGTGGAAATGGGGGGAAATGGATTGGGATATCCAATTCAAAAAGGAATTAATTTAGGAATAAACATGAATTTTTAATAAAATGAAAAAATATTTTACAATTTTTCTAGTAATGTTAATTTCTTCTTGTGAGAAGGACTTTTTAAATGTAGTCCCAGACAATATTGCTACTATTGATTTAGCATTTAATAATAGAGCAACAGCTGAACGATTCTTATCTACTTGCTATACCTATATTCCAGAGCATGCTCATGTAGAACAAAATTTTTCATTATTGGCCGGTGATGAGATATGGTATTATGCAGAAAATGATTTTTATATGAATAATGAAACAAGCTTTAGATTAGCAAAAGGGATGCAAAACTCGACATCTCCTTATTTAAATTATTGGGAAGGAGGAAGAGGGGCTCCACATAGTTTATATGTTGCTTTGAGAGATTGTAACATATTCCTAGAAAATCTTGTTTCTGTCCCTGGCCTTGAAGAAGATGAAAGACAAAGATGGCTTGCTGAGGTAAAGGTGCTAAAGGCTTTTTATCATTTCTGGTTACTTAGAATGTATGGCCCTATTCCTACAATTAAAACAAACATATATGTAGGAGCATCAGCAGAAGAAGCCCAGGTCCCAAGGGAGTCAGTTGACGACGTGGTTGCATATATAGTTGAATTGTTAGATGAGGTTATAGAAAGTGATGCTTTGCCAGGGATTATAAATTACATATATACTGAGCAAGGAAGAATGACATTGCCGATTGCTAAAGCTTTAAAGGCAAAAGTTTTAGTATTGGCAGCTAGTCCTATTTTTAACGGCAATACAGATTTCAATGAATTAATTGACGCTAATGGGAACAATTTAGTAAGTCAAACGTATGACCCTAATAAATGGATTCTTGCAAAAGATGCTTTATTAGAAGCGATTGCTTCTGCAGAATCGAACGGCCATATGCTTTATGAATTCACAGATCAAATTCCAATTAATGGAGATATAAATCAAACAATTATACAAGAGCTATCTCATAGAGCAGGAATCACAGATCCTTTTAATAGTGAAATAGTTTGGGCTTTTGAGCCAGCCTGGACTGGAGATTTACAGCAATGGAGTCAGCCTCGATGGACTCCTGATCATCAAGCATTATTTAATTACACAAAGAAATCTCATGCCCCTACGCTTAATATGGTTGAAACCTTTTATACAAATAATGGAGTCCCAATTGATGAAGATTTAACATGGGATTATGCTAATAGATATGATGTCACAACAACTTCAGATAATGACCAATATCATACATATTATGTTGAGGATGAATATAGTACAGCTAAATTACATTTATACAGAGAACCTAGATTTTATTCTTCTATTGGGTTTGATGGAGGAAAATGGTTTTCTTTAGAGACTACAAATATTGAGCAGATACCACATCTAAATGCTAAGGCTGGAGCGCCTTCTGGGAAAAATGGGTTTGAGATATATTCTATAACTGGATATTTTGCAAAAAAACTGGTTCATTATGAAAATATAATTTCTTTGCAAGGATCTACCATTAAAGGATATTCTTTCCCTATTATAAGAATGGCCGATTTATATTTAAATTATGCCGAAGCTTTAAATGAAACAAAAGAGTCCCCTGATTCTGAAGTTTATGAATACATTCAGCGTGTTAGACATAGGGCAGGTCTTGATATTGGATCAGATTTGGTTTCCACATGGGCACAATACTCAAGTAATCCAAGCAAACCAATGACAAAAGAAGGGATGAGAGATATTATTAGACAAGAGCGAATGGTTGAATTAGCTCTTGAAGGACATCGCTATTGGGATATAAGAAGATGGAAATTAGCTGGAGATTATTTTAGTAGACCTATAAGAGGATGGAATATTTACAGGTCTGATGTTGAAGGATTTTATGAAATAGAAAATATATTTTATAGGAACTTTTTAATAAAGGATTATTTATGGCCAATTAGTCAAAATGAATTATTAAGAAACCCTAATTTGGTTCAAAATCCAGGATGGTAATAATATTAATATGAAAAGTGTAAAATTTACTTATAGATCTTTAGTTAGTTTAATTTCAATTGTTGTATTAGTTCTTATGACTACATGTACAGACGATTCTGCACATGGCCCTTATGGGTCAGACTCAACACCTCCTGGAAAAGTTATAATTAATCAAGTTATTAATACACCTGGAGGAGCAGTTTTATATTTTACCCCACCATCAGATGAAGATCTGCTTTATATTAAAGCATCATTTGAAGATGAGAATAATCTTTCTAGAGAAGTAATTGTATCTGCTGTTATGGACAATTTAAGCATTGTTGGTTTTGCTCAGGAGGGGACTTATCCTGTAGATGTTGTTGCGGTAGATAGGGGAGAAAATGAATCAGAATCTGTTATTGTAAATATTTCCCCACTTGAAGCTCCAATTCATGCCATATTAAACTCTATGGTTGGTACTGAAGATTTTGGTGGAATTAATATTGCATATGAAAACCCTACAAGAGCTGTAGTTTCTTTAAACATGTCAATTTTAGATGAAAATGGTAATTTAGTTTTTAGAGAGTCTTTTTATACAAGTCAAGCAAATAGTTCTTATAGCTTTAGAGGATATGATCCGGTGCCAACCACTTTTGTAATCTATGTAGAAGACCAATGGGGAAATCAAACAACTACAAGAAGTTTTGAAGCAACACCATTAGAAGACATGTTTATGGAAAAAGCCTATTGGGCAATAGAATCAATGCCTGGAGATGAAAGCTTTAGTGAATATGGATTTAGCGCTAATCAAATATGGGATGGTTATTGGAGTAATCAGTGGAATTGTGGCCATACTAATTTTTTACCCTTACCACACCAATTAACATTAGATTTAGGTCAAACCGCAAAATTAAATAGATTCAAATTATATCAGAGAGGAGGATCAGAATTATATAAACATGGCAATCCAAAAATATTTAAAATTTATGGAAGAGAAGATTTAAATTCATTGCCTATATACGACCCTGGAAATCCTGGAGACGGATGGATTGATATGGGTTCTTTTGAATCATTTAAGCCTTCTGGATTACCTCCAGGATCTAATACACAAGAGGATTATGAGTTCCAGGATAATGGGGAAGATTTTGTTTTTGATTTTGCCGCACGTCAATATAATATCCGTTATATAAGATTAGTAAATATAGAATCATGGAACAATCAAATGGTAACGGTAATTGGAGAATTGTCCTTTTGGGGAACTTTAGTTGAATAATTAATAGAACATTGAATAGAAACAAAAACATTACAGATAAGATATTTAAGGCTCTTTTAGCTTGCATCCTGTTTTTTCTCATTTTTTCTTGTGGAGATATAGATTCAATTCACGAGGAATACTTACAAGGAGAGACTATTTATGCTGGTAAGCTTGATACGCTAGCAATTAGGCCTGGATATTATAGAGCGCAATTAGAAGGTCAAACACAATTTCTTGGAAGCTCAAATCAGTTAATTGTTGAATATGACGATCAAGTAGATATTTACCCATTAGAGGATGGAACAATTGAAGATGGTATATTTAGTTTGATTTTACCAAACTTAGATGAAAAGTCTTACGAGTTTACTATCACTACTCAAGATCCAATTGGAAACTTATCTGTTTCACAAGTTGTTGCAGGAAGCGTAGTAGGAGATATTTTTGTTTCTGATCAAGATCCAAGGGAAGTTGAAGGATACTCTTTTGAGTCTGATGGAGATTATGTAAATTTTTATGGTAACGCAGAATCAGAATATGTAGTATATACTTTAATTGATTATGAAAATGAAGATGATGAAATTGTTCGAGATACTGCTTTTTATGATGATAATAGAGTGCGATTAATTAATTTAAAACCTCTTGGTAATATGCAGACTACTTCTGTGATTCAGTCAGGATTAAATGGTATAGATTTTATAGAATTAGATCCTTTAGATTATACATTGCCAGAACTTCCATATTCTGAATTAGACAAAAATTTTATTAGACTTGTCCATATGCCAAGTGATAATCCGGGAACATATAATAATGCGGATCCAGATGAGTATTTATTTGATGGAGATGGTGCTTGGAATGGAGATGATACATTCAGCTATCATTCAGGCCCAAACAGTATTCCACATCATTTTACAGTCGATTTAGGAGTGTTTACAGATTTAAGAAAAATTAAACTAGATATGGTAGACCCTGATTCCAATCCAAATAATAATCCTACAGAAATACAAATTTGGGGAAGAGGTAATCTAAATTTTGCTGAAACTTCATCGAGTGATGAGGCAGAGTTTATTAATGCTGGCTGGCAACTTTTATATGAAGGCCAGATTGATGGGTTAAATGAACAAAGCCAAAGCTTTATTACTCCTCCAACCTCTACCCCTATGCGATACATTAGATATAGAGTAAAGTCTTCTGTTGGAGGGAATAGCGCTCAATTAACAGAATTAACTTTTTATGGAGAAAATACAGAGCCGATTGAATTGGATAAATCTTTATTTTCACTAGCTAATATGCCTAGTGATAATCCCGGGAATTTTTATGGCGCTAATGCAAATAGTCTTTGGGATACCTGGACTTCTTGGTCTGGGGATTCTAGCACCTTTCACTCAGGAGAAAATGCTGTGCCTGGACATTTCACACTTGATCTTGGAGTAAAAACACAGCTTACCAAGTCAAGATTTTATTTCCTTCCTTCATTACTTAATTCAAATAATAGACCAACAGAATTAGAGATTTGGGGGATAAATGATTTAATTGGCGCGGAGACATTACCAGTATTTGAAAGTTCTGGAAATGACGTTACCTCTTCTCCAGTTCCAATTACTGCTTTTCAAAATGCAGGCTGGCAATTAATAACCCAACAACAAATAATAGGTGGATCAAATAATTCATATGAAGAATTCGAAATACCTCCTGGGGCAATGTATAGATATATAAGGATTAGATGGGCTTCAACAGTTGGAGGAAGTGCATGTCAATTTATTGAAATGACCTTGCATGGAATGGGGGCTTTCCCCGGGAATTAATTTTAAATGCAAATTAAATTGAATAAGAAAAGAAATACATTTTTCGTTTTTTGCCTTTTTTTCATCTTTTCATATTCTCAACAGTATTCCGATATAGTTGATACTAGAATTGGGTCTAAAGGAGATGGTTTAGCTTGCGGATACTCATTTATTGGCGCTTGCTACCCATTTGGTATGGTACAATTTACACCCAGTTTTTTTTCACCTCACAAAGGTTTTGTGATTACCCAGTTAAATGGGGCAGGCTGTTCTAATTTTGGAAATTTTCCTGTACTGCCCATTAATGGCTCTATAAAGAATTCGCCTTTTGATATGAATTCATTTCCAAGATATTCTAGTATTAATAACACTACAGCTGGATATTTATCTGTTGAAATGGAAGATAATATTACCAGTAATTTAACAGTGACAAAAAGGTCTGGTATAGCAAATTTTATATTCAATGAATCAGAGAATGGGACTGTTATCATTGGCTCTGGTATTAACTCTTCAGATTCAAAATACATTACAGATGCTAGAATAGATGTTACTTCAAACTATACTTGTGAAGGCTATACAAAGGGTGGAGAATTTTGCGGAACAGAGGTCCCTTATAAAATATATTTTGCTGCAGAATTTGATAGACCAGCTAAAAAATCAGGGACGTGGAATGGAAGAAAATTAACTAATAAATTAATTAGTAAAGGAAAAAATTCAGGTGCTTTTTTCACTTTTGACACCTCTATTAAGAATGAGGTAAACTATAGAGTTGCCATTTCATTTGTTTCTGTTGAAAATGCAAAAAAGAATTTAGCTGCAGAGAATTTGAATTTAAGTTTTGATGAATATATGAATAATACAAAAAGTGTATGGAATGAGCATTTAGGTAAAATTCAGATTAATTCAGAAAATAAGGATAGGCTAAAGCAATTTATACTCATTTTTATCACAGCTTAGTCCATCCAAATATAGTGAGTGATGTGAACGGTGAATACATGGGAGCAGATTTTAAAAAATATCAAACAAGCAATAATAGAGACCATTATAGTTCATTTAGCGTATGGGATACTTATAGAACTCAAGGACAATTATTAGCAATGTTATATCCAAAAGAAAGTAGTGATATGATGCAGTCCCTTGTTAATTTTGCTGAACAAGCTGGAGGATACGGTCGATGGATTTTAGCTAATATTGAAACAGGAATCATGCAGGGAGACCCAACACCAATTTTAATATCAAATTCTTATGCTTTTGGTGGAGATGACTTTGACCATGAAAAAGCTTATGAATATATGTATAGAGGAGCCATGATACCAAGGCTTTATTCTCAAAAGCAGGAAATAAGACCTTACCTTGAAGAATATATAAATAACGGACATACGTTTGCTTCAATGATGTTAGAATATACTTCATCTGATTTTGCTATTGCTCAATTTGCAGGAAAGGCGTTAGAAAAATTTTCAGATGCTGAGATGTTGATTAATAGAGCTCAGAATTGGAAAAATATTTATAATCCAGAGATAAAATGGCTGAATTCAAAATTTCCAAATAATGTTTGGAAGAATATAACTCATGATTGGAGAGAAGGGACATATAAAAATTATTTTTGGATGGTCCCATATAATCTACAAGGGTTAATTGATATTATTGGAGGGGATCAAGTTGCAGAAAATAGACTAGATATATTATTTACAAGATTGGATGCAAGATATGAAGACGATTGGTTTGCTTCAGGAAATGAGCCTGATTTCCATGTACCGTGGGTATATAATTGGATTGGAAAGCCTGAAAAAACCTCTCAAACTATTAACAGAATTTTAACCCAGGAATATGATAGTAAGCCTAATGGACTCCCTGGAAATGATGATTTAGGGACAATGGGTGCATGGTACGTTTTTGCTTCAATTGGCTTATATCCAATGATCCCAGGCATTGGAGGGTTTTCAATAAACATTCCTCAATTTCAAGACATTTTAATTGATTTACCAAACAATAAAAAATTGCAAATAACAAAAAAGGGACCTGATAGCTTTATTATTGATTCCTTATTTTTTAAAAACAAACTTCATGATTCAACATGGATAGATTGGAATAAAATTAATAATGGCGGATCCTTGCATTTTGAAACTACTGATAATAAAAAATCAAATTGGGGTAAAAGCAAAACTCCGCCTAGTTTTAACTAAATTATAATTATGAAAAAAATATCGAAAAACGGAACACCAATTATTCTACTGTTAATTATAGTAAATTTTTTATTTTTTAGTAATTCAAAAAGTATTGATAATGGCTTGATTAAATATGTTGATCCATTTATAGGATCAGGAGGTCATGGCCATGTTTTTGTAGGGGCATCAGTTCCTTTTGGAGGAGTTCAAGTGGGCCCAACTAATTTTAATAAAGGATGGGATTGGTCTTCTTCTTATCATTATTCAGATAGTATTGTAAAAGGCTTCTGTCATTTAAATGTAAGCGGTACAGGAATGTCAGATTTAGGAGAACTTACCATTATGCCAGCAACAGGGAAGCTAAAAATTAATGCAGGGAATCAAGACAATCATATGAGCGGCTATTCTTCTTTATATAGAAAAAATAAGGAATTTGTTAGCGCAGGTTATTATAAGGTTCATTTAGAAAGGTATGATATTGATGTAGAGTTAACTGCTAGTGAACGAGTCGGATTTCATAGGTATACCTTTCCTGCATCAAACCAATCTAGAGTTATTATTGATTTAGGAGAAGGCAGTGCTGATAGGCCAACCCAAACATATTTGAAAAAAGTTAATGATACTATGTTTCAAGGATATAGATTTTCATCTGGATGGGCCGCTGATCAAAGAGAGTATTTTACACTTATACTATCTAAGCCTGTAGACGATTTTATCATATATGATAGAAACACACGACATAATAAGGATGAGAAAAAAGGGAAATATGTAAAAGGTTTTTTGGAATTTAAAACCAAAAAAAATGAAAAAGTTTTTGTAAAAATGGGAGTTTCTACTGTGAGTTCTGAAAATGCTTTAGAAAATTTAATAGCTGAAATACCTCATTGGAATTTTGATAAAGTAAAGAAGAATGCTGAGGGAAAATGGAATGCCGAACTTTCTAAGGTTAAAATTAAAACTAATGATATAAAAAAGAAAAGAGTATTCTATACGGCTATGTTTCATACAATGATTGCCCCAAATTTATATCAAGATGTCAATGGAGAGTATAGAGGAACTGACAAAAAAGTATATAAGGATACTACATTTACTAATTACACCTTGTTTTCTCTTTGGGATACTTATAGAGCAGCACATCCACTATATACAATTACTCATCCAGAACGCGTGAGTGATATGGTTAATTCAATGATTAAAATTTTTGAACATCAGGGAAAATTGCCAGTCTGGCATTTGAGAGGAAATGAGACAAACACCATGCCTGGATATAGTGCAATCCCTGTAGTAGTTGATGCTTCTTTAAAAGGGTTTGAGGGAATAGATTTGGAGGCAGTATTTAATGCTGTTAAGGTTAGTGCCACTGGAGATTTTGAACCAGGGGTAAAAGACTTAATGAAATATGGATATATCCCAGCAGATTTTATTGTAGAATCTGTTGCAAGTAATATGGAATATGCTATAGGGGATTGGGCAATTGCTCAATTAGCAAAAAAATTAAACAAACAAGAGGATTATAATTATTTTTCAAATCGAGCTAAAGCATACAAACAATATTTTGATCCTGAAACTAGATTTATGAGAGGAAAGCTTTCAGATGGAAGTTGGCGAACCCCTTTTGATCCTATATCAGCTCAACATCGTGTTAATGACTACTGTGAAGGAAATGCATGGCAATACTTATGGCTTGTTCCACAAGATCCTGAAGGATTAATTGAATTACTTGGAGGAGATCAAAAGTATACAGAAAAATTAGATCAATTATTTAGCATGTCTTCAGAGCAGGAGGAAGGGGCTTCAATGGACATTACAGGGTTAATTGGTCAATATGCTCATGGCAATGAACCTAGTCATCATACAACTTATATGTATGCATATTCAGGAGAGCCATATAAAATTGCTGATAAGGTTAGATATATTAATAATGAATTATATACAGATGAGCCTGATGGATTATCTGGGAATGAGGATTGTGGTCAAATGTCAGCATGGTATATGTTCTCATCTATGGGATTTTATCCAGTTAATCCCTCAAATGGAGCATACGTTTTTGGATCACCGCTTTTTGATGAAGTGTTGATTAAATTACCTAAGGAAAAATCATTTAAAATTATTGCAGAGAATAATTCTGATCAGAATATTTACATTCAGTCTGTAGAATTAAATGGAGAAGAACACCGCTACTCATATATTACTCATAAGCAAATTATCAATGGAGGTGAATTACGATTTATTATGGGGCCTAATCCAAACTATAATTTTGGAAAGGATAAAGAATTTAGACCAGCTTCAATTGTTTATTAAAAAAAATATTATGTATAGAATAGCTGTTTTTATTTTATTATTATTTTCTAATCAATTATTATCCAACAATGATATTGAGTTTAACAATGAAGATTTAGTTCAATATGTAAATCCATTAATTGGAACTGACTCTTCACATGATCTCTCAAACGGAAATACTTATCCTGCAATTGCACGTCCATGGGGAATGAATTTTTGGACTCCTCAAACTGGAAAAATGGGAGATGGATGGGCTTATACTTATAAGGCTACAGAGCTTGTCGGATTTAAACAAACCCACCAGCCAAGCCCTTGGATTAATGATTATGGGGCGTTTTCAATTATGCCAGGGATAGGGACACTTAATGTGCTTGAAGAAAGAAGAAAAGCTAAATTTTCTCATAAAAATGAAATAGTTCAGCCACACTATTATAAAGTATTATTAGACGATCTTAATACAACTGTTGAATTTACTGCTACAGACAGATCAGCATATTTCCAATTTAACTTTCCTAAGACAGACAAAGCAAATCTTATTATCGATGCATTCTTTAAAAATTCCGAGATACAAGTTATCCCAGAAGAAAATAAAATTATAGGAATTGCAAGGAATAATTCTGGAGGAGTCCCCAAAAATTTTGCGAATTATTTTATTATTGAATTTGACAGATCATTTGTAGTTTCAGGCACTTGGAATAAGTCGGGAAAAATTACTGCCAAAAAAAATTTAAAAGGAGAACATGTAGGGGCATATGTTACTTTTGACACTAGAGGCAATCAATTGGTTCAAGCTAAAATATCATCATCATTTATTAGTCACAATCAGGCATTAATAAATTTAAAAAGAGAGCTTCCAGATAATTTAAGTTTTAATCAGACTGTAAGTCAAGGCAGAGAATTATGGAACAAAGAACTTTCAAGAATTAAGGTTACAACTGGAAATTCAGAAGTTGATTTATCTAACAAGATTAAATTTTATTCATGCTTTTATCGCACCATTCTATTCCCTAGAGAATTCCATGAATATGACAGTAAAAACAAACAAATACATTATAGCCCATATAATGGAAAAATATTAGACGGCCCTTTGTATACTGACAATGGCTTTTGGGATACTTTTAGGGCAGTATTCCCCTTCTATACTTTGTTGTATCCGGAAAAACTTGGAGAAATAATGCAGGGTATTATGGTGAATCCATATTTAGAAAGTGGCTGGCTACCAGAATGGTCAAGTCCAGGCCATAGAGATTGTATGATAGGATCAAATTCTGCATCAATTATAGCAGAAGCCTATATTAAAGGAATTACAGATTTTGATATTAATACAGCATATGAGGGAATTCTTAATAGTTCTAGAAATGAAGGCCCATTAAGTTCTGTTGGAAGAAAGGGTGCTAATTTATATAATGATTTAGGCTATATCCCTTATGATTCTTCAATTAATGAAAATGTTGCAAGAACATTAGAATACTCCTATAATGATTTTTCAATATGGAAATTAGCAGAAGTATTGAATCGCCCTGAAGATGAAATTCAAATGTTTAAGGAAAGAGCAAATTATTATAAAAATGTTTTTGATCCCTCAACTAATTTTATGCGTGGTAGGTTAAAAAATGGAAAATTCCAATCACCATTTAAGCCAGATGCTTGGGGTGGAGCTTTCACTGAGGGTAGCGCCTGGCATTATACTTGGTCAGTATTACATGACCCTAAGGGGCTGATTGATTTGATGGGTGGAAAAACGAAATTTACTCAGAAATTAGATGAGGTATTTACTGCTGCACCAACCTCTGACTACTCTTATTATGGATTTAAGATTCATGAGATAGTTGAAATGGAGTTGGTTAATATGGGGCAGTATGCCCATGGGAATCAGCCTATTCAACATGCGATATATTTTTACAATTATGTTCAGGAGCCATGGAAAACTCAAGAGAAGGTAAGGCATGTCTTAGATAATTTGTATGGCGATGGACCTGATGGTTATTGTGGAGATGAAGATAATGGACAGACCTCAGCTTGGTTCCTTTTTTCAGCCATGGGATTCTATCCTGTAGCTCCAGTTACAGGCCAATATGTTATTGGTAGCCCTCTGTTTGAATCAATGGAAATTACATTAGATAATGGGAAAAAAATAAAGATAAAATCTAATAATAATAATAAGTCTAATGTATATGTTAATCAAGTTAAGGTTGATAAAAAAGAATACACCAAAAATTGGTTTTCTCACAAGGATTTAAGAAAAGGTGTTAATATTAATTTTAGTATGGACAATACACCTAACTATAATTGGGGATCTGACATAAATGATGTCCCTTATTCTATGAGTGCCATGAAATAAATAAGCTATTTTTCGTATTTTAGCCAGGTAAAAAAAATATCCAAAATGGCAAAACACTTATCGTATAGATCTAAAAACCCTGCATTAAGTTCAAAAATTTTTAGTGAGTCAATAGCATCAGGGTCCTCAGATGTTATGACAATTCAAGGAACTGTAGACAAAACAGCTATTGCTCTTTCTATTTTACTTGTGGCAGGTTATTTTGGCTACACTTCTTTTTCTCCAGTAATTATGATGGGAGGATTTATTGGAGGATTTATAGTAGCTATAGTTACAATTTTTAAAAGAACATGGGCGCCATATACTGTGCCAATTTATGCTGTATTAGAAGGTCTTGCATTGGGAGGAATTTCTTTTTTTTATAATTCATTATATGAGGGCATTGTTCTCCAAGCTATAACCATTACAGTTTGTATTCTTCTTTCTTTGTTGTTTGCATATAAAACGAGGATTATTAAAGCAACAGAAAATTTTAAACTAGGAGTTTTTGCTGCTACTGGAGGTATATTTTTGATTTATGTAGTAGATCTAGTGATGAGTTTTTTTGGAACAGGAATCTCTGTTTTAAATATTGAGAATTCATCTAATTTTAGTATTCTGTTTAGCCTTGGAGTAGTTGTGATTGCATCACTTAATCTAGTAATTGATTTTGATTTTATTGAAGAAGGCGCTGAAAAAGGAGCTCCTAAATATATGGAGTGGTATGGTACTTTTGGCCTATTGATTACATTGGTTTGGCTTTATTTGGAAATTCTAAGAATGCTTGCAAAAATGAGAAACAGATAATCGTGTTTAAATATAGTTGAATTTATTTATTGACTGAATAAAGGCTTTTGGCGTATCCCACTTTTCTAGTTTTATGTCTTCTATATCATACCCTATTAATTTTATTTTATTTATTAGGATTTCAGTCAGATCAATAATCCTAAATTCTCGGTTAATTTCATCTTCTATATCCCTCATTTTTTCTTTAGCCTCCATTAGCTTTAAACTACTAGTCTGTGTTAATTCTTTATCAGAGATATTGCCAGTTAATATGTTCCTGGTTTGATTTGTCATCTCTTGTTCTTCTAAAATTATATTAAATGAATCCCTAGCTGCAGTAAAAGAATAATTTAGAGTTGATTTAATTAGTTTTTGATAAAAATTCCAAAGATTTTTATATGCATTATTATTGTTGTTAATATCAATTTCAAAAACGTGATATGGATCATTGTAAGGCGCTAGAATATCTGAGTGTTTCTTATAATGAGTGATATGAAAGGTAATTTTTAATAGTGCAATTAATTTTTTTATTCCATGATTTATTCTAACATACTTATATTTATCGCTTTTTTTAGATTTTTTATATTTAAAATATTCTGAATCTTTTTCAAATATACTTTTGATTAATAATTCATCTGGTTCAGCCTTATTTATCTTTTTATAATTCATTACATCTGCGGGGTACATCCCTTTGCAAGAGAGCATTAATAGGAAAAGCGCTATGGCCTGAGCCTCAGTAATATTTTCAATTTTAGCGATCCCCTCTTCTATTTCTTTATATGTTATCATTTCTTTTTTTTCAGGAACAAATTCTTCAATAATACTTGTTGGGATAACAAACCTTTCATTAATATATCCATCCCTGTAAGCATTATTCATTATTACTTTTAATTTTTTTACATATGAGTTTATAGAGCTTTGCTTAAGGCCATTTATTAAGGCATTCATCTTAAAAGTTAGAAGAGCCTGAGAATCTAATATTTCTTCAAATTGAATTTTATTTTGCTTGTATAGGTATTTTTTAAAGACTTTTATCACATTTATATAGTCTTTATGTGTAACTGTACTTTTATTCTGACCAAACTGATACAGTACGTATTCATCTAAAGAATATAGCTCTATCCCTGATTTTAAGAAGTTTTCTAGCTCTTGATTTGTCCATTTTTCTTGCTTATAGCTCTGTAGAGCAATATTTTTCTTCTCCTCTAGCTTTTTAAGCGCAATATTAAGACTTATGTGCTTTGGCTCAGACTCCTTGATTAAATTTTCTAATTCATTGTAATTATCAGATGGAACGTAGATGTTTGTGTTTATTTTTTTTCTGTATTTCCCACTAAAACAGTCAAATAATATAGCAGATTTGCCCTGTTTAGTAATGTATCTAGATTTTTTAATGTAAATGTTCATATTTTTACAATAATTTATACAATATTATTTGATATAATTAATGACTTTTTCTTATATTAATACCATATGAATTGTAAAGATATAAATAATTTATATATATACATCTTGAATTTTATTCAAGCATTTTATTAATAATAATTAAGCATATAATTATGAAGAAAACATTACTTATTTTTACATTACTTTTTAGCTTACATTCTTTCGGACAGAACAGACATAATCCAAGTAATCCTGTTTCAAATGTTTATTTACTCAGTTGTAATGATTATGTTGGTGTTGAAAATGCTTTTGTAGTTCCTGAAGGGAAATTTTGGACATTCCCTTATGTAAACACCTATAATGGTACTGGATAATTTTAAACACCAACGGAAATGAACTAGATTCTATTGGTTTAATGGGCCCAAACAATACCGATGATGGTCAAATTGTATTACCTTCTGGCTATGGAATATTTTATTCTAACAGCAATGCAAATGTGTATATAACTATTTATGAACATAACTATATTACTGACACCTCACTTTCATCTACTAATGTTGAATTGCCTAATCAAATTAGATTGTTCCCTAATCCTACTACATCTAAAGTAGCTTTAAATTCAGATAATCAGTATGATATAGAGGTATATGATATACTTGGAAATAAGGTTATGGAACTTACTGGAAATACTATTGATATGGAACATCTCTCTAGTGCTACATATATTGTTAATGCATTAGATACAGAAACTAATGAGAGGTTAAGCTATAAGGTAATTAAGAATTAGCTATCTAGATCTTTTTCTATAAATGGAATATTTACTTCTAGAATTTCAGTAATTAGTTTTTCTAGGCCTTTTTTATAGTCTTCTATTTTTCCCTGTGTCACAAGATTAGATTTATCTATAAACTTTGTTTTTAACGCTCCTGAATTTATGTTTCTAAAGGATATAATGCCTGACTCAACAGGGGATACATATTCTTTATCCTTTTCAATTGCCAGACAGTAGAAGAGAAGCTGAAATATGTTTGAATACTTTTTTTCTTTAAATATATCTTCATGCTGTCTAATATTTAAATCCGTTTGCTTTATCTGCCTGCCCGTCTTATAGTCAATCACTCTTGTTACTCCATTAACACTATCAATTCTATCTATCTTACCTTTAATTTTAATGTTTTTTAGCTTGTTTGATAGATCAACTTCTGTTTCAAACTTTTTTTCAATTGCCAGAATTTTTATTTCATTTCCTTCTTTGATATCATTAATTTCTTTTTTTAAGAAATTCTCAATGTACCTTTTGGCGGTCTGAACTATTATTAAATTTTTTCCTTTTGTTAGATTTCCTAAACTAAATATTTTTTGAAAATTATTATCTACTATTTTATCTTTTTCTTTTAGCATTTTATTAATTGCTTTAGTAGTTAATAATTTGTTTTCATATGGTTTATACAATTCTTCTAACGTATCATGAATAACAGAACCAATCGTGTTATATGCAATGGTTTCTTCCATTTGATTATCATCTTTTAATCCCAATACTTTTTCATAATAAAATGTGATAGGATTTCTTATGTAACTTGAAAGCATTGATGCTGTAAATCCTGTTGTGGTTATTTCCTGAAGTTTCTCAATGATATTTGAATTCTTTTTTATCTCAACTTTTTTGTTTTTTATTATGGGCGTATTTGGCACAAGTATTTTGTGATCTACCTTATGTACTTTCTCAATTTCTAATTGTCTAATAAATCGACTCATTTCTCCTCCACCAATAACATCTGCCTCTGTATTATATAGCAAATAGATGTTTTTAGCTCGTTGTAATAATCTGTAAAAATGGTAGCTATATATTGCATCTTTATCTTTATAAATTGGAAGCTTATGCTCAATTCTTACATCAAATGGAATAAAGGAATTAGATGAATTTCCTACTGGTAATACTCCTTCATTTAATGATGAAATGATTACTGTTTCAAAATCTAATACTCTTGATTCAAGTATCCCCATTATTTGCAACCCTTTAAGCGGCTCGCCATTAAATGGGATTTTTTCATTTTTAATTGTATCCCTAAATAATGTATGTAATGTTTTTATTGAGTTTATGTGTCTATATTCTTCTTGCAGTAGTTTTAATTTGTTAAATAACTTGCTGAAATTGTATAGATATTCAAAGGTTATTTTATTTTCAGTCTCATTCTTATCAAAATGATTTTTTATTTTATAGATAATCTTAAGACAATTGTCTATTGCTATATTTGTGTCAGTCCAATCTTCAAATAAAATTTGTAAAAACTCTTTATTGCGCTCACTGATTTTAACTAGAGTATTTAGATTAGAATATACTATATTATTTGAATTAATAATTTTGCATAAATCTCCTTCATTATTATCTAAAAGTGGAGCAATTAATTCATGAGATAGGATTGAAATTAAATTTTTATAATAAAATGATTTTTTATTTTCTGAATGGAGCTTTAACAAATTATCAAACAAGGATGCTGTTGATGAAAATTTAATTGGGAGGCCCATTGTTATATTAAGACCATCAATTTTATTTGGCATTGAATTTAAAACTGGTGTTAATAGAGTTTCATCCCCTAAAACTATTGCCGTTTGATTTAGGGCTGCTGGATTCATATTTTGTATTTTTTCTATAATCTCTCCTATATATTTTGCTTGACCTACATTTTTAGCAGTACCTACTACTGAAATTTTCTTTGCTTTTGAATAATTGTTTGAAATAATATTCACATCATTATTTCTATAATATGGCCATGATTGGATATATTGATTTATATAATGCCCAGACGAGTTATATTCAGAATTAATATTTTGCTTGTCAATATCCCAGTAAATTTTTGCTTTTTTTGACTGGAGTAACTCTTGAATTATTATTGCCTCAGATTTATAAAGTGCATTAAACCCTAGAAATACATGCAGCCTATTATCATTGGACGCAACATAGCTTTCTAAATTATTTATTGCTTCTTTATAAATCAATCCCTGATATCCTTTTGCTTTTTTTAATAAATGAACTGATAGCTCTCTATAGTAAACTTTAATTTCATTCCAGAAGGATATATAATTTTTTACAATTGAAGTTTTATCTTTATCCAATGACCAATGATTTATATCATTTATTGCTTTTAGGTAGTTAAATATGGCTTCCGCATCACTCAACTCCCTATCAATATCATCAAAATCATTAATTAATATCCTAGCCCATTTCAAAAACTCTTCAAATTCATTTTGATCCTCTTTTTCGGTATGGGCTTTATATACTGAATAGAATTCAAATAGTAGATTTGTGTTTGATATACTCGATAGCCCAGAAATAGATGTTATAAAGTCATCAATAGATAAAATTTCTGGACTAAAAATATTTTTATCAATACTACTGGAAATAGTATCTTTTAGAAATAGCCCTGCTCTTTTATTAGGAAGAATAAAAATACAATCTGAAAGATTTACTTTATTTTTTTTTAATTCTAAGAGAATAATTTCAAGAAAACTCTGCATGATATAAAAATAAAAAACGCCTCGCATTTAGCGAAGCGTTTTTTACTTTATTAAAGAGTAATCTCTAGTTTATTTCACAACTATAATTGCAACTCTTCTATTTTTAGCTCTACCTGTACTATTAACATTAGAGTCAGCAGGATCAGTTTCGCCTACTCCAGAAGCACTTAATCTAGAAGAAGAAATATCTTTCGATATTAAGTAATCTGCTACCGCTTGCGCTCTTCTTTCAGAAAGCCCTTGATTAAACCCTTTAGTCCCTACACTATCAGTATGACCTACAATACTAAAACTTGCTTTAGGATATTTTAGAATAATTTCTACAATATCATTAATTACTGGCGGAGGTCCATCAGTAAATTGTGAAGAACCAAAGGCAAATTTAATACCTTTAGATAATTCATTTAATCTAGCCATCTCTGCATCTGTTGGCATTTCTGGGCAACCATTATTTGCAACAGTTCCAGCAAGATCTGGACATTCATCGTCTTTATCAACTACAGAATCACCATCTCTATCTGGCCATGGACAACCACGATTACCTCTAGGTCCAGCTTGATTAGGGCAATTATCTCTAACATCAGCAATGCCATCACCATCTGAATCAGGACATCCATCTAATTTAGCTTCTCCAGCTTCTTTAGGACATTTATCTTTGTTGTCTGGAACACCATCACCATCAGTATCAGGACATCCATTGTATTCTGCTAATCCTGCTACAAGAGGGCAATCGTCTTCACTATCTTGAATGCCATCACCATCTGAATCAGGACATCCATCAAATTCTTCTAATCCTGGAATTTCTGGACAAACATCATATTTATCATAGATACCATCACCATCGGTGTCAGTCCCTCCAAATTTAACAGATACTCCAGCTGACCATCTCATAGAAGCGCCTTGATCTAGATGCTGATTAATGCCAGCCATATTAACACCATCCCCATAATTTTGTTTTAAGTCTGCTTGAACAGTAAAGCCCCATTTATCATTTAGCCAGTAGTTCATCCCCATTGAAACATTTCCTGTCATCCAATTTTCTTCTCCTTGCCAGGTCAATCCTGGACCAATTCCAACAAAAGGCTCCCATTTTTCAGAATCACATAAATCTGCTAGACTATATTTTAACATAGCATCAAGAGTATAGTAATTTGAAGATCTAGTATCCTCTATTGCATCAGGGTATTTTGTAATGCTATTCATCGAGCCACCAAGGCCAAATGAAAGATTATTGTCAAGATATCTAGACACTGAAAACATTGAAAAAGGTGCAGATATATTCCAATTAGGAATTACGTCAAAAAATTCAGGAATTCTTGTGTCTTTGTCGATTGTTTGATCAACAGCATGCGAACTAACGCTAATTTGCCATGGATTGTTTTTATCTTGAGACTGAACGGCTGTAGCCCCAAAGACAAATAATACGATTAATAACAATTTGTAAAAGTTTTTCATAATTTTTTAATAATTTATTATAAATATATTCTGCAAAAATAAGGTTTTTGCTCTAAATATTCTTGATAAGAGGATATTTTTTTATATCAGTGAAATAAGAAAATTATTATATATATTAAAAATTTTCAACCTTAATTGATTTTTCTCCTATATATACTAATAGTTTTTTTATAGTATTAACCCCCATGTTTTTAAGAGCATTTTCATATGATTTTAGTTGATTTTTATAATATTTATTTGGATTTCCACTCTTATAGTCTATAATTATTGCCTGGTTTTCTTTATTTAGCACAATTCTGTCAGGGATTAAATTTCCACCACTTTTTTGAATAATTTCTCTTTCATTATAAGAAATTAAATTTGTATTATAATATTCTTTTAGGTCAGGATGATTTATTATTGACTCTATGATCAAGCTAAGTTCTTTGTATTGATTTTTATTAATAATCCCATTATATAGAAATTGACTCATAGTAATTTCTATATCTACATCAGATTTTATTTGACTCATTATTTCATGAATTAAATTCCCTTTTTCAATTGCCTTAGCTTTTTCAGTGTCCCATATTAATCCTGATTTGGATATAAGTGATATCCCATGATTCTCTCTAGGGTTACATATAAATTTTCCTGACTTTATTACACTGTCTTCTTCTTGGGTTATTTTCGGATTTTCAGTAGGAGATCCAAAATGGTATGATTCCTTATTGTCTGACCATTTTTGAATATTTTTTAAATAATTAACTAGGAGCCCTGAATAAAGATTAAGATTTTCCTTTCCATTTTTGTCAAAACACTGTGAACCAATAATATATAGTTCATTTTTTGCTCTAGTTAAGGTGACATATAGCAAATTAATGTTATCTATTTCCTGTTTGGATTTGTGATGATCAAAAATAGATTTACAATCAGAATTATAATATTCAACTTCTTTATTAAAGTTCATAAGAAGGTGCGAAAAATTTGAAATTTTCTCATCTTTAATTGGGAACCACTCTTTTGGATCAATTTCTTTGTATATATCTAGATCTGCATAAGGGTAAATCACAATTGGGAACTCTAATCCCTTTGATTTATGTATAGTCATAAGTTCAAGAGCATTAGTTTCAGAGGGACTTACAATACTTAGTTTTTCTTTTTTTTCTTCATAAAAATTTAGAAACTCGTAAAAAGATGAGTTAAATTTATTTGAATATTCTAATGTAAAGTCAAGAAGGAACTGCAGGTATGAGTTGGATTTATGATTAATATTAAAACTATTAATGATATACTCTACTCCTTCATATATTGATAATTTAGTCAGTGAATTATTATCAAAATATAGTTTATGTTTTCGAAGGTTTTTATAAAAAGTATTTAGATCCAAATAAATAAACTCTCTTATAAAATCATCTTTAAAGCCAGCCTTTGCTGTGCTGTCATATAGGTAATTTAATATCTCTAACTTGCTATTTGTATCCTCATTAATACAATAATTAACCGTATTTATAATAAACCTAACATCAGGAGATGAATTAATTAGCAATGATTCTGAGGAGATTATGTCTATTCCTTTTTCGGTTAGAAAATCAGCAATGACCACCCCTTCTTTTCTTTTTCTAGTAATTATGCAGATATCTTTTAATTGATGGCCATTTTTTAAACAAGAATTAATTATTTCTAATACATTATCATTATATAATTGCTGTTCATCAGTGTTTTTCTCGTGTTTTAGTAATCGAATATTTACATATCCATCTTTTTTTTGAAAAACCTGTTGTGAAGCTTCTAGATAATTTTTTTTAAAATAATTATTATTAAACATTAATGACCCTATATGGGTAAAAAAGCTATTATTAAATTCAACAATATGTTTAGCGCTTCTATAATTAACCGGAAGATCAATAACATTTAGCTCTATGTTAAAAGGATTTGTATTATTAATTAAACCTATAAATTGGTCTACTTGACTTCCTCTCCATCGATATATAGACTGCTTTGCATCACCAGAAATTGTTAGGCTGGCATTTTCACTAGACAATGAATTTTCAATTAATGGAATTAAATTTTCCCATTGTAAATTTGATGTATCCTGAAACTCATCAATAAAATAATTTTTATACTTGGTCCCAATTTTTTCATATATAAATGGGGCAGGTTGA
>Ga0163179_10000628_pt1 | contig 25267 bp, 39 predicted proteins | sample AtlANTMetagenome_FD_109643 | JGI IMG/M metagenome (GOLD analysis project Ga0163179, IMG submission 109643) | Marine eukaryotic phytoplankton communities from the Atlantic Ocean - Atlantic ANT 2 Metagenome | ecosystem: Environmental > Aquatic > Marine > Oceanic | place: North Atlantic Ocean...
CTATCTTGCGCCTTACAACGTCCTTGATATATGCAATGGATGAACAAGTACCCGATGTATCACCTTTAACACCGATGTAACCCTCTTCAATACGGTAATCCCAAGAATGTTTACCACGTTGCCACCATGTCGCTTTATAACAATCTATGTCATAAACATTTCTAATAAACTTAAGTGACCGCACAATCTTATTTTCTACTACAAACGGGAAAGTAACGTCACCACTATACTTATCGGGGTCGCGGTACTTATTCATCATGTTAGCATAAGTAACGGGAAAAGTTAATAGAACCCGACCAAAATGAGCATTTTGATTTTCGTAACTACCCTCACCGACCGACTTACCGTTTTTGTCAGTATACCACTCAATGTTCTTACTAAGGAAATATTTATCCTTACTAATGAGCGGGTGTTTATTAAAATCTTCTACAGTTAAGTTGATATGTTTAGATTGAAATCGAGCGCTAAAATATCCAATATCATTTTTCATTTCATGGTTATTATTTTTGATGTAGTCTTTAATAAGACCCGCATCACTACCCGCACCAAACCCCCACCAAGACGGCTTTGTATTATCTAAGTATGACCGTGTAAGTTTCTTAAATTCAGTAACGTTCCTTCTTAAGATATAATCAACACCGTATCTAGGCTCATAACCATAGTTGTTTCTTAACATCTTTTTATTATGGATATGAGATAACACCGCTTGAAAAAGATATTTGTCAGTTGATGATAAGTGACGGGGCATCTCTTCTAGTTCACGCGCATTGGTGACAATGTTATCGTAGTTATTATCTCCACGGCTTTGCACAATCTTAATGTACTGTTTAAGTCTATCTTGATTGGTCAATATGTAATCATGGAGTATGGATCTAATTTCGTTGTCCGCTCCATTCATAATTGCAAGCGCATTTCTAATCTTGGAGTGCTTTTGCAAATCATGCGGGGTATGAAGACTAGTTCTATAGTCCTCACCCCTTGGGTTGTCATGATCGAAATCTTTTTTTATGGTATCGTAATACCTAGTCTTTAATTTTATATTTGGATGTTTCATTGAACACCTTCCTTTCTTAGTTTTTAAAATCAATATGAAGAACCCCATCACCCACTAAGTCGCAAGGGTTATCTTCTCTCGTCATCGCCCAAAATACGGGGCAATCAACCTTAGTGTTTGGCATCGGGCATTCGCCGTCAGTTAAGTAAACAAGCGCCATCGGACTAAAGTCTTGCTCATTGACCCATTTGAATACGGGTTCAAAGTCAGTACCGCCACCGAATATAACTTTATCGGTTTTAAACTCATCGCCCATCTCATAAGTATCAACCCTTTGTACTCTAGTATCACACCATACGACGTGTAATTTTTCGGGTTGTAACTCTTCTGATATACTGTGTATCTCACCAAGAAACTGTGATGTTTCTTCATTGGAAACACTTGCTGACGTGTCAATGGCCACTACCAATTCACCCATATTTTCTTTGATATGAGATGGTATATATATACCTTGTGACCATACTTTTGTATTTGGTCTAGTCCATGTATAATCGGTCTTGACTACAGTTTGCATTAAGTTCCTAAGAACGTCGCGCCAATCGACTTTAGGTTTTTTGAAATCATCAATCATACCTTCCGAAAATGCGGGTTGAAGACCGCGAGACTTAGCGGTTTGATATGCTTGGTTGATCTCAATCTCGACCTCATGTTCTTCATCGGCCATAGTCTGACCATCATTGACGGGGCAATCAATAACATCACCAAGCTGACCGCCGTTATGACCATCGCCATCGCCTTCACAATCGCCGTTGCCAATATCAATTCCATCATCGGGGTTGGTAGGTGTTACGGGTTGCTCTTGCTCAAGAATTTTATAGACTTGCTCGGTTGACATATTTCTAAAGCGCTCGTCTAAAAGTATATTAGGTATCATCTCAATACATGAACGTCCACGTCTTGCAATCTCTTCTTGCATTGCATCGAAAATCTGTAGATTGATTACATAGTCACCCGCCATATTCCATAGCTTAGGATCGCGCTTGCCACGTCTAGTATGATGAAAGCTATATTTATGCATCACCTCGTGGGTCAATAAAAATACAGTTTGACCGTCCGATAATTTGACTACAAAATTTGGGTCGTACCATTGTCTTTTACCGTCGGTGCAACCCGTGCCTACTAAAGCAATAATAATCGGCATCCCATACATACCCGTAGAAAAGAACGGTTGATGTTTCAATGCTTGAACCACACCACGGGTGAGCATCTTATCGGCCAACATCACTTTATCTCGCAATGTTGGCTCTAATGTATTTACTATTTCTTTAAGACTAGTAAAATCTTTTGTTGGTTTTGGCTTTGAGCCAATACTTACTGATGTCATTTAAACTACCTTTCTTTGCATTTACTATGCAATGTTTATGCCAATTAAAATATTACTTCTTGAATATCGACCGCAACCTTTACCCATGCCTTAGTCTTTTGTAACTCGGGTTTAAGTTTGATAGCATCCATACACAATAGCACGGTAAATTCTTTTTTAAGACGTTGCGCGTATGTAACGATGTTATCAAAGTTACTGTCATCCGCACGTCTTGCAAGTGAACCCGTCAATGCGAAAAGTGTTGATGTTTCGGTTGGAATATCGGCCGTTGTAGGATTGGATATAATGTTATCCAAGTCGGGTAAAGTTTTATATACTCTTTGAAAACCATTAAATTCCGAACCGACACCTTTTCCGACCGTGCCATTTATATAGGCAGTTTCAATATCTTTAGTCGGTGCAGTATCAAGTAAATCTGAAAGCATTGACCATGCTCGCGGTGTTGGAAATGCGGTATGATCATTATCAAAGTCATGTAATGTATTTATTTTCCATCGATTGAAAGCAATAATATCTTGCCTTTTGCCACCCTTGATCATCCACTCCGCCCAATCATTGATTGTATTCTCAAAGTTTATATGAACCGATCTATTTCTAAGCGGTGCGGGCATTTGATTTACAACCCCACGGTCAGATTTACGATTGCTCGCCCAAACAATTCTACATTTACTAGGCAATACATAATCGGCAAGTTTACCATCGAGACATAATTGATAGCACATGGCCATAACTAAAGGTGAACCGCTTGTAATCTCATCTAAGAATATGAGCCATTTAGCATTTGGGTCGGTCGGTAATAACTGACCGTCTCGCAACCACTTAACAAATTTCTTTTCTTGATCAACAACGGGTATACCTTTTAAATCGGATGGGTCATAAACCGCAACGCGTATATCCGCAACTTTATCAAATTTTAATTTCTTAGCGGTCTGAAAAACTGTATCAGATTTACCTTCACCCGCTCGCCCCCAAATACCCGCCGTCATTCTTTTGTTATCGGGTAATTGTAATATACCACTAAGCCACTCAATGGCTTTCTTAGGATTTAATGTTGATATGTTCATTTCTGTCTGTGTCATTGTTCAATACCTCCTTTTTTTTGATTGAACGGTTAATCTTCGCACGTTTAGTCTTTGCAACTTTCGTGCCATTTTTTTCTTGATATTGAAGAATTGCTATTAACTCTTCAATATCCATTGTTGATGGGCATCTATCCACAATACCCATCCATTTTAGCTAGGATATCTTTAGCTTGCTTGCTTGCGTTATTCCTAACTACATCATCATCGCGCAACGTTCCGATATCTAGACCCTTTATTAAATGGTTGATATCTTCACATAACTCGGTAATTTTCTCATTCTTTGTTATGTTCATCATCGGCAAATTAGTACATAGATCGCGCAAGTTGGTGATCAAAGTATCTCTAAATTCATTCTTCACGCGTGAACCCTCGGTCTTTGGTTGATATTTTTCAGTTTTATCGGCAAAATTCTCAAGATATTTTTCTATTCTTTTGAACATGGACATGACCGCTTTATCAATTCTATTGTTTTGAATTTGCATCGCATCGCCGATTAACTTTCCAAGGCCTAGCTTGTCAAAATTTTGACAATCAGATATAGTTTCGTATTGAACAGTAAATGTAAATTGTGACCGTATACTATCGACATCGGGGTAATCGTCTTCATTGAATAAAGACCCAAGATTTACCTTTTGCCTTTCTTTATCTTTTTTTATCTCGTCACAAAATACATCGACGGCCATCATAAAATCGTTATGAAATTCGCGCATCATGTTACCATGCTTTTCGTACATCTCAATTCCAAGCAAATCTTCACCAACTTTATAAGGTAAAGTTAGTTTCTTGCTTTCATGCCTAGCCTTGCTTGCAATTTTACGCGTTGCATCAAGCGCCTTGTTATCTTGGAAAAGTTTCTTGATAAATTTACCGCTATCATAATCGGCCTTGTTAGTTTCGCAAATTTCCTCACTTGCTTTTTTATCAATTTTTTCACCGCCATAACGCGTTATGTTCAAGCTAACTATCATAGCTACATTTTCTAGTATATTTGTATTACTCATATTGTCATCCTCGCTTTCTGAGATTATCGATATAACTACACAGTATTGTGTAACCAATTCCTTCCACCCATTCATTCCAACCTTCCAACCAATCTTTTTTATTGTAAGGTTGCCAATTTTCGCTCCTATCGCGATTAATTTCTTCTAGTATTTGATTTAAATTCCAAACAGTAACTTTGTTATTTTCTAAATCTTTTACTAAATATTCGTTATTTTTTTGCATCATCCCTCGCTTTCATTATTCTATATAATATCAAACATTATTTGTAAAGGGTAAGAACCGATAGGTTCGCGGTTCTATATATCTAACCCCTTACTAATAACCTCTATAGTAAAACCCAAGTCTCTAATGATCTTAAGTTCATCTTTGGTCAATGTCTTCTTCTTAAGTAGACAAGCAAACTTCATGCCAACTTCATTAATAGGGTATATAAGATCATTTCCATATACGTTCTTGATTTCAACGTTTATTGATTGTTCATTATTCATTGTCATACTCACTTTCTTTAAGTTTTTGGTTTGTTTTATCTATAAATTTCACTAGCTTATTTCTTAGCTTGCAATATTTGTTAAATGTTTTTTGATCTTCATTCATGGTGAAATTACTTCCCATGCAATCATCAATTATTCCATATAATTGTTGATCAAATAATTCAAATCTATAATCGTTCATTTCTTCACTCGCTTTCTATATTTTTTAACAATTTTCCATGTATTGCCGACCTTTTTAGGATCGACATATATATAATTAATCGGTTGTTCATCTAACATCTTCATGACGGCCGTTCTAACATCTTGCTTAATTTCGATATATTCTTCAGTTCCAACATATCTTTTTTGATCATCGGCCACCCTATCGGATGGCCTATAATCATCGTCGTATAATGGAAAGTACATTATATAAGACCGTTTTTGAATGATTGGTGATCTTGATCAAGCATATTGAGCGATAAATATTTGTCATCGTCAATTGGCATGAGCCAACCGTCAAAGCCTTCGACGTGTAGATCATAATTTCTAGTGACAAAGCGGTAATCTTTACCAATTCGCGCTAGTAAACCATTCAATCGTTCTTTTGTAGTATTGGTTGGATATCCGCAAAAGCTAACTTTTACGTCCGCACCGTCTTTATATGCGATAGTGTGGCCATGTAGTTTAAATTCAACATCATCTTTAAACAAAACAACTTTTGTATTTTGCTTACTGAAATTGTCATTAGTCATGAATGCATCAACCGCATTTTCTGTTATATTTCTCATTAGTTTTACTCCATATTTGGTTACTCTTTAAATACTTACTAAGCAATAATCATGCCTAGTAAGTATCCAAAAAGTAAGGTAAGCGATATTTAACCGCTCACCCTAAGATAAAAACTTTTTTGTAAATCAAATTTAAATAATAACTAGTCAATGGCCGTTGTTAGTATCAATTTAAAGTAATCAATGTAAATGCTTTAAAGGTTTACTTGGTGACATGGGGCGCTTGATCAACACCCAACCCCTGAAGGTTAAACTTTACGCGTTTTAGTCGTTTTGGGGGCGGTCAATTTTCATTGCTTTAGATGGCTTTCAAGGCCATCTCGCGCCAATTGGTTATTCCAACCATTCAACCTAATATTGAACGGCCAATATATCATGCCCTTATCTAGTGGCTTTCTCAAAAATTTATAATCTCTTGCGCCGTGTTTTAAACGGTGACTTGTAAGGCGGTCTAGTGGGTTTGGTGACTTTTTGCGGTGTCTTATAGTGAGTTCGAGATAAATCTGATTGACTTTAAAAGTGACATCGTTCCGCAAGTACTAATAACCCATGCATCATTTACCGTTTCCCTTAAGTTCTTTATGCATCTTAAGAAGTGGCCGACCCTAGGGGGTCTAAATGCCGATATATTGCAAAAATAGAGTTTTAAAAATATTCATGATGTCAAATAGCAAATTCCTTTAGTTCTTTAAATCTAATGATCATGAGCATTCATTCGCTAACTCTTACCCTAAGAGTTCTAAAGTTAACCATTGTTAACAAAACAACTTGCTTAAGTGTTGATCAACCGATTTTAAAAACGCGGTTGGAATATTTACTTTTTCAAATAACCGACCGTCAAAACCATGACGGCGCTTTTTCTATGCAATAGCCGTGCCAAATATGCTAAACTAGAAAAAAAAAGAAAGTTTAAAAGAATGCGAGCAAAAGACAAGGAAACAAACTTGACCCAACAACAAACAAAGTTCTGTAATCTTTACGTTTACGGCGGTAAGAATAATGAAGATGAAGATTGCCTAGGCAATGCTAGTGCAAGCTATAAGGGCGCTTACAGTACTAAGAAGATGAAAGCGCAAACAATAAACAATGAGAGTTCTAAGCTATTAAATAACCATTATGTAACCGCTATGATCCAAGCGCTAAGTGAAGAGAAAGCGCATCAAAACAAGTCGCAAGGCATGGCGGAGAGTGAGCGCCTTAAAAATAAATTATGGAACGTTGCGGACGATAACACCGAGCGGACAAGTGACAGAATTAAAGCTATGGAATTACTGGGGCGATCTATAGGCCTATTTAAAGACCATAGCATTACTGAAAGTGTCATTAGTATAGATCAAGCGCATGATGATCTTAATAAGGCCTTAGCGGATGCCCTAAGCGATGATAGTGTAGTTGAGTTATTTCCTAGGGATAATGAATAGGGGGTGTACCTAGTTTTAATAGCGCGCCCACACACGCGCCCCCGCACCCCCCTATGTGCGCACGCACGCACACACGCGGTATACATTGTATTACTTACAAACAATTACCAAAAAAGGTGAATTTTGCCCTTTACTTGTGGTTCTTGACCCCCTATACACAATATATAGTGGTAGGAATCCTAGTATGAAAAAATTTTTTGCAAAAAAATGAACGACTTAGTAATCGAACTTACCGACATGGAAAAAGAAATATGCACATTGGTTGGTCAATCTAGGTATTATAACAATCGCAAGAAGAATATTAAGATAAACATAATAGAAGGCAATGATTTTTCTGCACAAACTGATGTAGAAGGTGTCATGGCTGAGATGGCTTTCTGTAAGCATCATGAAATATACCCGGCTGAGGTCTTTAGGATAGGTGTTACGTCAAAAAGAAGCGGTAATGACATGGGTGATGCCTATGTTAGTGGTAAATGGGTCGATGTTAAGTCTACGAAGTCCGAGAATGGCATGTTATTTAGTATGATGAAAAATCCTAACGTAGATATTTATGCCCTTATGGTAGGCTCTGGTGGCGTTTACAGGTATGTAGGCTGTATGAAGAACGAAGACTTGTGTGTAGAAGATAGATGGGGTCATCATAAAGTGTTTAGAAGGCCGTGTTACGCGGCAAAACAAAATGAACTTAAAAAATACGAGGATTTACTATGAGTGAGTACAAAAAATATCACGCAAGTGAAAAAATGAAGAAAGAAAGAGCGCTTAGAAACAAAAATAGAAGGGCTGCAGCAAGAGATGGCAGGGTTAAAAAGGGTGACGGCAAGCACATTGACCACAAAGATGGCAATCCCAAGAACAATTCCAAGAAAAACCTAAGAGTTGTAAAAGCAAAAAACAATAGAGTTAAGCAATAACTGTTTGACAAGTGTTTTTGTTTATTATAATAATTAAAAATCGTTTAGCGGCGATACTGGAGAAAAGGTCGCTCTGCTTCCTTTGTCCCCCGGAGTAGAGCGACCTATGAACAAACTTATTTGGGAAGATGAAGACGGGGAAATCAAAATTGACGAAGAAAAAATGCTTAAGTGGTTTAATCATGCTATTGAAAACCTTAGAGTACTTAAGATAGAAAAGGCTGAGTCAGCATGGATACTGTTTTTGATGGGTGCTGAAGCTGCGGTAAGGGGCAACGATGAAAAGGAAGGTAAATTACAATGACAAAAAGTTACAGTTGGTGGAACACAAGTCATGTGCAGAATGTGGGTCTAAGAAGTGGGTCTGCTTCAGTCCAGACTACGGAAGAAACTGGTACTGCTGGGGACATAGACCCGGCGCAACAGAAGAAGACAGAAAAAAAGAAGAAAGAAGAGATAGTGGAGTCGGGAAAAGTGCATTTAAATATGGCGGAAGAAAAGGACTTGACCAGTTCTTCTGATATGGTTAATCATCCACCGCACTATACTAATTCTAATATAGAATGTATTGACGCAATCAAAGAAGCTCTTGGAGACGGGTATGAAAAATACCTTCAGGGTGTAATAATAAAGTATATGTGGCGATACAACCACAAAGGCAAGCCTGTAGAAGATTTAAAAAAGGCTCAGTGGTATTTAGAAGAGCTTATAGAAATAAAACAAGAAAAATAACCATTGGACTATCAAAGACTGTTATATTTAAGATAGGGGATGACCTATAGGGTATTACATGAATGATAAATCCAAAAGAGTTACTAGCTAGGTTAGATGAATTACCTAAAAAGCATAGAGCGGCGATTACAACAGCTCTCAATAATTGGCACAAAGCAAAACAACTTGGACAGTCAAAAGATAATTTTTTGAGTTTTGCCAAGAATGTGTGGCCTGCTTTCATAGAAGGCCCACATCATAGAATAATGGCAGAAAAGTTCGAACGTGTAGCAAGTGGTGATTTGAAACGGGTAATCATTAACATAGCACCCCGTCATGGCAAATCTGAGTTGACTTCGTGGTTACTGCCTGCATGGATGCTAGGTAAAGATCCTGCTAAAAAAATAATAGCAGCGACACATACCGCAGAATTTTCTGTTAGATTTGGTAGAAAGGTTAGAAACTTAATAGCTTCGACTGACTACAAGAATATATTTCCTAATGTTTCTTTAAAAGCTGATTCAAAAGCCGCAGGAAGATGGGATGTATCAGGTGGCGGGGAATATTTTGCAGTTGGTGTTGGTGGTGCGATGACAGGTCGTGGTGCTGATTTACTAATAATTGATGATCCACACTCGGAGTCAGCGGGTATTAACCCGTCAATAGACTACTTTGACGGCGTATACGAATGGTATTCATCAGGCCCAAGACAGAGATTACAGCCGGGAGGCTCTATAATCATAGTGATGACTAGGTGGCATGACTCTGATCTTACAGGCCAAATACTAACAGCGTCAAACGAAAGACGTGGATCAGACAAGTGGGAAGTAATAGAACTGCCTGCTTTGTATGATGATGGTGAACCTTTGTGGCCAGATTTTTGGTCTAAGGAAGAACTGGATGCACTTAAAGCAGAATTACCGTTAGGTAAGTGGCTTGCACAGTACCAACAAACACCAACCGCTGAAGAAGGCGCATTAATAAAAAGAGAGTATTGGAAGCCTTGGGATAAGATTGATCCACCTCAATGTTCTTATATAATACAGTCTGTTGATACTGCTCATACAAAAAATGCAAGATCAGATTATTCTGCAATAACAACATGGGGTGTTTTTGATCATCCTGATGAGAATGGAATTGTAGCTCCCAATATAATATTACTAGATGCAATTAACGAGAAGCTGGAGTTTCCAGAATTAAAAAGGAGATCTTATGATCTATTCAAGTCTTATGAGCCTGATAGCTTTCTTATCGAAGCTAAGGCAGCAGGTTTACCGCTTATTCAAGAGCTTAGGTCAATTGGCATACCAGTTACTGACTATACCCCAAGTCGTGGTCAAGATAAGCTATCGCGTGTTAACGCCGTATCTGATATCTTTGCGTCTGGTTTGGTCTGGCATCCTAAAGCTCGTTGGGCGGAAGAAGTAATAGAACAATGTGCAGCATTTCCAAATGCCGCTCATGATGATTTAGTTGACTGTACTACACTAGCTTTGCTTAGATTTAGACAGGGCGGTTTTCTTGCTTTGCCTCATGATTACGAAGAAGCAGAAGAATATACAAAATTTAGACCAAAAGAATATTATTAAAGGAATAAAATGGCTGAACCAGTAAATTTAAAAAACTCAGAAGCAACTGATGAAGATTTAAAGATAAGCATATTAAATCCAGAGGCTGTAACAATTGAAGACGATGATGGGTCTGTAACTGTTGATTTTGATCCAAGTGCAGAGGGTGCAGGAGAAGAGTTTGACAGCAACCTTGCAGAATACATGGAAGAAGACGAGCTTAATAATCTTGGTTCTGAAGTAATAAATATGTATGAAGAAGACAGAAACTCAAGGGCAGATTGGGAAAATGCTTATATAAATGGATTAGATTTACTTGGTGTAAAGAACGAAGAAAGAAGCATGCCGTTTGATGGCGCTACAGGAGTAACCCATCCTATACTAAATGAAGCTACAATAAGGTTTGTCTCACAGGCAATGATGGAACTTTTTCCGGCATCAGGCCCTGTTAAAGCGTCTGTAATAGGTAAGTCATCGCCTGAGAAGATGGAGCAGGCAAAAAGAGTTCAAGATTATATGAACTATTTACTAACAGAGGAAATAGAACAATACCGACCAGACACAGAACAAATGTTATTTCAATTGGCATTATCTGGTTCTGCATTTAGAAAGGTATACTACGATCCAACACATGACAGGCCAGAGAGTTTGTTCGTTCCGGCCGAAGATTTTGTTGTAAGTTACGAGACAACAGATTTAAAAAACTCATCAAGATTTACACATGTAATGAGAAAGACCGATAACTTTGTAAGACGAATGCAGTTAAACGGATTTTACAGAGATGTGGATTTAGGAGAACCAGCAGGAGATACGGGTGAAGTACAAACAAAATATTCAGAACTTACAGGAGTCACAGAAGTCACGGAAAGTGACATTCGGGTTATCCTCGAAACCCACGTCGAACTCGACCTTGAGGGATATGAAGACAAAGACGAAAGCGGAGAAGAAACAGGATTACAGCTCCCCTACATCGTTACGGTTGATGAATCGTCGGGCAAAGTTTTATCAATACGCCGTAACTACTTACAGGAAGACCCACTAAAAATACAGAGACAACACTTTGTCCATTATAAATTTCAACCGGGATTAGGTTTTTACGGATTTGGTTTAATACATCTTATAGGTTCTATTGCTAAAAGTTCGACATCTATACTACGTCAGTTAATTGACGCAGGAACATTAGCTAATCTGCCTGCTGGATTTAAAGCAAGAGGTTTAAGAATTAAAGGTGATGACAAACCTATAGAACCGGGTGAGTTTAGAGATATTGATTTGCCAAGTGGAGCTATAAGAGACAATATACTACCTCTTCCATTTAAAGAGCCTAGTGCAACACTTGCACAATTGATGGGCGTTCTTGTCGATGAAGGCCGCAGAATAGCTTCAATAGCAGACATGAATATTGGTGAAGGCAATCAAGAAGCTCCAGTAGGAACAACTCTAGCGCTTATTGAACGGTCAATGAAAGTTATGTCCGCTGTACATGCAAGGTTACATGCCGCTTTCCGTTCAGAGTTTAAGCTATTATCTAAGATTATAGGTGAAACATTACCCGAGTATCCATATGATACAGGGGAAGATGTTTTAATTGCAAAACAAGATTTTGATGACAGGGTAGATATATTGCCAGTCTCAGACCCAAATGCTACATCCTTTGCACAACGAATGATGCAACATCAGGCCGCGCTACAAACTGCGGCTTCAGCCCCACAATTATATGACATGAAAGAACTTCACAGAAGGTTTTTAAAAACGTCCGGGCTTGAAGATGTTGACTCAATCATTCCAGACACAAGTGATGTTCCAGCATATGATCCAGTATCCGAAAACGCTAGAATGATGTCAGGTGGCCCAGTTAAGGTTTTTCCTTACCAAGACCATGACTCTCATTTATCAGCACACAGTTCTCTGCTTCAAGACCCCTCTATGGCGCAAAACCCTATGGGGAAACAAATTGGAGCAGCAATTAGCGCTCACATATCTGAACACATGGCGCATAAATACAGGAATGAAGCAGAGAAACTTATGGGTACACAGATACCACCTCTTGATATTAAAGAAGGTAAAGGCTTGTCAGAAGAACAAGAGCAACAAATTTCTGCTCAGGCAGCTCAAGCAGCAGCACAGATTACTGGTAAAGCACAGCAACAGGCCGTGCTAGAACAGCAGATGCAGGCCGCTCAAGACCCTGTGGTTCAACAACAGCAAGCTGAGTTACAAGTAAAGCAGGCAAAAATTAAGCAAGAAGAGCAAGATTCTATAAGAGATGCAGAAGTTGAACTTGAAAAAGCAAGAATGAGATCAGAGCTTGAAAGTGAAAGAATTAAGACACAAAAAGATATAGCTGACGATAAAATAAAAGCAGATTTATTAAAAAATAAAAGACAATAAAAATCAAGGCATTGGGACTTAAAGGTGTGCTATAACTATAATAGAGGTATATAAATGTCTAGCCCAGAGCTAATTAATTATACTAATGAATTACGAGATATCGTTAGAAAATACATGAATGATATCACAGACAGTATTGCTACAGGTAGTGCAAAAACTTTTGATCAATATCAAAGACAGGTTGGTCAGATTGAAGGTTTAGCTATCGCAGAAAGAGAGTTATTAAATCTAGTAAGATTAGATGAAGATGACGATGACGGATTCGGTCGCCGCTAATAATTAAAGACTGCATAGGAGAGAAGATGACTTCAGTTTATTCAACTGCGGAGGTTTTAGTACCAGAAAACCCTCCAAAACCAAAAGGATATCATTTACTTATAGTGATGCCAAAGGTACAAGAAGCTACAAAAGGTGGCGTTTTATTGCCCACCCAAACTAAAAATATGGAAGATGTTGCCTCAATAATCGGAAAGGTTATTGATATTGGCGATGATGCTTACCCAGTTGACAATCCAAAATTTGCGTCAGGAGCTTGGTGTGAAAAAGGTGATTGGGTGTTATTATCTAAGTATTCTGGTCATAGGTTTGAGTGCGATAATGTTGAAATGAGACTTGTTAATGATGATTCAATCTTGGCAGTTGTAACAGATCCAACTAAAATATCGAGGGCAACAGCATGAACGAAGAAAAAAATGAAATAGAAGTTGAAGTTGAAGAACAGGAAACAGATCAAACAGAAGAAAATAAGACTGTCGCATCTGAAGAACCTGTCGAAAAACAAGAACTTTCAACTCAACAAGAACCTGAAGAATCTCCTAAGAAACCGTCAAAGTTTCAAAAAAGAATCGACGATCTTACACACAAGCAGAGAGAAGCGGAGCGTCAAAGAGACGAATATTACAAGGTCGCTCAATCTGTAATGAATGAAAACAATAAGTTACGTTCTGCAGCTAAGAACTTTTCTACTGTTTCTGCAAAAGAAATGGAAGATAGAATTAATGCAGAGGTTGCACAAGCAAAATCTGACTACAGGAAAGCGTATGAAGACGGAGACGCTGACAAACTTGTTGATGCACAGGAAAGAATGGTTAAGTCTGCATCACAACAACCAACTGTTGATCGTTATAAACGAGCTTCAGAGTCAGAAGAGTTTAATCAACCAGCACAAGCACCACTTGCACCCCCTCCAGATTTAAGGGCAGTAGAGTGGGCAAAACAGAATCCTTGGTTTAACAAAGATAATGTTATGACCAATGCCGCATATGCTATTCATGATGATTTAGTAAAGACAGGAGTCACACCAGACTCTCCTAATTACTATGAAAATATTGATAGTAGAATGCGCCAAGAGTTTCCTCATAAGTTTCAGGCCGATACTGATGAGCCTGTGAAGAGAAAGGAAACCTCAACTGTCGTCACTCCCGGTGGAAACCAAATAGGTAAAGCTAGGAAAGTGCGCTTAACCCCCAGCCAAGTGGCTGTCGCTAAACGCTTAGGTGTTCCTCTAGAGAGTTACGCTAAAGAGTTTATCGCATTAGAAAAGGCTTAAATATGTCTAAAAATGAAACAACAAATCGTACACCCCGTTCAATTGAGAAGCGTGAACAGGAAGTACGCAAAGAATCTTGGACACCACCAAATCTACTCCCCGATCCATACCCAAAGGATGGTTATACCTTTAAATGGATTCGCATTTCAACGCAGGGTCAAGACGATCCTACAAATTATAGTAAGAAATTAAGAGAAGGTTGGGAAGCCGTTCCAATAACAGACGCGCCGGAAATGGAACATCTTGTATTAGATCCAAATCCACGTTTTAAAGGAAAGGTCGAAGTCGGTGGTTTGCTTCTATGTAGAATGCCTGAACACATGGCAAAGCAACGTAATGAGCATTACAGGACACAATCCAGTGAAGCAATCAGAAGCGTTGACAATGCTCTGTTGAGAGAATCTAACCCAAGAATGCCTATAAATAGTCCTCAAAGGGACTCTAGGACTTCTTTTGGTAAAGGCTCGTAGGTATAAATTTAATCTTAATCTTAAAGGAGAAATGGTATGAGTACCACTTCAGCCCCTCGTGGCTTAAAGCCAATCGGCATCCTTGGAGGTATACCTTTTGTTGGTTCAACTAGAGAATATTTAATAAATTCTGGGTACAGCACAGCTATCTTCAATGGTGACGTTGTTGGTTTTGCAAATGTTGCAAGTTCTTCAGACGATGGTTATCTCGTCAGGGAAACTGCAGCAGGTGAAATTAATCCGATAGGTGTCTTTTTAGGAGTTTCCTACACTGACCCTAATACTTCACAGCCTACTTTTAGGCAATATTATCCCGGCAGTATTACTGCAACGGATATAAAGGCAGTTGTAGCAGTACATCCGCATACACTTTACGAAGTGCAGGCAGATGGTGCGGTTGCACAAACTAGTTTAGGTATGACAGCAGACTTGGTTCAAACATCTGCTGGTAACACTACAACTGGTAATTCGGGTCTTCAGCTTGATGCTTCTACAGCATCTGTTGGTGGAGAATTATTTAAAATTGTGGACTTTGTTAATAGAGTAGGTTCTTCAGTTGGTGACACATATACAGATTGTATTGTTATGTTAAGCCCTGCAGAAAATGCATTCTTAACAGATCCGATTACTTAAGGGAGACTGAAAATGGCTATAGCTAGAAGTCAGCTACTGAAGGAATTATTGCCGGGTTTAAACAGTCTTTTCGGACTCGAATATGCTAGGTATCCTGAAGAGTGGAGAGCCAGTTTTGACATTGAAAACTCTGATAGAGCTTTTGAAGAAGAAACTAAATTAAGTGGCTTTGGATCAGCCCCTGTTAAAGATGAAGGCGCAGCAATCGCTTTTGATGATGCGCAAGAAGTGTATACAAGTAGATATTCACATGAGACTATTGCATTAGGTTTCTCTATTACAGAGGAAGCTGTTGAGGATAATCTTTATGACTCTCTATCTGCAAGGTATACTAAGGCTTTAGCAAGAGGTTTCCAAAACACAAAAGAAGTGAAAGGTGCTGCGTTATTTAACGAAGGCTTTTCAGGTCAAACAGGCGGAGATGGTAAAAGCCTTTTTGCAACCGATCACCCATTAGTGAGCGGAAGCACAAATGCAAACAGACCATCAGTTGCTGTTGACTTAAATGAAACTTCTCTTGAAGCTGCTGTTATTGCAATTGGTAAATATACAGACGAGCGTGGTCTTAAGATTGCGGCACGTCCTGTAAGTTTATTAATTCCGCAAGATTTACAGTTTGTCGCAGAGAGACTATTAAAAAGTGATGGTCGAGTTGGCACAGCCGACAATGACTTAAACGCTTTAGCAACTACCAATGCAATTTCAGGTGGATATGCTATCAATCACTATCTCACAGATACTGATGCGTTTTTCTTAAAAACTGATATTCCAAACGGTTTTAAGCACTTTGTTCGTGTTCCAATGAAAACTTCAATGGAAGGCGATTTTGATACTGGTAACGTAAGATACAAGGGTAGAGAAAGATATTCTTTTGGATATTCTGATCCTCTTGCATACTACGGTTCACCGGGAGCTTAAATAACTTTATAAGGGAGAGGAGAAATCTTCTCCCTTTTTTTCTTGACTGCATAATGCAGACATTAGCCAAGACAAGGAGATAATAATGGCAAACACTACATTTAAAGGAACTTTACGTTCTGAAGGTGGATATTCATCCATAGCTACAAATGCAACCACAGGTGCAGAAACTACGCAGATGTCAATTTCAACTGCAGGTTTTGCTTCATTAGATGCAAATACAATGTCAACTGAGGCAGGTACAGGTATAACAACTGGTACTGGAACTATTTACAGAAGTTCTGTGCAAAGAAGTGGTGGTATAATTACAACAAGAATTTTAATTGACCTGACTGGTTTAAGATCAACTGGCTCTGGCGATATCATTGGTGTTAACGGAACAGCATTGGTTTGTCACATTGGGCAAATTACTGCAGCAAGAAACGGCACTATCTTAACTGGTAGCATGGAATGTTTTGAAGCTCCAGCGGGTGGCGATCCAGATATTAATATACACTCAGCTACAGAAAGCACTGGTGTTGAAGATGGCGCTATTGCAGATTTAACTGAGACACTATTGGTTAACGCAGGTGACGCTACATTAGGTAGTAAGGTTTATTTTTCAGCAGTACCAGCCGCAGATCAATTCTTGTACCTAACAACAGGTGCAGCAACAGATGCTGATTACACAGCGGGTAAACTTTTTATTGAAATGATGGGTTACGAAGCCTAGTAGGAGGATTAAATGGCTGATGCAGTAACAAGTCAAACTATAGTTGATGGCGACAAGCATGCTGTAATGAAATTTACTAACGTTAGTGATGGCACAGGTGAAAGTGCTGTCACTAAAGTTGATGTAAGTGCTTTAGCTGCAAGCGCAGATGGCCTCACATGTACAGGTGTTTCTATTGAAGAGATATGGTGGCAATGCACTGGCATGAAGGTTAGTTTATTATTTGACGCGTCAACAGATGTTTTGGCTATACAATTAGGTGAAAACCAATCAGGCCACCATGACTATACAAAGTTTGGCGGAATACCAAACAATGCTGGTTCTGGTGTTACTGGTGACATAAACTTTACCTCTGTAAATCATAGCAGCGGTGATACTTACACAATTATATTATACTTGCGTAAGAATTACTAATGTCTGCAGAACAAAAATTAGAAGTAGCCTTAGCTCGATTAGAAGAAAGAGTTGAGGCTCTTCAAGAAGATATGAAAGATATGAAATCTGACATGTCTGAATTAAGAGCTACAGCAAATCGTTGGAAAGGCGCATTCTGGGTAATGATGGGTCTTGGTGGTGTTGTAGGTGTAATAGTAAACTTTGCTTTAGGGTGGTTAAAATGATGAAGAAAAAAGGCTACAAAATGGGTGGCAAAATGAAGTCCAAGGGTATGAAACTTGGTGGTAAAACAAAAAAAATGATGAATGGCGGAAGAGGCATGAGATCAAAAATGATGTCTAAAGGTGGAGCAAAGCCAAAAATGTCATTAGCACAAATAAGATCAGCCGCTAACAAAATGGGGTATAAGTTAACTAAAGCAACTTAGTGGCATATCTTTATAGCAATGTGCCACATTTTAAATGTTGGGTAAGAAGAGAATACACCTGTAATCATATAAGACATCATGGTGATTTTCTTCATGCTATGGCAGTTGGTGTAACAACCATGCCGAATAGATGTTTGAGTTTTCAAGTTGTGTTCACAGGTTGTGAAACAGATGACACAAAAGACCCAAATGTTCACGGTGGAGCTATGTGGGCAAGAATGCCAATTACAGCTTTAATGGCTGATATACCAGTCGATGAGTGGCCAGAACCAATGGATGTGTATAACGCACAACCTTGGGACTGCTCATCACACCACAATGCAGTTTATACTATAGACAGGGCTACTCCTTGTCCTTGGTTAGCAAAAATAGATGGTGAGTTTTTTCCAGCTAAATATTTATTTACAGTTGATTATACTGAAAGTGAAATAGCTGATGATCCAGCTCAACACAAACAAAGTCATGTAATGTATCTTTTAGATGCAGGTGAATGGACAGGTAATGTTGTAGCATTGCCAAATAACCGTGTAAGAGTAACTCACCCAGCTTGGTTTCAAACTGGTGAAGGCGCTCCAGATTTTTTACCATCACAACATGTACACTATTCAAAGTCTGATTTAGATTACACTTTGGATACTAATAAAATTTTTAATAATTTATATAGTGAGGATTAAATGAAGGACTTAAGTGGTGACGGTAAAATCACAAAAAAGGATGTTCTTATAGGCAGAGGTGTATTGCCTAAAAATGCAAAAAATGGTGGTTTGACTGCTGGTATAAAAAATATTAAAGGCCTTAAAGATGGGACTAAAGGTAGCGATAAAATTATTGTAAAAGATGGAAAATCAGAAAAACAACTTCTTAAAGAAGCAGGCGAAAGAGGAAGAAACCGTGCCAAGCGTTTTATTCAAACCTTAGACACAAGAAAAAACGACACAGTTCGTGACGCTAAGACAGGCAAAGAAATGTCTTTGAGGCAATTTGATAATTTAAGAAAAAAACAAAGAATTGAATCAAACAGAAAAAATTATCCTTCATCCACTCCGGGCATGAATAAAAAACAAAATATATTTGGTAAACAGGTAGAACAAAGAGAAGATAAATCTGTGTTTGATTACCAGACAAAAGATAAGCCTGTTAAAAAAGTTGTGGGTAAAATTAAAAGAGCAATGGGCATGAGTGGTTTAAAAAATGGTGGTCAAGTAAAAGCTAGAGGACAGGGCGCTGCCACAAGAGGTTTTAACTTTAAAGTAAATTAGAGGTTTTTATGTTATATAGTGGTGGTGGATTAGGAATGTTTAGAGGTGGTAATTTACAACCTCTTATGAGTGGCATTAGAAACTATTTAATGCAAAAGGAAAATCCTCAAATAGATAATTTTTTACAAAATCTGTCTCAACAGATTGAAAGTTTTCCAAATAATCAAGAAGGTGGAGAAATTGTAGACAATCTTCCTGAGCCTAGTCCGCAGCAATTTTACCCGGGATTTGGTAGTATTAGTCGACCGTTTATTACACCCAGAGGTGGATATAGACAAGATTTTTCTCGTACTACACAACAGCAACCTTTAGTAGGGTCTGATATAATAGCACAGGGAAATTTATTATTAAATAAAGGATTAAATGCGTTATATGGTAGATGATTTGGGTTTTATATGTATTTCTTATGGGTACAGAGGTAGAAGAACTTGTCTATTTCAATAGTTTGGATTCGTGCCTTGAATATAGCACAAAAATCAGAGAGCAAGACATTCATCAACGACAAGCAGGGGACAAGTTATATATCAAAACTTTTTGCATACCTCAAAAGGAGAAGTAGTGGCAATATCAAGATCTAACATAACTAAACAGGTTACATACGGAAATAAAAAGAAAAAGAAAAAGAAAAAATAATTATTAAGGGGGAGCAATGTTAGATCCAGTATCGTTATCGGCTGCTGTCTCTGGGGCAACAGTAGCCTACAATAGCATTAAAAAAGCTATTATGTTGGGGAAGGAAATTGAAGATTTAGGCGGTCAGTTGTCAGCTTGGATGACAGCAGTAAGTGATGTAGATAACATTCACAAAAACGCTAACAATCCTTCCACTTTTGACAAGATGTTTAATGGCTCAATTGAAAGTGTTGCCATTGAAAGTTTTTCAAGCAAAAAAAAACTTGAGAAACAAAGAGAAGAATTACGAAATTTTTTAATTGGTAATTACGGTTTGCAGGCATGGGATGATTTAATAAAAGAAGAAGGTCGTGTACGCCGGGCTAGACAGGAAGCTGTTTGGAAAAAAATAGAAAGACAAAAAATGATTAGAGATTACACCATTATGGGAATAGCAAGCCTTATAGGATGCGGTGCTTTAGGGTGGATGATATGGATCATAAGCGCTTCTTTATAAAAATACTTGTTGTTATCTGTTTTGCTATTTTGTTTTCTATAGTTTTAGAAGCTAATGAGCCAAAAAAACAAATGACCACATGCAGATTGGCTAGTCAACTTTTACAAAGTGATACAAGGGTATGTGTTTTTGTAGGAGCAAATAATACTCAATACAGAGAGTATGTTCCTGTTGGAGCAGGAGAATGCCCTAGAGATTATCAATGTCCATACAGGCCAAACGAAAAACCGTTTAACCTAAAGAATGTAATTAAAAGTATTAAGGATCAATTTAAGTAATGTTTAAAAAAATCAGGGAAAAATTCAAACTCACTTTTGAGTGTGTGGATTTCTCTGGTTTATACAGAAGGTTTTAAAATGGCTACATCAGGAACATCTACATTTAATTTAGACATAGATGAAATAATAGAAGAGGCATCAGAACGTGCAGGACTGGGTAGAGCTTATAGCGGAAATGATTATAAGACTGCTAGAAGGTCTTTAAATTTACTTTCTCAAGAGTTTTCAAATAGAGGTATAAATCTTTGGACTGTTGAAGATGCTACAATTTCTACAAGCAATGGCACTGCTACTTATACATTAGCTGCTGATACTGTTTCTGTTTTGGATCATTCAGTAAGAGATGGCACAGGAACAAGTCAATCTGATATTGCATTAACAAGAATGAGTGTTGGAGAATATGCATCAATAACATCTAAAAATGTTACAGGCAAGCCAACAAGGATATATATAGAAAGATTAAGGGATGCACCGCAAATAACTTTGTGGCCGATACCAAACAAGGCTTATACAATTGTATATTACAGAGTAAAAAGAATAGAAGATACTGTGAATGGTTCAGAAACTCAGTACGATGCCCCAACAAGATTTTTGCCAGCTATTGTTGCTGGTCTTTCATACCATTTGGCTTTAAAAAACCCAGATGCAATGCAAAGAATACCAATGTTAAAACAAATGTATGAAGAAGAATGGCAGTTAGCGGCAACGGAAGATAGAGATAGGTCAAGTTTTGTCATTACACCTTCAACAAGGTACAGGTACTAAATGGCGACAGGTAAATATGCAATAGGTATTTGTGACAGATCAGGTCAAAAATACAAATTAAAAAATTTAGTTTTTGAAATTGAAAACGGCAGGCGCAATGGCCTTAGAGTTGGTAAGGATATGGTTGATATAGATCACCCGCAAAACCATGTTGGAAGAATAAGACCGCATGATGAACAGTCAATACCCGATGCAAGACCAGACATTGATGAAACAGCGACGACCAATACAAACTTTGATAATAGATTTCCACATACAGCAGGTACTAGATCATGAGTACATTTTCACAGCTTCAAACAGATATTAAAAATTACATGGAAGATGATGGAACAGAATTTTCTACATCATTAACACAGTTTATATCTAATACAGAATTGAAGTTATCAAGAGATTTAAGTACCCCTGAATTTAAAAGAAAAGTAACTTCTGCTTTTTCGTCAAGTGATCCATTTTTAACAATGCCAACTGATTTAGTTACAATTGAGCATTTGCAAGTAGTTAATTCAAACGTAAGAACAATACTACAGCTTAAATCAGACGAATTTATATTAGAATATTGGCCAAACAGAACATCAACTGGTGTTCCAAAGTATTATAGTTATTTTGACACTTCTACAATCTATGTAGCGCCAACACCTTCCTCAAATCTTTCTCTAGAAATTTCTTACAAGAGAAGACTTCCAGCACTTTCCGATTCCAATACAAGCAATTTTTTAACAACTGATGCGTATGACGCATTACTGTATGGCTGTTTAATTGAAGCTAGTTTGTTTAACAGAAACGATAAGCTGGTTCAATATTACACGCAACTATATCAAAAAGCAGTTGCAGACGTGAACAAAGAACAAAATCAAAAATTGTCTGTGGATAATTTTTACATGAAAACGGAGGGCTAAATGGCTACATCAAACGCAGCAACAAACTATCTAGAAAGAAGGTTGCTACATTACATTTTTAAAAATAACTCGTTGAGTTTCTCAAGTCCCGGTGACAGTATTTATGTTGGACTAGCTACAGCAGTATCTGCGGCTGAAACAGGTTCATTAACAGAAGCAAGCTTTGGTGGATATGCTAGACAACAAGTAGCAGCAGCAAGTTGGACAACAATAGGTGCTGACTCAACAGATGCACAGACAGCCAAGAACACAAGTGCAATTGATTTTCCAGCTAAGACAGATAGTGGAACACAAACAATAACTCATGTATTTATTGTAGATGCAAGTTCAAGTGGCAATATATTATTTGTAGGTGCTTTAGATGCAACTAAGACATTAGCAGAGGGTGATATATTTAGAATTAACGCAACAAACTTGAGTATTGAGTTGAAGTAATGGCTTTAGTAATAAAGGATAGAGTTAAAGAAACCACAACCACTACAGGCACTGGAACATATACGTTAGCTGGTGCAGTGAGTGGGTTTGAAACTTTTACTGCTAACCTTAGTAACTCAGATACAACATATTATGTTTGTACAGACAACACTGACTTTGAAGTTGGATTAGGTACGTTTACTTCTTCTGGAACTACATTAGCTAGGACAACCATATTAGCAAGTTCTAACTCTAACAATGAAGTAGATTGGTCATCTGGTACAAGAAGTATTTTTATGACTTACCCTGCTGATAAGGCAGTGTTTGAAGATGCAAGTAATAATATAAACGGCACATTTGTAGGTAATATAACTGGTAATGTTACAGGTAATACATCTGGTACTGCGGCAACAGTAACAGGTGCGGCACAAACTAATATTACATCAGTTGGAACTTTATCAAGTTTAACTACTTCTGGTGACATAACTGTAGGAGATGATCTTACAGTTAATGGTGGTCTAATAGATTTAAAAACAAACAGTGGATCAGTTGCACAACTTAAATTTTATTGTGAGTCTGGCAATGCTCATGCTCAAACATTACAAGCACAGCCACATTCAGCAAGTGCGTCTGATGTATTAACATTACCTACAGGTGGTAACTCTACATTAGTATCTCGTATATCTACAGATACTCTTACAAATAAAACATTAACATCTCCTGTGTTAAATACTGGCGTAAGTGGCACAGCTATAAAAGACGAAGACGATATGACTTCTGACTCAGCTACTCATTTAGCTACTCAACAGTCAATCAAGGCTTATGTCGATGCACAAAAAGCAGATATGCAATTTGTTTTAGAAGATGGTGACGGCACAGAAGTACAGATTACTAAAGATAGTGAAGTCAAGTTTGTAGAAGGTGGTGGTTTAGATATAAACTGGACAGACACTTCTACTGGTTCAGATGGCGATCCTTATGATTTAACTTTTACTGTTAATGCCGCACAAACTGGTATTACATCTCTCGTTAATACAAGTTTAGAAATAGGTAGAGATGCAGACAACAGAATAAAGTTTGGCACGGACAACCAAATTATTTTTGAAGTATCTGGTGGTGATAATGTAATATTTAAGGCAAGTGGAGAGATAGAAGCTAGTTCATTAGATATTAGTGGCGATGCAGATATTGACGGCACATTAGAAGCTGATGCAATAACTGTCGGTGGTACAGCACTTAACACTGTAATTGCAGGAGTAACAGTTACAAACGCAACGACAGCAGCAGTAGCAACAACTGTAACAATTAGTGACAATGAAAGTACAAACGAAGAAAATGCAGTTGTATTTACGGCAGGTGGCGATGTAGATGGTGGTAATATAGGATTAGAAAGTGATGGTGATTTAACATATAATCCTAGCACAGGAAGACTAACAGCGACACAATTAGCAGGTACATTACAAACTGCAGCTCAAGCTAACGTAACATCTTTAGGAACACTTACTGGACTGACTGTAGATGGTGATGCGACACTCACTGGTGCTAACTATAATGTGGTATGGGATAAATCAGATAATGCTTTAGAGTTTGCTGACATTGCTAAAGCTAAATTTGGCACTGGAGGTGATTTAGAAATTTATCATCAATCTAATAACTCTGTAATTGCAGACTCTAGCTCTGGTAGTTTATTTATTAGAGGTAGTGTCATAAGAATAGATGACCCCAATAGTGATGACTACATTGTTTGTACTCAAGATGGTTCAGTTGATGTATATCATAATGGTAGTAAAAAATTTGAAACAACAAGTGCTGGAGCAACTGTAACTGGTGTTGTTACAGCAGATGGATTTACAATTGGTTCGGCTGTAATTGCTGAAGCTGAATTAGAGCAATTAGATGGTATTACAGCAGGAACAGTCGCTGCAAGTAAAGCTGTCGTTGTTGATGCAAACAAGGATGTTGCTTCATTTAGGAATGTAACATTAACTGGAGAATTAGATGCAGCAACAGGAGATTTTTCTGGTGATGTAGATGTTGACGGAACATTAGAAGCAGATGCGATTACTGTAAATGGCACTGCATTAAACACAGTCATTGCTGACGAAGCAACGGCACTTGCAATAGCGTTAGGATAGTATATGGCAAATACATTTAAGACAGTAACAAAAGCAGGCGTTACATCAGCAGATGTAATTTATACTGTAGCAGGTTCAACAACAACAGTTATACTTGGACTGATATTAGGTAACACAACGACAAGTCAGATTACAGCGACAGTTACTTTAGAATCAGATACAGGCAATAGAGCAGGAGCAAACAACGAAGCTAATCAAAATGTTGAATTAGTGACAAATGCACCTATACCAGCAGGATCGTCATTGGAGATGTTAGCAGGAAACAAAGTTGTTATGGAAACAACAGACGTATTAAAAGTTACAGGAAGTGGTGCAACAGATGTTGTACTATCTATTATGGAGATCACTTAATGCCGTATTTAGGTAATACACCTTCAACAAGTTTTGCAACAGTAGTCAAAGATAGTTTTAGTGGTGATGGAAGCACTGTTGCTTTTACACTTTCTAAAGTTGCTACGACTAATTCTGTGTCAGTGTTTGTTGAGAACGTAAGACAAGAGCCTACAACAGCCTATGCAGTCAGTGGTACGACATTGACGTTTACAGCAGCACCTGTAA
>Ga0163179_10000629_pt1 | contig 25264 bp, 32 predicted proteins | sample AtlANTMetagenome_FD_109643 | JGI IMG/M metagenome (GOLD analysis project Ga0163179, IMG submission 109643) | Marine eukaryotic phytoplankton communities from the Atlantic Ocean - Atlantic ANT 2 Metagenome | ecosystem: Environmental > Aquatic > Marine > Oceanic | place: North Atlantic Ocean...
CTGCACTTTGGGAAACCTACTATAGATATTACTACAAAGATGGTAATCATGGAGGTAAAGACACAGTTGGTAATCCTACAACATCAACTCAAAGAGCATTTAACAGAGGATCAGGATACGAGGGATCAAAATTTAATCAAAACCAATTTGGATTAGATAATAATACTCCTATAGCAAACTTTTTTACAAGCATACAAGTTTATCAACTAGCAAGAAAAACTTATACTTGTTATACACTTGTTAATCCATTAATACAACAATGGCAACATGACACACTTAATAATCAACAAAGTGATGTTATGGCAAATCAGATGACTGTACAATATGAAGCAGTGTTTTATTCAAGAGGAAGAGTTTCTGCCAATGGGGCGCCACAAGGCTTTGGTGAAGAACATTATGATAAGACACCTTCACCTAACAGTTTATTAGGTGGTGGTTCAACAAGTTTATTAGGAGATGGTGGTATACTAACAGGTTTATTTGGTGCAGGAGATGGACCAAACACTTACATTGGAAGTCAATTAGGTGCAGGTAGAAGAGGCATAACTTTAGCATCAATAATAACAACAGCCAATAGAATTAAAAATGCAAAAAAATTATCTAAAGAAGGATTACGTCAAGAAGGTTTTAATATATTAACAGGTGCTATTGGACGTATAGGTGGCACAGCAGATAGTTCGTACGGAGTACCAAATACATTTATAGGTAGAAGTGCAACTAACATTGGAAAAGGTTTAAAGAAAGCAGTAACATTCGCAAAGAAGAGAGTTTAACACATGACAAGTTTACCAAAACAAACTAATGATAGTTCAGCACCAGTAAAAGATTTCTTCGACAATTACTTCAATGAGCCTTTAAGTTTTCCATCTAATGACGTTGATGCGGTAGTAGGATTTTTTGAATCTAGAGGTTTTGAAAAAACTTCAAGTATTAACACAGCGGCAGTAGTTTTAAAACAAGCAAAAATAGACAACATAAAAGTTTTTGAATTACTTGATAGTCTAAAAGGTTTAGACAAAGTACAATTAAGTTACATAGTCACTGAAGTTTTAAACAACAGTAGATCATTAACATCATCTCTTGGTTATAAAGTAGAATCACCTACAAACTTATCTGAAAAAAGAAACATAATGGTATAAGCCATGGGGAAGTTTGCATCAGGTAGATTCAGTATGAAAAACCCTGACAAATATGTTGGCGGTAGAACTCCTTTGTATAGAAGCAGTTGGGAGTTTGCATTTATGAAATTTTGTGATGAAAGTCCTAGCATTAACAAATGGGCAAGTGAATCAATTAAAATTCCGTATAGACATCCTTTTACAGGACAATACACAATTTATATTCCTGATTTTTTTATTGCATATGTTGATAAAAACGGAAGACCACACGCAGAAGTAATAGAAATAAAACCTGAAAATCAAACTTTAGTTGAAAAAGCAAAAGGAAGAATGAATCAAGGTCAACTTATTGTAAACAAAGCAAAATGGCAAAGTGCTCAAGCATGGTGTAAGAATAAAGGATTACGTTTTAGAATAGTAAACGAAAAAGATTTATTTCATCAAGGCAAAAGAAGGTAATGAGTGCCAAAAAAATTCGTGAATGGGCCTGGCCTTACATTAAAAATTTCAGAACATACATAGACATAGGAGCATTGGACGGAGATACAGCAAAACCCTTTGTCGATAACTTTGAAAAAATTATTGCCTTTGAACCTAATCCAGAAGTTTTTAAAATGATTCCAGAATCTATAGAAAAATACAATGTTGGTCTGGGTGATCAAACGGAAACACGAAATCTTATTCTACCTGATAATGGCTTGAATCTTGCCGCTCATGGCAGTGTAACTAGGTATGGAAAAGGTGTAAAAACTTTTGCTGTTGATATTAAAACTTTAGACAGTTACAATTTTACAAATATTGACTTTGTAAAGATAGATGTTGAACACTTTGAATTACAGGTATGCAAAGGAGCGGAAAATACGTTTAAAAGGTGTATGCCTACAGTGATGTTTGAAAACAAACGCAACGAAGCCAGCGATTGTACACACTTTTTAGAGAGTCTTGGCTACCAGACCAAAATGTTCAAGTCAGATACAGTGGCGTATAGATAAATACGTATATTATGAAAAGACTAGATATAAGCGATCAAACTGCAATCAGTATGCCAATGAAAAACTTGATAGCCATTGTGTCAGCAGTGGCAGTTGGTGTATGGGCATATTTTGGTGTTATTGAAAGACTGAACAAGTTAGAAACGCAAACAGTTTTAATAGAAAAAGACGTGACTGCTGAAGATGAGAGACTACACAACGAAGTTAAACAAAATACAGAGTTTAGAATAAAATATCCAAGAGGTGAATTAGGTCAAAGTTCACAGGATATTGAACAATTCATGTTGATTGAGGATCTTTATAAATCAGTGGACAGAATGCAACAGCATCTAGATGACATGGCTAACAATAAAATTAATATTGAGTTCTTAACAAAACAATTAGAAAAGGCTCAAGAAAATATTGAAAAGTTAAAAGATGCTGACAGAGAAATTGTTTACAAAAACGGTAACGGTCATTAATGTTTGAGATGTTTGCAATCATCTGTTTTGCAACAGTATTAGATTGTAAAACAATGTACGAAGACCCGCCAAGAACATTTGAAACAAAAGAAGAATGTTTAGCGGCGGCTGTTGTTAAAGAAGCAACAACAAGAGAACAGTTAACAGATGAAGAAGGTTTTTTGATTGTTGAACATTTAGAAGTGGGTTGTGAAAGGAACGAAACGATATGATAGAATCAGTTGTAGCCTTATTAATGTTTGTAAACGGTGAGATTAAAGAACATCGTATCCAAGAAAACATGGCAAAATGCCTTAGAGGTAAAAGACAGGCAGAGAGACAATACAGTGCAAGTGTAAAATATCAATGTTGGAAAGGCGAAGCCGAAACAGAGATATACATGGGCGAGAAATCAATCAAAGCGATTATATTAAAATAATGGACAAAATTGTTTTTTGGATAATAGTAATTGGTATATCAGCCTATCTTGGCATATACGTTTGGTAACAACCAATAAATATTTCCATCACAGTTATGACAAAAAAATTAGAAGAACTATTAAATTTGCCTGAATCTCAGGAAATAGTGCAAGAAGAACAAGCAAAGTCAGAAGCACAAGAAAAACAACAAGAACAAAAAGCCAAATCAATACAAGCACAAAAAGACACAATGCGTGATATTGCTGAGTTTGACAAAATTGCGGCGGCATTGCCTAAGGTAGATGGACTGGGTGAAATGGGCGATACAGAATTAGACGATATTTCAAATAGAGCCAGCACTGCATATGAAGATTTAATGGATTTAGGTATGAACGTAGAAAGCAGATACTCTGCACGTATATTTGAGGTTGCAGGGCAGATGCTTAAGACTAATTTAGAGGCTAAAACTGCAAAATTGGACAAGAAACTTAAAATGGTTGAATTACAACTAAAAAAGCAGAAACAAGACCAAAAATCGGGCGATGCGGACAGTAATGTGATATCTGGTGAGGGATATGTGGTTTCAGATCGCAATAGTTTAATCGAGAAACTTAAAAACCTGGATAAATATAACAAAGACGGGAACAATGACAAAGATGACAAGTAGATTACAACAAATATTAACTGAAAGCAAAAAAACATACCCATTTAAAATAGGTATAGCAGGTGAGGTATCTAAAGAAACTGTAGATGCTATGGAGTCAGCATTGGCTAAATTTGTTGTTGAAAAAATAAGTGCTGGTAAAAAGACACCTATTACAAAAAGACCATTGGATTTTCCTGCATTAGAAAACATGGAAGTTACATATTATGATGTTGAATTGGGTTATCCAACAACAGCATACGGATTACAACAATACATTAAAAATTGTTGTGGTATACAAGAGAGTCATTTGATTGTAAGAAATCCAAATGAACCACAAGAAGAATATCAAGAAGAAAAATCAGATGCTCCATATGAAGCAAAATTAAATTCAGCATATGAAGACAGCAAAGACGAACAAAAAAGTGGTGGCAATAGTAGAGTAATGGATTTACTTAAAGAACTTGAAAAAGAGAGAAAAGAAAGATCGGCTCCAGATGCAATAGGAGAAATTAAAGCACCAAAAGACGGTGGCGCAACATCTAAAGTAGATGATGGCAATAAAACTTCACCTATCTCTGGCAAGACGAAAGGTAAATAATTATATGGACATAAGAGATTTTTTAAAAAAAGTAGATAGTATTCAAAACAAAGAGCAGATGAAAGAAGACGTGAAAAGAATACACGTTAAAGAAGCATCGCAAGTTATGTTATATGGTGACACACCAGAAGACATGAATGCTATTGCACAGATTTTTAAAAATGCAGGAGTAACTCCTCCAGCGCCAGTTGAAGGGCCTAAGCCAGAAGCAGAAGAAGTTTCAGCAACTGAAGAAGTTCCAGGCAAAGCAACAACAACTCCTAATCCAACATACAAAGACACGAAGTACATGACAAAAGATTTGTCAGGCGGTGCAAACGGTCCTAAAAAAATGTACAAAAAAGAATATCCTGGAGACAATCCAATGGCAGTAGAACAAGAAGATGCAACACCTTCAATAAAAGAAGAACTACAAAAAGCCTACCAGGACTTTAAAAAAAAAGACTAGAACGTAAACTTACCAAACCAGAAAAGAAAAAAGCAGACTTCTACAAGAAAAAGTTTGACAAAAAAGGTCTGAAAAAAGACTTTAAGAAACGTTATGGCAAAGACGCCGATGCTGTAATGTATGGTACCATTAATAAAATGGCAAAGAAGAACGCTTAATCACAAATAATTTACACCCCCCTTTTACCCTATAAGTACATTATATGACTGAAGTAAATGCAGAAATAATCAAGCCGTTTGGGCCATCAATATTGAAAGTCAAAATACCAAAACAAATTGTTGATGATCTTAATCAATATGTAGACAATACTATTGCAGATAAAACAAAAGCAAATCAATTAGATTATGGCAACCAACTTATAGGTGACGTTACACAGGAATTTAAACTAGAAGAAGATTTTATGAAACAGGTAGGTTGGCTTGGATTTCTTGGAAATTGTACATCAAATTGGATACAAAATGTGACTGGAAATAAAATAAAAAATTTTTCTATCATGGACTCATGGATTGTTAGACAATTTAAAAATGAATACAATCCAATACATTATCACACAGGACACATATCAGGAGCAGGTTTTTTAAAAGTACCAACATCCTTAGGTACCCACGTGCAAGGAAAAGAAAAGGAAGAAAAAGATTATTTTGGAGGAACATTAAATTTAGTTCATGGTCAAAAGTCCTTTTTGTCTGAATCAGTGTTTTCAATTAAACCTGAAGTAGGAGATTTTTATTTTTTTCCACACTATTTGATGCACACTGTATATCCATTTAAGGATACCTCTGAAGAAAGAAGATCGATCTCTTTCAATGCTGTCGTAGATAAAGAAATTTTTGAAATGCTTTAAAAAGCAAGATAAGTACAATATATGAGTAATAAAAGTTTAGACGGTGTATTAACTAAAAAAGCACACCAACGTGAAAGATTTACAGAGGAGCAGATAGCGGACCTTGCCTCTTGTTCAGATCCTAAAACAGGATTTGAATACTTTGCAAGAAAGTTTTTCTTTATTCAACACCCTGTTGAAGGCAAAATGTTATTCAAAGCATTTGAATATCAAAAAAATTTATTATACAGTTATCATAATCATAGATTCAACATCAATATGTTACCTAGACAAAGTGGTAAGACAACCACTGCGGCTTGTTACCTATTATGGTTTGCTATGTTCCATCCTGATCAAACTATATTAATTGCGGCACACAAATACACAGGTGCACAAGAAATTATGCAACGTATAAGATACGGTTATGAACTTTGTCCTGACTTTGTACGAGCAGGTGTTGTAAACTACAACAAAGGATCAATGGAATTTGAAAACGGCTCACGTATTGTAAGTGCAACCACAACTGGAAATACAGGTAGAGGTATGTCGATATCTTTACTATACTGTGATGAGTTTGCGTTTGTTAATCCAGGAATAGCACAGGAGTTTTGGACTTCGATTTCACCTACACTTGCAACAGGTGGTAGAGCAATTATTACATCTACACCTAACTCTGATGAAGATGTATTTGCAACAATATGGAGAGAAAGTCAAAACAAATTTGATGAACATGGTAATGAACAAGAATTAGGTATAAATGGTTTTCATGGTTTTACTGCCGCTTGGGACGAACATCCTGATCGAGATGAAGAATGGAAGAAACAAGAACTTGGACGTATAGGCGAAGAAAGATTTAGACGTGAGTATGGTTGTGAGTTTTTAGTATTTGACGAAACATTAGTAAACAGTATGGTACTTTCAACTTTAGAAGGTATCGAACCGCAACTTAACATGGGACAAACTAGATGGTATAAAAAAATGGATCCACAAAAAACGTATGTGGTTGCCTTAGACCCTGCTATGGGTACTGGTGGTGACAATGCCGCAATTGAAGTTTTAGAATTGCCTACATTTGAACAAGTTGCTGAATGGAAACATAACACAACACCTGTCCCACAGCAAGTAAGAATACTTAAAGATATTTGCAATCACATAAAAGATGAAACAAAAAGTTCAGGTTCAAACATTTATTGGAGTGTTGAGAACAACACTATTGGAGAGTCAGCACTGTTAGTAATAAACGACTTTGGTGAAGACCAAATACCAGGAATGTTCGTAAGTGAACCAATTAGAAAAGGTCACATTAGAAAGTTTAGAAAAGGGTTTAACACCACACACAAAACAAAAATTAGTGCCTGTTCAAGACTCAAAAATATGATTGAAAAAGGCAAGTTAAAAATATACAGCAAACCACTCATAAGTGAATTGAAAGCATTTGTGGCATCAGGTTCATCATACAAAGCCAAATCAGGAGAACATGATGATCTAGTGAGTGCTATGCTGTTGGCAATGCGTATAATTGCTGTATTAAAGGATTGGGATCCTAAAGTGTACACATCATTCAGTCAAGCAGACGAAGACACTGCTGACAAGGTAATGCCAATGCCTATCTTTGTGAGCCATTAACAGATAAATACCTTATATGAACCTTAGTATTATAGCAAAAGACCTTTTTAATAAGATCAGAGGACAATTTCCTTCGGTACAGTTAGGTGATTCTCAGGGCACAATTACTAAAAAACCCGAGGATGCAAGGTTTTTTGACTTCGATTTTAACAGTGGTGGAAACACGCTTGGAAAGGTAAGTATTAGTATAAGTGAAGATGAAGGTCTTGTAATATTGCATAACAAAGACTTCACAGAAGGCACAGACGAGGCAGTAAAAAATGATTGGTACAGTTTTTTAAAAGAAATGGGCCAATTTGCAAAAGCAAGAGTGCTTGGGTTTGATACTAGAGATATTACAAAAAGCAATCTTGAAAAAAGAGATTACGAATTTTTAGGACAAGAAAAAGAGGTAGCACAGGTGAGTGAATCAAATTTATACGGAACAACAAAAACAAGTTTTCAATCTGTAGGTGAAGCACGTTTAGTTATTAAGCATTCAGCACCAGTAGACCAAACAGTTGCAGGTGGCAGATCTCACAAAATAGAATCTATCTTTATTGAATCAAGTGCAGGCGAAAGATTCAAATATCCAATTAAACATTTAAATGGTGCAAGAGCGATGGCACGTCACGTGTCGGAAGGTGGAAATCCATTTGATTCATTTGGCAAACACATAGTTGGTTTATCAGAAGAATTAAGCAAATTAAGATCATTCAAAACTTACATGAACAGATCCAATGTAATGGCAGAAGGTTTAAAAGAATATCAATCAATTGTGGATGAAAGAATTGAAACAATCAAAACTGAATGTCAAAAATTACAAAGAGCAACTGCTTACAAAGAAACATTTGAAAATTTCCAAGAGTCAACATTAGAAGAAGTTCCAGAAGATATCAAAAAGAATTGGATAGACGAATTAACAATCAAAACATTCAAAGAAGAATTACAAGATGTATTTCCATACATCTACAAATTAATTTCAGAAAAAACTGCTGTACAATCACTAGACCCAGAATCTTTTGAAGCACATGGCTATCAAGGTGGAACTGAACCTAGAAAATATGAATATGATTTAGCAGGAGACTATGAACCTGAAAAAGCAGTAACAGATAAAGATGCAATGGATGTAAAAGAACTGTTAAACAAAGCAGGCATAGAAGCAGATGTACAACCAAACGAAATGCGTTATCAAGGAATTGTGATTCACACAGATGCTCCAAGAGATGCAGTAGAAAAAGTTTTAGGTGGCATGATAGAAACTTTGAACACATCAGATTCATTTAATGAATTCGAAGATGCAATGGAATCTATCATTTCAGATGACAATGAATTATTTTCAAATAATCCAGAAGAAAAAGATCAAGCAATTAAAAGATTAAATGCATTAATGGCTAAACATTTTCCTGTAGGTGTTAACGGAACGAACGGTATTGAAAGTCTAGCAGGTATAATTGATGATGAAGAATTTAATGATTCTATTAGAAATGCAAGTAAAGAAAACAGCGATGCTTGTTTACGTCCAATGATTATGGATTATGTGATGAAAAGAGATCCTCAAGTAGCAACAAAATTAGACACAGGTGACATGAACAATGAGCCTAAAGAAGAAGAGGACGAAGCGATTACATTCGAAGATATTAAACCTTATGTTTCAATGTACAAAGGTGACGATGGCAAGATGGTGTTTGATGTATTGGGCAAAGACGGTGAGTCAGTAGAAAAATTTGGTGATGCCAAAGCGGCAATGGCATATTTGAAAAAGAATTTTGACAAATTAAGATACGGTTCAAAAGAAAAAGAAGCAATGGTAGATCCAGAAGGCAATGCACAGTATGGCGATGAGTCAAAAGAGATAGCACTTGATCAATGGAATAATATGTCTAAAGAAGAAAAAGAACAATATGGAAGTTTTGGTGAATATTTAAAATCAGATGACTTCCAAGCACATCTTGATCATTTAAGAAGCAAATTTGAAAAAGACGAAGAACCAAAACCAGAAACACCAAATGCATCTGAAGAAGATGTACAAGAGTTTGTAAAAAGTTTCTATGACTATACAAACAACCAATTTCCAAAAGGTGAAACAGCAGTTATCACAGCAGTAGAAAAGAAATATGGTGACGCTCAAATCAAAACAGCACAGGAAGCCATTGCTAGATTGATGGCTGACAAAGATCCTAAAATGAGCAGAATTAAAAAATTGGCAGGCGTCCAGCAATAAACTTTACCATTTCCGATTGACTAAATAGTAATATTAGTATATATTTGACAATATGTTTGTCTTGTGCTATACTAATATAAACAGGCACATAATAATAACAGGCAATATAGGAGGCTAAACATTATGGCAACACTACAAGAGATAAGAGCGAAACTGAAAGAACAAGAAACAAAGTCAGGTGGCTCTTCAAGAACAGGCGGAGACAACGCCATTTACCCATTTTGGAATCTAAAAGAAGGAGAACAGGCAACTGTTCGTTTCTTGCCAGATGGCGATAAAGAAAACACTTTTTTCTGGAAAGAGAGATTGATGATCAAACTTCCTTTCGCAGGAGTAAAAGGTGATACTGATTCAAGACCAACGACAGTACAAGTACCATGTATGGAAATGTATGGTGAAACTTGTCCAATACTTTCTGAAGTAAGAGGTTGGTTCAAGGATCCTAAATTAGAGGACATGGGAAGAAAATATTGGAAGAAAAGAAGTTATATCTTCCAAGGTTTTGTGAAAGATGATCCACTAAACGAAGAAAACACTCCAGAGAATCCAGTAAGAAGATTCATAATTGGTCCACAAATATTCCAAATAATTAAAGGAGCATTGATGGATCCAGATATGGAAGATCTTCCAACAGACTCAACAAACGGTGTTGACTTCAGAATAATCAAAACATCAAAAGGTGGTTATGCTGATTATTCAACATCAACATGGTCAAGAAAATCAAGACCTTTAACTGAAGAAGAAAATAAAGCGATTGAATCCAACGGTCTATTCGACTTAAATGGTTTCCTTCCTAAAAAACCTTCTGAAGTAGATGTTAAGGTAATGAAAGAGATGTTTGAGGCATCAGTTGACGGTGAAGCATATGATCAAGAAAAGTTTGGTTCATATTTTAGACCGGCAGGTGCTAGTTCAAGAACAGGAGATCCAGTTACTCCAAAAGCAGAAACACCTGCTCCGGCAGTAAAAGCGGAACCAGTTGCTGAAACTAAAACTCAAGAAGCACCAAAGCCTGCTACAGATGATAATAAATCAGGTAGTAAAGCAGAGGACATCTTGGCAATGATAAGAGCAAGACAACAAAAATAAAGAAGTATACTGTGGGGAGGCAACTCCCCACAGAACTTAAAGGGAAAATATTATGGTAAAGGCATTCGACGTAAGCAAATTTAGAAAAAGTTTAACAAAATCCATTACAGGTATGAGTTCAGGATTTCATGATCCAACTGATTGGATTTCAACAGGAAATTACGCACTTAACTATCTAGTAAGTGGAGATTTTAACAAAGGTATTCCATTAGGAAAAGTCACTGTGTTCGCAGGCGAGTCCGGTTCAGGTAAATCTTATATCTGTGCAGGTAACATTGTAAAAGCCGCACAGGATCAAGGTATATTTGTTGTACTAATCGATTCTGAAAACGCATTAGACGAACAATGGTTAACAGCATTAGATGTTGATACAGATGAGAAAAAATTATTAAAACTTAATATGTCTATGATAGATGATGTTGCGAAAACAGTATCAACTTTCATGCAAGACTATAAGGCAATGGCAGAAGAAGAAAGACCAAAAGTATTATTTGTTATTGATTCTTTAGGTATGTTATTAACTCCAACAGACGTTGATCAGTTTACAAAAGGTGATATGAAAGGTGACATGGGTAGAAAACCCAAGGCACTTACGGCACTTGTTAGAAACACAGTTAATATGTTTGGTAGTCACAATGTAGGACTTGTTGCTACAAATCACACATATGCATCACAAGATATGTTTGATCCAGATGATAAAATATCAGGTGGTCAAGGTTTTATCTATGCAAGTTCAATTGTGGTTGCAATGCGTAAATTAAAATTAAAAGAAGATGAAGAAGGAAACAAAACAACTGATGTAAAAGGTATAAGAGCGGCTTGTAAAGTAATGAAAACAAGATATGCAAAACCTTTTGAAGGTGTACAAGTTAAGATTCCATATGAAACTGGAATGAACCCTTACTCAGGACTTGTAGATTTGTTTGAGAAAAAAGGCATCTTAACTAAAGACGGTAACAGACTTAAATATGTTGATTCCAAAGGAACAGAAGTTAAAGAATATAGAAGAGTTTGGGAATCAGGTGGAGAACTATTAGATAATATAATGAAAGATTTTACTAATTTAGTACCCGAAGAAGATAAAGAAACTGTAAAAGAAGAGGAATAAGATGTTATCTGGAAGTCAAGTTGTGGAACTATGGACATTTTTTAAAGAGTACATAGATAAAAAACAACCAATGGAAGTTATTGCAGAAAAATTTGTAGACTTATTAGTGGATCACGGAGCAGAAGATGATGATTTAAAAGATGCTCTGGGTGCCGACGATGATTTAGACAAAGCAATTACATACTGTTTAGAAATTGGAAACTCCGAAGAAGAGGACTATTAATGTCAGGATGGTATCAAAAAATAGCCAAAGACATCAGTGCTATTCCTGATGCTATTAAACATTATGAAGACGAGTTACAACAAGCACGTTACGAAATAAAAATAAAAGGCAATGTTGAGAAAGCATCAGCAAATATGCCTGGTATTGTAGAACAAAGATTCAACCAACTGCAAGAAATTGAAGCAATATTGCAATACATGAACATAGAATTACGTAGACTACGTTCAAAACATTTCAAAAAGTATTTAGAAAATTACCAAAGAGCACTATCCAGCAGAGACGTTGAAAAATATGTTGACGGTGAAGATGATGTAGTTGATTATGAAAAAATAATCAACGAATTTGCATTGTTAAGAAATAAATGGCTAGGAATTACAAAAGGACTAGACCAAAAACAATGGCAAATCACAAACATTGTCAAACTGAGAGTTGCTGGAATGGAAGACGCTTCTATATAAAGCACACCAAAAATACTTTCCAATAAATATTCAAAATATGTCTTTAAAGATTCCAACATACGTCATAACCATGATGGGCGAACCATTCAGTGAAGCAATAGCACAAGATACTTTAGAATCACTCGGTAAATTTGGTGAACAAGGTCAAAAATTTCCTGCAACTTACGGAGATAGTGTAGACACACATTGGAAAGAACATGATTTAAAGCGATTCAAGATTGGGCAAAAATTTAAAACATTAAATCAAGGATTGATTGGATGTCTACTATCTCATTTGCGGTTATGGAAATTATGTAGAGAACAAAATGAACCATTTTTAATACTAGAACACGATGCCGTGCAACTTCGTGATATACCAGAATATTTTTTAAGTAAATTTGAAGATGTATTACATCTTGATAGATATAGCAGGCTTGTTGCAGATTACAATGCACATTGTTTAAGTAATCGAGGTGAAGGAATACATAATCATTGTGACAGAGTTCCGGATTTGTCTGGCACAGAATTACTTAACAAAACAAGTATAAAAGGCAGTCACAGTTACATAATAACACCAATAGGTGCAAATAAAATGATTGATTATGTGTGGGCCAAGGGAGCATTAAGTCCGGATGTTGCACTAAATTCAGTTGCTGTAAACTTGAAATACACAGATACCAGTTATTTTAGAATCAATGAAAAATACTGGGTCAATAGAAAAGGAAGAAGTGCAAATAGTTTTTGTAGACCAAAAAAATATAAGAAAGACCAATTGAAATATTACTAATGATATTCGACAAACAAATAATACAAGGTGACAAACCTGAAAACAAACAATGCATAATTTATTATAGTTGTGACCCACAATACTGGGCAGAGCACGGGCAATATCTAGCAAGAAGCACATTATATTACAATGGCAAACAAAGTCATATTCACGTACACATGATTTATGAAGAAGGCCAAGAACATTCCATGAAACATTTAATAAAAAATCCAAGTATTACATATACATTTGAAAGACACCCGAAAGATTTTTATGATCAGTTTGAATTGAACAAACAACATCCTGTTTTTGCTAGAGGTCCTGAAATTTGTCAAACAAAAAACGATTACGACTTAAAAAGAAAAATTTATCTGTCAAGTGCAAGATTTATGCTAATGAATAAACTGTTTGATCACTATCAACACGTGTTACAAATAGACGCAGACGGAATTTGCCGTAATACTTTCGCGATACATGACTTTAAAAGAATTACACGCCAACCTTGTGCTATGAGGAAGCCAAAAGACCCATCAGTTTACATTGCTAGTTGTATTTCTCCAGGAATAGGTTCAGCAGGTAGTGAATTTAAAACTGAACTGTCAAATAAAATGATAGATGCATTTAAAAAACCTATATATTGGTTTATAGACCAACACGTATTAAAAGATATTTTAGATACAAGAAATTTTGAGTCAATTCCTTATCATTGGAACAGTTGGGGACTTAAATCTGGGGGCGAAGTGTTCAGTACAGCAAAAGGAAAAAAGAAATATGGACACAGATACAAAAATTTAAAGTACACCTGGTTCACTGACAAAGAAAAATTAAGATATCATAAAGAACGGAATAAAAATTATGGAAAATCCTAAAGGATACATCATTTACGTAAAAAATCATGAATATTCGGTGCAATGGGCCAATGAAGCATTGGCATCAGGTACTACATTAGGTTGGAATCTTGAACTGTATGAAGGTATAGATGGCACTAAACAAAGCCTTGATGACTTTGGCGTAAAAATTTATCAAGGAAGTAAAAAATGTGCTCGTTTATTGTCTAGACCAGGAACACAAGGTTGTTTTTTAAGTCAATACCATTTATGGAAACAATGTGCAGAGCGTAAAGACAATATATGTATTTTTGAACATGATGTTTTGTTTAAAAAACATTTTTCAATAGATAAAAATTTTAAAGATGTTATAAAGTTCGAAGGATTCCGTCCATCAAAGCCTATGAATGTTGGACAATGGTGGGAAGGTGCAAGAGCCTACGGTATTACACCAGCCGGAGCAAAAAAAATTGTTAGTTGGATAGACAAAAATGGAGCGATGCCGGCAGATTGGTGTTTGAACAACGGCATTTGTAATGTGGACTTTGACTTGGATAACAAAGTTACATTTTCTAAGAAAGATTTTAGTTTTACAAAGGATTATAAATGAAAAAATTAATATTTCAAGTCAGTGTGGGTAAACCAAGTAAACTTTATACCACTTGTATTAACAGTGTAGCAGAATATTGTAAAAAATATAGTATAGATCACATTGTTCTGACTGAACCTAAATTAAAAATACGACCTGATATGGAAAGAACAGGTAGGAGTAAAGAAGCCGTTGAAAGACTGGGGTATATGCCAATTTATGAAAAAGAAAATGCATTTGAATACTTTGATAGATATGACCAGATAGCAATAGTTGACAGTGACATCTATATTAAATCTAATGCTCCTGACATTTTCTTAGACTTGCCGTTGGAATACGATTTTGGCGGTGTGGCTGAAAGAGAATTGCCATTAAACCACAAATACAAAAACAAAATTACGAAATATTCAAGAAGTGCTTTTACTAATTTAAAAGATGTTGACTGGAAATGGAACCACTTAGGTGCTGAATTTTATAATATGGGATTGATGGTAATGAATAAATCATTTGCGAAATACCTCAAAGGTCAAACACCAAAAGAATTCATTTCAAGACCTGAATTTAAGAACTTTGTAGATGGAGTAGGTTTTTACAAGTGGAGTACAGATCAGATGTTGTTGAACTGGTGGGTGAAAAAAGAACAAATGAAAGTTAAAAATATGGACTGGCGTTGGAATTCATTATACACCGCAGTAGACAAACATAAACAAAATGAAAGTTACTTCGTTCACTTCTTTTTACGTGATAAATTACCACAACGTGGTGAAAACATAGAAGAAATATTGAAAAAAATATGAAACATTTAGTAATGAGAGCATACAGCACTATCAAAAAAAACTTCTTTTACGGAGCACCTGGTTTGGGAGATAGAATACATCATATCATGTTGTGTTACAATTACAGTCTAGTAGAAAATACACCTGTCACACTGCATTTAACAAAATACCAATGGAATAGACACAAGCCAGACAGTTGGCCTGAAATTATGTCACTGTTTCCAGAAGGAAAAGTTTTTATTGAAAAACATTTAGATCACGAACCTAAAGACAATAAATCCTTTTTAGAATTTGTTAAAAATATAGGATACAAAAATGCAGAAGAGCAAATTTACGATGATTTCCCTCAAAGATTTGAACCTAAAGAAGGAATTCATTGTTCCAAGTATCTTAAATTATTTCCTAATTTAACAGCAAAAGGGCAACAGGATTTAAGTTTGCCAAGTAATAATTTCATCACAGTGCAATTTGATTCTACTTCTAAGAACAGAATGATGAAGCAGAAAAATAGGCAACAAATACTTGCAAAATACAAAAATTATGAAAAAATTATTGTAGGTGGCGAATCGACAAATCCACTTTTGAAAAACAGTCTGGCGCATATCGCTTTTGCAATGTCACAAGCAAAGTTTCATGTAGGAGTTGATAGTGGTTTTTTACATATGTCACAACTTTATTTTGATCCTGAAAAAATACACATATATACTACGAGAGATCCAAGTAAATGGAGTCATCATTTACGTCGAGGGTACAATAACGGAATGAAAATAAATTTAAAGGAAGAAATTTTATGATGTTTGGAAAAAACCCAGGTACAGATCAAACATGGAAACGAATTCCAGCAGATAGTATTGGTGCAGAGTTAGGAGTATGGCAAGGAGATAGTGCTTTAAAATTTTTAAATCGAGCGAAACATATTCATTTAGTTGATGCTTGGGCACCTGAAGTATTTAAAGGATCAAATGAATTTGGTGGCTACCAAGCATACTTAGAACGCTATTCAAAACTTACAGGTGAAGCAACTACAGAAGGCTTCCAAAGATATTACGACAAGATATACGAAGGTGTAAAAAAGAGATTTACAGGCAAGCCTGTAACAATTCATCGTATGTCAACAGAACAATGGTTTAACACATTTGATCAAAAACTAGATTGGATATACGTAGATGCAAGTCATGGTTATGAAGGCTGTTTACACGATTTAACAAAAGCAGTTACTATGATTAAGCCGGGCGGAAAACTATTTGGTGATGACTATGGGCCTAAGAAACCTGGTGTAAAAGATGCTGTAAATCAGTTTATTAAAAACACAGGATACAAACTAAACAACTTCCATGACGATCAATTTGAGGTACAGTTATGAGTATTATGGAGCAATTATTTCGCAAGTATGGGTGCGAAAAGATTTGGCACAGTTACAGCGACTTGTACGAAGCAGATTTTGAACCTATGCGTAATGATCCTATTAATATATTAGAAGTAGGAACATTTAGAGGTGAAAGTATTAATGTATGGTTAGAATATTTTCCTAATGCCACAATTTACACTATTGATACGTTTGGTAGAGTTGCACCAGAAAACTTACCCATGCTTAAAAATTCTAGAGTAAGTTATGCGAAACTAGATAGCACTGCACCTGAATGTAACGAACATTTTAAAGCATTAGGACAAAAGTTTAATTTTATTATCGACGACGGACTTCATACTCCGGAAGGACAACAAAAAACTTTTGATAATCTTATAGAGTTTACAGACACTTACTATATTGAAGATGTATGGAACTTAGATAAAGTTGCCATGAGTCATCCTTGGATTAAAAGCCATTCAAACGATTTTACATCTAAAAAATGGAATACACTACTTGAATCAATAGGAAAATATAAAGTAACACATCACGATTGGCGTTCAAAGAAAAAGCAAGATAGTTATATCTTAAAAGTTGTAAAATGAAAGCATTCATAATAACATTAATGAATGACGCTTGGAGTTTGTCATATGCTGAACGTTGTTTGCAAAGTATTCAAGACACAGAAAGCGAGATTGAAGCAACACTCTTTAATGCCACAACTCCGGAAACAATTTTTCCTGTTGCGTGGACTTGGCCTACAGGTAAAAAAATTACTTGCCCAAAAACAAATTTATTTCTAAAACCTTACAAAACTTATGACAATCTCAAACGCATAGCCGCGGCACAAAGTCATTTTAGATTATGGCAAATGTGTGCGTCTATGAACCAACCTATTATGATATTAGAACATGATGCTATATTCACAAAAAAATTTACAGCACAGGAAACGTCTGCCATACTAGTAGGAGCATACAGTATAAATGATCCAAGAGGTGCCACGTTTAAAGCAAAAGATTACCATAATAATTTAGTTGATGGTTTTAATAAAGTGCCTTGGGTTGCACCTGAAAATATTCCGCAAGGTTTACCAGGACATAGCGCCTATGTAATTACACCCTGGGCGGCTAAAGACATAATTGAAAAACAAGATAGAATAGGATGGTGGCCAAACGATGCAATTATGTGTCGTCAATTATGTGAATGGTTGTATGTGTTTAAACCATATTTTACCAAAACACAAGGTATCAAATCTACTACATCAAAATAATTCGCCCAATAAATATTTTTAAACAAAGGAATCCTATATGAAAATATTAGTTACAGGTGATAAAGGTTTTATCGGTTCAGCCTTAGTAAAACGATTACAAACAGAGAAACATGAAGTAGTTGGTATTGACACAAAAGCAGAAGCCAATATTCTTACAGCAGATTTACCAGAAGTAGATTTAGTAATACATCTTGCAGGTATAGGTGGTGTTAGAGAATCTATGAATGATCCTAAAAAATATTGGGATAACAATGTGGAAGGCACAAAAAGAATACTTGCACATTATCAAAACACAAGAGTGATGTTTGCTAGTTCAAGTTCACAATACGATCCATGGAGAAATCCATATGCGGCTTCTAAGCACGTGATAGAATACATACCACATCCTAACGTGGTAGCAATGAGATTTCACACTGTTTATTCTGAAACACCAAGATTGAATATGTTCTTTGACAAACTGTTATCAAATCAATTAGAATATGTAACACCCCACACAAGAGACTTTATACACGTAAATGACGTTGTAGAAGCAATGATTGTTTTAATGGCAAGTGACTTCAAAGGACCAATCGATGTTGGAACAGGTGAAAGTGTAAGTGTAAAAGATATTGCACCTAACTTACCAGTGAGAGAAGGTATGCCTGGTGAAAGACCTGATACAAAAGCAGATATAACAAAAATGAAAGAACTAGGTTGGAAACCTACTATATCCGTTAAAGAGTTTTTAGCGAAACAAGGATATGAAAATAAACTGTAATGAAAGCAGGAAAAATTTGGGGCAAAACAGAATTAATTCATGCTAACGGTGTATTAGAATTTCATCGAATTGAATTCAAAGCAGGATTCAAATGTTCAGAACACAAACACAAATACAAATGGAATGGATTCTTTGTTGAGTCAGGCAAAATGATTGTAAGAGTGTGGCAAGACGCTGAACAACAAGGTCTTGTTGATGAAACAATTCTGAACGCAGGCGATTACACAACTGTGAAACCAGGAAAGTTTCACCAGTTTGAAGGATTAGAAGATGGCATTGCTTTCGAATTGTATTGGGCAGAATTTAATCATGATGATATTGAAAGACGAACAGTAGGCACAAAGTCATGAAAATTTATGTAGGATACGACACAAGAGAAGATATTGCTTATCAAGTGTGTGAACATTCGATTTACTCACACAGTGACTCAGCAGAAGTTATTCCTTTAAATCAAAATACTCTACGTCAAGACAAATGGTATTGGAGAGGTGAAGATAAACTTGCTTCTACAGAATTTACGTTTACTAGATTTTTAGTTCCAGCACTTGCAAATTATGAAGGATGGGCATTATTTTGTGATTCTGATATTGTATTTTTAAAAGATGTAAAAGAACTTTTTGACCAAGCAGACGACAAATATGCTGTGATGTGTGTGCAACATGATTATACTCCTAAGCCAGGAATAAAAATGGATGGACAAAAACAAACGCAGTATCCAAGAAAAAATTGGAGTTCTATGGTTTTATATAATTGTGGTCATCCTTCAAATGAAAAATTATCAGTAGATTTAGTTAACAATCCAAACTATGATGGAAAATATTTCCATAGATTCAGTTGGTTAAAAGACGAAGAGGTAGGCAAATTATCACATGAATGGAATTGGTTAGTGGGTTGGTATAAAGAACCAGAAGATGGAAAACCGTGTGCAATTCATTATACCGAAGGCGGTCCTTGGTTTAAAAATTATAGAAATTGTGAATATGGCGATGTATGGAAAAAATATCTTGCCGAAATGATGCAAAAATGATATGCACTATTATTGGGACAAAGACGATCCGATTCTTAAAGCGTGGGTACAAGGTATAGGTGCCGAATATCTTCCTTACGAAGAAATTTTAAAAACTCCAGTAACAAATCCAATAAGTTTTAGAAGTTTAGCAAAAAGAAAAGTTATATTTGAGTCTATAGGAAACAAAAGACCATTCTATTACATCGACACAGGATACGTAGGTAATTTAATAAAAAAGAAACATTGGCATAGAATTGTTAAAAATGATGTGCAACACACAAATATTTTTGATTGCCCAGATGATCGTTGGAAGAGAATAGCACAACAAAGCCAGGAACTAGACTTTGTAGAATGGCGAAGAGACCATAGCGGAAAAATTTTACTAGTAACACCTAGTGAAAAGCCTTGTAAATTTTATAACATAAACAGAGACGAATGGGTAAAAGAAACTGTTGCTGAACTAAAAAAGCATACAGACAAAGAAATTATAATTAGAGACAAAGGAAAGCGACATTCAAGAGTTGGACAAGGATCTGTACCTTGGTATCTAATCAGAGAAAAAATTTATGCAGTTGTCACATATCAAAGTATAGCGGCAATAGAAAGTGTTTGTGTAGGAGTTCCTGCATTTACAACACAAAAGACAGCCGCTGATAGTGTAACATTGAAAGATTTAAGTAAAATAGAATCACCACTATATGCTGACCCTATGCAAGTCAAAAAATGGCAACATTGGTTGGCATATTGTCAATATCATTGGAAAGAATTAGGAACAGGTGAGGCTTGGAGAATAATGCAGAGGTACGGATTAACATGATAAAAGTTGTATCATATATGAAATGTATTCCTCCTGGAAACAAAAAGCCACAAAAACCTTTAATAATTAAAAACTTTATTGAAGGTGTAAATGCAGTTGGTGATAAAGGATTAGTGCTTAATACTTGGTCTATTGTAGATGCCGACGTGGCTGTTATTCAAGGCTTTACACATCAAGATTCACAAAAACATAGACATTTAATTTTACGTAAAGCAGTCTATGATAGACAGCAACAAAAAGGAAAAAGGACCGTAATTGTTGACAGTAGTTTATTTTTATTTGCAGATCCAACACAATCAAAGAATTATTTACGTTATGGATACGATGGAATATTTCCTAACACAGCAGAATATTGCTGGGATAAACCAGATCCAATGCGTTGGGAAGAGATAAAGAAAAATCTTAAAATTGATTTGCAACCATGGAGACTAGGAGGAGGAGCATACGTTCTAATATGTTGTCAAAGAGACGGCGGCTGGAGTATGCGAGGCACCAAAGTATTAGACTGGTTACTAATGGTTGTGCAATCTATAAGAAAAGTTTTGCCAAAAAAATTAATTAGAGTAAGATTTCATCCAGGTGACAAAAATACAGGTGCCCATATTGCCACACTTCGTAATTGGATAAACACAGGCAATAGAGATTTTTCAAACGTTGAAATAAGCGGTGCTAAAGATTTAAAAACTGAACTGGTTCATGCTCAAGCAGTGATTGGGCATAACAGCAGTCCAACAGTGGCGAGTGTAATCGAAGGGATTCCTACACTCGTTACTGACCCTGAACGTGCTCAAGCAAAAGATGTTTGTATGAAAAAATTTGAAGAATTAGACAATCCTCAAGCATATGATAGAGAACTTTGGATAAGAAGAATTGCACAAACACATTGGACTTTAGATGAAGTAAAACAAGGATTGGCTTGGAAACATATGAGGAAATATGTAAAATGATCACAGCAGTAACAACATTTCACAAAGAAGGTTTAGATTTGTATGGACAAAGATTTCTTAACAGTTTTGCTAAGAATGTAGACAAAGGAGTAAAACTTATTGTGTATGCAGAAGATTGTGAGCCTGTAAATCCTGATCAAACACAAATTACAATATTGCCTCAAACAAATCTTAAACAATTAGTAGAGTTTAAAAACAAATGGCGTAATGTTCCCAAAGCAAATGGTAAATGTCCTTTCCCAGAAAAGCGACCAAGAGATCACCATAAAGAATTTAAATGGGACGCAATAAGATTTGCAAATAAAACTTATGCGGTGTTTGAAACTTATAAGTCTGCTGATTCAAAATGGGTAGTATGGATAGACGCAGATACATTTGTGCATAGTCCTATATCATATAAACAATTTGAAGATTTACTACCAGATGATAAATGGATCACTTTTGTAGGTAGAGGACGTGGCACACAAACCTGGCCCGAGTGCGGTTTTTATGGATTGAATAGAACAAATAATACTTGTAAAAAATTTATGCAACAGTTTGAAAAGATGTACGAAGACGCTGACAAAGGCATCTTTACTTTAAATGAATGGCATGATAGTTTTGTGTTTGGTTATATTTTAAAAACACTTGCAAAATTAGATACATCATATTATGATTATTCTAAAAATATCTATGTTAAAACTGCAAAGACAGGCGGTGGTGGTCATCCTTTAATCAATTCCGAACTGGGAAAATACTTTGATCACATGAAAGGATCAAGAAAAACACAACGCAAGAGTGCTAGAAAAGATTTAATGCAACAACGAACAGAAAAATATTGGAATGAAATTTAGTTTGTTTACAAAAAATAGTGCTTTAGTCAGTCCTCCTATATGGGAAGCCGTATCAAAAGGACTTAAAACTTTAGGACATACTGTTGATGAAAACAATATGGATTGTGATGTGCCAGTGATATGGTCATTGCTATGGCATGGTAGAATGGCTCGCAATAAAGACATTTGGGAACATTTTAGAAAACAAAATAAAAATGTTTTAGTGATTGAAGTTGGTGGCATAAAAAGAAACACCACATGGAAAGTTGGATTAAATGGCATCAATCGAAAAGCAAATTTCGGAACCACAGATAATAATGATTCACGTGCAAAACAATTTAACATAAATGTAAAACCTTGGAGACAAAACGGTGAACACATTCTAATTTGTTTACAACATGACAAGAGTGAACAATGGAAAGATCAACCTGCATTAGATCAATATGTAAGAAACACTGTTACAGAAATTAGAAAATATACTGATAGAAAAATAATAGTAAGACCGCACCCTAGATGTCCTTTGTTAAATTTACCTGTGTTAGACAATGTGAGTTACGAAGTGCCTAAACAGATTACAAATACATATGATGATTTCGATTTAAATTTTACAAAAGCATGGGCAGTAGTCAGTCACAGTAGCAATCCTGGAATTCATGCTGTATTAAATGGGATACCTGCTTATGTTAGTGAGCAGAGTATTGCTTATGATGTAGCAAATAAAGATTTCAGCACCATCAATGAACCTTTGATGCCGGAAAGACAGCAATGGCTGAACAATTATGCAAATACAGAGTGGACCGTTGACGAAATTGCCCAAGGATTGCCCTTTTCTAGATTGACTTTTTAACCAAAATCCGTTATACTATTGATATGCAAACATATCCAATAGAGCAATGTTTAGAGATAATGGCTGGACTTGAGACTGGCCCAGTAGCAAAGTCGTTTGTAATTTTAGAAAGAGATAAGAAAATTTTAGTAGATATTGCAAAAAAAGTATTCAAAGGTAGTGCTTTGACCGACAAACAATACGAAGTTGTAAAACGTATTTTGGTCAACAGGTATGCTTCACAATTTAAATTAAGAGATATAGATATACAAAACAGTGCAAATATTTTACGTAAACCTATTCGACATTTAGATAGAACGAAATACATTAGAATAGAAGACGGTGGCGATTATCAAGACGGCATTTGGGGTGGATTTACACCATTAAAAATAATTGTAATAAGATTTCCATTTAACTTGATGTTAAGTAAATTAGTAGGCGATATTAAAAAATTATTTCCACATAAAGTTGGCAGATTCTATTCACAGAGAATAAAAGACAAATATCTTTTACCTTTTGATGAAAGAATTATACATAAACTTGTAGGAAGATTTAAAGGGAGAATAAAAGATATAGATCCTGTTTTGTTGAAAATTTATGATGAAGTCGAACACATTTTAAATAATCCTAATGACTATGTGCCAGGAATATATAATTATGAAATTAAAAATTCTAGCAAAGCAGTAACAACACATCATTTAAATAAGTTTGGTAAGCCTAGTGCAGATAATTTATTCTTATTCTACGATAGAAAAATAAAATTAGGACTAAAACATTTCGATACATTTGAAGTTGAAAAAAGTAAATCTAATCTATCTGTGTTGACTAAAAAAATTTTAGATAGAAAATATCCTATGATTAATATTGATTTAAAAAAATGGCAACTGAATCATCTAACTGAGTGCATTGATCAGTTACAAAGATATCCTTTATTAGTAATAGTAAGTATGCAAGATAAAAGAGCACTAGAGCAATTACAACAATTCCATACTCAATTTAAAAATTTAATAGATCCAAAAGACATATCAGTATTAGTAAGATTACCAAATAAAGGAACGGGGGCTGAATTTAATACCTACGTTAAAGATAATGGCATAAACAATTCACTTGCAAACACAACAAAAATAGTGTATATTAACAGTAAAAAGATACCTAAGCCTTTAGTACAATCTACTTGGCGTCCAGAATCAGTAATATGTTGCGATGGATCCAAAAACTATACAAAGGTAGATACTTTTTTGTATGAGTCTGATTTAGTTTTTAACATAAATGGTCAAACCAGTATGTTTTTAAACTTTTATGACACTGCTGAGACAATATGAGATGTAAAATTATAATAAATGATGAAGTCAATGTAAAAATTGATGGACTTCCTGTTGATGTAAGAAGAAAAATATCAAATAAAATGAAATGGCAAGTTCCGTATGCTAGATATTTGCCTCAATATAAGTTAGGTAGATGGGATGGTAAAGTTGGTTTCTTTGGTTTAGGTGGTAATGGTTATGTTAATCATTTAGATAAAATTTTACAAATAATTCATGAAGAAGGTATTGAAGTAGATTCAATTGATGACAAAAGACAGAAAACAGATTTAAATTTTAATTTAATAGACAAAGATTACTTTGCTAATAAACAATGGCCCAAAGGACATCAATGCGAAGGTCAAGCAATTGAATTAAGAGATTATCAAGTAGAAGTTGTAAATAATTTTTTACGTACACCACAAAGTTTACAAGAGGTTGCCACTGGTGCTGGTAAAACTATTATTACTGCTTGTTTATCAAGTTTATGTGAAAGCATAGGAAGAACAGTTGTAATAGTTCCAAATAAGTCACTTGTCACACAAACAGAAGAAGATTATAAAACTGTTGGACTAGACGTAGGTGTTTACTTTGGTGATAGAAAAGAGTTGAACAGAACACACACCATTTGCACGTGGCAAAGTCTAAATATTTTAGACAAGAGAGCAAAATCAGGAGACTCAGTACTAACACTAACAGAATTTTTAGATGGTGTTAAAGCAATAATCGTTGACGAAGTTCACCAAGCAAAAGCAGATGTGTTGAAAAAATTACTTACACATCATTTAAAAAATGCTCCTATCAGATGGGGACTAACCGGCACAGTGCCTAAAGAACAATTTGAATTTCAAAGCATATTGGCAAGTATCGGGCCCGTGGTTAATCAAATAAGTGCAAAAGAATTGCAAGACAAAGGAGTATTATCTAAATGTCATGTAAATGTTGTACAAATGCTTGACACTCCAGTTTATAAAAATTATCAAGAAGAACTGAAATATCTTACAACAAATCAAAAACGTTTAGAATATATTGCAAAACTAATTGAAAAAATA
>Ga0163179_10000630_pt1 | contig 25206 bp, 19 predicted proteins | sample AtlANTMetagenome_FD_109643 | JGI IMG/M metagenome (GOLD analysis project Ga0163179, IMG submission 109643) | Marine eukaryotic phytoplankton communities from the Atlantic Ocean - Atlantic ANT 2 Metagenome | ecosystem: Environmental > Aquatic > Marine > Oceanic | place: North Atlantic Ocean...
ATACCTCATGCCAGTTGGCGGGGTTACCCGGAGTCAGACGTCCCAGGATCCTTGGAACATCGGTGCCCGTCAGGCGGGGGGAGTTTCCTGGAATTTGGTCCAGATGGAATTGTGCCAGTACCGCCGTAGCCGCCGCAGTCAGCGATCGAGGTGGAATCTGCCATGATGTAACCGTACCGAATTCGATCTCCCCAATGCGGCGTTTGAGTTCTCGTACGAACAGTCCGTTATCCTCGCCTGTACCTGTCAGGATCAATTGACCTACCGGTTGCGACTTTGGGAACTTTTCCTTGATGTGAGTTGCGACTCGATCTGCGAGTAGATTCGTTGCCGTGCAGAGGGTGTCATGGACGCTAACCGCTCGTTCCGTCGTCGTCATGCGTAGAATATCAATCAAGGCGTCGGTGGATGGTCCGGTGGGGGTCCAGTCCGTTGATTGGTTTCGGTCAAGTTCCTCGTGCCATCGACGGAGGAGTGTCGGTCGGTTGCATCCTTGGACCGCTAGTTTTCCATGGGGATCCTGGATAGGGCTGTCGAGTAATTCTCCGGTAATGGCCTCTAATAGTGAGTTTCCGGGTGCAATTTCATGCGAGATCAAGTGTTGGGAGAGTTGCACTGCCTGACGTGGTGGCAATAACGTCAGCCGCAAGCGGTCTTCGAATTCCAAGATGGCACGGATCTGGCGTCCAGCAATCTTGCCCGGATCGCCCAGCAACATCCAGAATCCGGTGGCCTCCAGCGGACCCCCGCAACCTCCGTAGGCCAAGTCTCGCCCCGGCAGGTCGTCAATCACTGTCAAGCCTGTTGCTTGAGAGAGTAAGCTCGTGTCGCACCAGGCACGATAACGGTATCCGTCCAGCGGGTCTTGTTGCCATTGTCCAAAACCGTGCAAGGCACAGGCAAGGATCGTGCCTTCATCCGGGTTGTGGTTTGTCGATAGAGTTTGAATCGCTTCGGCAGCGCATTCGGCTAGGAACGCTGCATGGTTTACATCGGGGAAGCCGCTCGCCGACGCCACTTCATCCGCCAACGCAAACCGTTCATCCTGCAAAGAGGTCGCAGTGACGAACTCATATTCGGCTGCCAGCCCTCGCCCTGTGATCTTCAACAGAGCTGCGTTGAGTTCTTTGCGCCGTGAACCAAGATGCAGTCCGATCAGGAAACGCGGCGGTCCTTCGTCGCGTCTTGTCAGCCTGCCTCCCGCCAAGGGCCAAATTGTCGCGGCAGTATTTGTCATCGAATGGTCCGTCATTCGCGATCGTGACCTGCCGGGAAATGCGGCAACATCTTGTTTACCACGGCTTTTGCACCCATTCCCGGCGGATGCCGTCAACTTGTTTAAGCAACCATTCTGACTTCCGCGGGCTCGCCCTTCACTGCGAACATGAATTCTTCAAAGATCCTCACATCCAGAGCCGATGCGGATTCCGCTTCCGGATGGAATTGAGTTCCCATGGCGAACCATCCGTCCATCCTCGATTCAATCGCTTCGACGACGCCGTCGGGGCAACGCGCGGTCACCACAAAGCCAGGAGCGATCTCGTCGACAGCCATGTGGTGCATGCTGTTTACTCGCACTTCGCCATCACCGTAAACGCGTTCCATCACGCTGTCCGATTCAACGACCAGGCCATGCCGATGCGATTTGTCCTGTGGATCCTTGTGGGGAATCGCCTTGGGGCAATCTTCCGGGATGTGTAGGAAAAGGTTTCCGCCCATCGTAACGTTGAGCAGTTGCATGCCCACGCCGATTCCGAAAATGGGCAGACGACGGTCACAAATGATCTGACAAAGGCGTCGATCAAACTCTTCACGTCGCGGTTCCATCGTACGAACGGTGGGATGCAGCATGAAGCCATCATTACGGGGATCAAGGTCGCGACCACCAATGAGGACAAATCCATCAAGGCGATCGAGGACTTCGCCCAAGTCATCGGAGTCTTCGCTTGGCGGAACAAGCACCGGGATTCCCCCCGTTGCAACCACCGCATCGTAATATCCGGAGCAAATAAGCGAGTATTCCGGATGATTATGCGTGGCTGCGACAAGATCCGTGTTCAAGCCGATGAGTGGCTTCCTGGACATGAAACAATTCCTTTCGCATCAATAAAAATAAGTTGAGGAAGCGAGTCCCAATCCAATTGGGAACCGTGGCACGTGCACCGCAATCTTGAGGCATCCAGGTTGCTTGGAAATGGATGCCGTGGACTGGAGGCAACGATTCTGGTGCTGTCGCCAAATCACGCGACCGGAGCAAATGCGGTGGCAAATCGACGTGAAACCGGACCGCAGGTCCGTTCCGTCAATGTTTGCCGTCCTCCATGACGGTCTGAGCTCGCTGGGGCGGGGCCATATGACCCGACCACAGTGAACACGCTCATTGGGCTTCAAACTCCCATGATTCCTGGCGTGCCGTGTCCTCCGCGAAAAGAGATGTAAGTCGTTATTGAGAGTACCGAATCGTACGGAATGAGCAATAGAGTCCGCATATTTTGCGTATCCGATCGATCCTACCCCCTATATCCTGTGCATGCAGAGCTAGCCGCACACCGTTTTCGCGTCCCCCCAGTTAGTGCGGTTTTTCCCATGTCCAGACCTTTTGGGCAGCATTTGCGGGCCGGTTTACGATTTTTGGCCCGACGGCTATGCTGAATCGTTTGCCTCAACCCCACCCAGACCGCCCGGAGATGAACCCCCTGGGCTCGGAACGGAACGAGAGGATTCATGCGTTTCGAACGTGTTTGTCTAGAGTCATTCGGCTACGGTTTGCCAGAGCAGGTCATCACCAGTGCCGAAATCGAGGCGCGGCTTGCTCCCTTGTACCAACGGCTGAAGTTGCCCGAGGGCAGACTGGAGTTGATGACAGGCATCGAGGCTCGGCGGCTCTGGCCTAAAGACAGCTTGCCAAGCGATCATAGTATTGAGAGTGCGCGTCGAGCTTTAGAAGCGGCTGAAGTCGGACCTGATCAGGTTGGTGCGCTGATTCACGCATCGGTCTGTCGCGATCATCTGGAACCGGCAACGGCATGTCGTGTTCATCATGAGTTGGGGTTGCCAAGCGACTGCATGATCTATGATGCCTCCAACGCCTGTCTCGGGCTCATGAATGGTGCCATTCAAATCGCCAACATGATTGAGTTGGGACAGATCCAGGCCGGTTTGGTGGTTGGGACGGAAGACAGCCGCCACTTGATGGAAACGACGATCGATTCACTGAATGCCGATCAAAAGATGACTCGACGTCAAATCAAAATGGCCGTCGCTTCATTGACCATCGGCTCCGGCAGCTGTGCCATGTTGTTGGTTGATCGTTCTATCTCTCGCACGGAGAACCTGCTCCTCGGTGCCTCGGTGCAAGCGAATACAGCTCACCATCAACTTTGTCACAGTGGAAAAGACGAGGCGATTGCAAGTGGCATGAGTCCCTTGATGGAAACAGACTCTGAAGCTCTGATGCGAGAAGGGATTGCAACGGGAGTTGTCACCTTTGCTCAATTCCTTGAAGAGCTTGGTTGGTCGACCGAACAAGTCGATCGATCTGTTTGTCATCAGGTGGGAGCAGCGCACCGGCGCCTGATGCTTGAATCGTTGGATCTTGACCCCAAGGGCGATTTTGCAACCTTTCCCTGGCTCGGGAATACGGGCTCTGTGGCGCTGCCAACCGCGATGGCGATGGCCTGTCAAACAGGATTTATGCGAAGCGGGGATCGTATTGCGATGCTTGGCATCGGCTCGGGAATCAATTGCCTTATGCTCGGTGCCCAGTGGCAGCATTCGCGGGTTAGTGGATCGGACTTGGCCCAGCTTCCTGATGTCACCGATCGGATGGTGCCCATCGAATCGTGATCCTGAGGTGTCCGGTACGGGGTTATTGCGGCTGCCTGAATCACGATTAAATGTGTTAAATCTTCCATATCGCTCCTGCCTCTGGTGTTTCTGGCCGGTAGAATTGGGGGTACCCGAGTTTGTGTCTCTTTTCGAACCGGTTTCCAGGTCATGCAGCAGCCATTCAGCCGCTCCGAATTCGAAGCAGAAAATAAAGAGCTGCGCGAACAGCTTGCCTGTCTGCAGCGACTCCTGAAGTTGCAGGAACGCGAGCGACAGCAGATTTCACACGAAATCCACGATGGGTTTGTGCAATATGTGGTTGCCTCGCAAATGTCTCTCGAATCGCTTCAGGCGAAGCTCAAGGCTGATAACTCAACGATTCCGAAAGAGTTGAATCAGGTGCATGAATGGATGGAGCGAGGCTTAGCTGAGGCGCGTCAATTGATCGACGAATTAGGACCGACGTTAATCGACCAACGTGGCCTTGTCGAAGCGGTTGAGTGCTTGATTGGTGAGGAGGAGCGCCGAGGCCTGCAGGTTTCGTTGCGGTGTGCTTCAGAAATCGGGCGACTTGATCCTATGCTTGAACAGGCGGTGCTACGGATCATCCAGGAATCTCTGGCGAATGTCCGCCGCCACGCGCGAGTTGATCGTGCGCAAATTCGATTGTCGAAATGTGACGAAAGACTCCGAATACTCGTCCGTGACAACGGATTGGGCTTTGCTGTCGGCAAATATCCGCGCGAATGCTTTGGTTTGCGAGGTATTGATGAGCGAGCCAAGTTGTTTTCGGGAGAGGCAAGAATTTTGAGCCGTCCAGGTCATGGAACGGTGGTCGACGTTGAGCTTCCCGTCGTTTGCAATCTCTCGGATGCATAGTCTCTCGGATGCATCGTCTCTCGGATGCATCGTGGCTTGGTCCGGCGACTTCTATTCTGGGATTTGAGGTTCGCGTTGTTCAAATCGCACTTCCTCCCTAAAATAATTTGCCATGAGCACCGCCCACAAACGGAAATGTTGGATCGGCTTTGATCTGGGTGGCACCAAAATGTTGTGCCAGGCATTCGACTCAGAATTCAGCTGTCTTAGTCGAAACCGAGGTCGAACCCGTGGCTATGAGGGAGCGAAGTCTGGAGTTGGGCGGATCATTAAGTTGATCGCAGAGACTCTGAAGGCCATCAATCTGCCATCCGAAGAACTCGGGGGCATCTGCATCGGTTGTCCTGGGCCGCTCGACTTGGATGAAGGTGTAATCATCGAAGCACCGAACCTGGGTTGGGAAAATGTTCAAATTAAGAAAAAGCTCGAGCAGGAGTTCGGCTGTCCCGCCGCGATCATGAATGACGTCGATGCGGGTGTCTATGGTGAATACCGTTTTGGTGCTGCCAAGGGTGCTCGCTGTGTATTAGGGGTATTTCCGGGCACCGGTATCGGAGGGGGTTGCGTTTACAACGGTGAGATTTTGCGTGGGCGCACCGGATCCGCCATGGAAGTCGGGCACATGCAGATTAATTCAGGCGGCCCTCTTTGTGGTTGCGGTCGTCGTGGATGTTTGGAGGCGGTTGCCAGTCGTCTTGCGATCTCCTCCGCTGTCTGTCAGGCCGCCTATCGAGGTGATGCGCCCTACCTCATGGAAAATTATGGCACGGATCTCAGCAATATTCGTAGTAAGGCCCTATCTCAGTCCATTGCGAACGGTGACGAAGTGATTGAGGAAATCGTTTGCGGCGCCGCTCGCCAAATTGGAATTGCCGTTGGGAATCTCATTAATGTACTTCTGCCGGATACAGTGGTGCTCGGCGGTGGCCTGGTTGAGGCGATGCCTGATCTGTTTGTGAACCCGGTTCGGGAATCGGCGAACCAACGAGTGATGCCCGCCTTTGTTGACTCGTTTGACGTGGTGGCAGCAAAGCTCGGCGATGACGCCGCCATCATGGGAGCGGCGGCGTGGATCCAGCATTTGGAAACAGCGAAGGACGCAGCCTAGTCTTTCTCTTTGTTTGTTTCCGCGGCTAGTGCTTCATCCACGCTGGTCGGATCAACCTCACGACAGGTCTCGATGAGGCGATCTCGAAGCGGTAGTATCTCCGCCTTCCAGGTGTCCGGGTCGATATCCGGTGGAGCCAGCTGCAAAAACTCGCCGATCAGCAGAATCAAGCGCAAGAGGTGACGGAAGATGACGCCTTCTTGTTTTTGAAGACGCTTGCTGGTGATGTATTTATCAAAGTTCCCGCCAAACTCGAGAATCTCGCCGGCTGCCCAAACGGGGAAGACGCGGACGTCATGTACACCCGGGAAATCGTAATCGAAGAGACGCTTTAATTTGTCCGCCAAGGTCAGGACGCGAGGACGTTCCTCTTCAAAGAACCCACCTCTTCGATCCTCTTCCTCGTCTTCTTCCTCTACTGGCGCGAGTTCTTCCGGAGTTGCGAGTCCCAGTTGCAGGAGTTTGACGTCCAGTCGCGTGGTTGCCAGCGGTCCGGGGGGTAATTGGTCCTGGCCAGGGACTCTCACAAACCGAGCAACCGAGAGCGGAAGTTCCAGGATGCTCTCAAATGCTTGAAGTCGTTCCTGCTCATCGGCAATGCCAAGTTGATTGATGACGAAGACACCGTACAGAGGATTTACTCCGCGGAGTCCCAGCAGTTTTTGCATCTCTTCCGTGGGAGTTGCGTATTCTGGCCGGTAGGGAACGGCATCTTCCGGGGGAGCTTCGTCCGTCTCCAAGGGAGGCTTGGGGTCGAGAGTGACGTATCCTGCTCGCCAAAGGATCAGTAGCATCTCGTCAATCGCACGGAGTGATTGTTCGAGACGTTTGCCTGTCATTAAACGCTTGGACACCTGGTCGCGAATCGGTTTTATTTCTGGCGAAACATCGAGCATGTAGGCGAGAAGTCGCCAGGGCAGAGGACCGCGGCTTTCCAGATTCCGCGCCGATGCTTCACGTAACTTGTCGAATTGCGCCTCCGTCCAGTACTGTTGGTTGGTCCGGCGAGTTGGCATCTTCTTCTTTAATGCCTTCTTGGCCTTTCGGAGTCCCGGGTCTTTTGTGTCATCAGGGATCTGGTCGTATTTCACTCGCCAACGCTGGATTTTGACGTCGTCTTCGTGGGCCAAGGCAAAGACGAAACCTTGAGTGTCGAATTGAGGACGCCCGGCCCGACCGAACATTTGGTGGGCACTGCTGGGGTCGATCAGTTTCTTCTTGTCTCGAGGGCCTTTCAAAAGATTGGGCAAAATCACACTTCGAGCAGGAAGATTGATTCCGGCCGCGAGGGTCTCGGTGCAAACGGTGATCGACAGGAGCTTTTGTTGAAACAATCCCTCCACAACACGTTTGTAACGCGGCAGCAGCCCAGCGTGATGAACTCCGACCCCCCGTTGTAGGATTTGACGAAGTTTTGGGCCAACGCCCTGGCTCCAATCCAACTTTTTGAGTTCCTCGGCTAAGTGGGCCTGTTGCCCATCGACCATGAGGTTTTTGCCTTTGAGTTGTTCGGCGAAGTCCCAGCATTGATCCCGATTGAAGCAGAAAACAAGCGCGGGAGTGAAGCGGCCTTCATCGCCCCCCTGCGACATCTCTTCAATGAATTCATTCAGTAATTGATCACCGATCCATTGGAAGGTGAGAGGTACCTTTCGGTCGTCGCTTTGAACCAGTTCGAGGTTGCGGTCATGGGTCCGCCTCATCCACTGGATGAATTCAAAAGCGTTGCCGACGGTGGCAGAGAGCAAGAGAAGGCGTACATGAGCTGGGAGTAGACCCAGGGAGAATTCCCAGACAATGCCCCGTTCTGGGTCATTGAAACTGTGGAATTCGTCCATGACGACGGCGCTGACGTCCTCAAAACTTGACTCTTCCCTTAGAAGTCGATTGAACAGAATCTCCGCGACGACCACGAGGATTGGGGCGTCCGGGTTCACTCGACGATTTCCGGTGACGAGACCAATGTCGTCTTGCGAAAAACCCCACCGAACTGCAGCCAGTCGAAGCTCCTGTAGTTTCTGCTCCGTCAACGCGATCAGCGGCGTCGTATAGTAGGCTCGCTTGCCGGTACGTAACGCCTCGAACAAAGCAGCTTCGGCGATGAGAGTTTTGCCCGTGCCCGTCGGCGCGCAAACCAGTACGCCTTGCTCACTCGTAAACCATGCGAGTAAGGCTTCTTCTTGGACAGGATAGGGCTCGAAGGGCAGCTGCTCCAAATATTCAGCCGCCAAATCGTCACGATCTGCGGAGTCACTCAACGGTTCAGCAATCGTTTCGTCCGCCTTTGCTAGGAGCTTGCGTTCACTGTTTCGAGCCAGGTTTTCGCCATCAGAGCGTGACCTGCGACTGAAGGATGCACGCCATCGCCGCCCCAGTAGGCTGGCTCTGTGTTTTCCACCGCCTCGTCAAACATCTGTTGGAACGGTACCCACGTGCATTGCAATGCGTCACTCACCTTGCGACAAGCTTCACGTCGCTCGTCGAATTCTGGAAACCACTTGTCACTTACGGCACCACAACGAAGGACGAACGGTTCGCAGATCACAATCTTGGTCTCCGGCAATGCCGAGCGAGTGCGTTCGAGTAATGCTTGGAGACCCGTTTCATAATCCTTGACGGTGCCCTTGTAGTTGCCATTCAACTTATGCCAAATGTCATTCACGCCGATCAAAATGCTGAGTAAGTTAGGGCGAAGATCAATGCAGTCCTGTTGCCAACGCTGATCCAGGTCCGGAACCTTGTTGCCGCTGATACCGCGGTTGTAACACTTGAGGTTGAGTGTGGGGTGGTCGGCCAGGAGACTCGACGCGGCCAGCATCGCATAACCTCGTCCTAAAGCGTCAATTCGATTGGCTTGCTTGGCATTTTTGTTTCGGCCAGCATCTGTAATCGAGTCTCCTTGGAACAATACGACACCATTATTCGGGAGTTCGTTCTTCAATTCGTTGGCCAATCCTTCTTGTCGATTCCAGTGAATGGTTCCTAGAGAAATTCCGGCTGCTGCTGCGGTGCCGATCAGTTTTCGCCGAGAAATGGAAGTCTCGATCGTTGATTGATGCATTGATTCGTTCTCTCGATGGGGCAAGGTCGATAATTGGATCGCTTGGTTTCTGTGCAAGAGCGTAATGTATTCCAGGCTGTCTGGCCAGTTTAGAGGGGATTGTATTGGGGCCTTGATCCAAGTGCCGTTCCGTTTTGTTTTTCCAATTTGTCGCTCTCTGGTACGATGATCCTCTAATTCATAACTTCAATCGAAAAAACTGGGGAACGTGTCACCTTGTCAAATAAAGATGACGAATCAGGCGATCGACCAGACTCAGAAACACCGGGTATGAACCAAAAGGTTCAGGTTCCAGGAGTTACCGCTCGAGTTCCCACTTCTCTTGGAAATGGTGTGATGAGTACGGGGGCGATCGTGATGAACGGTCCGCACACTTTCGTGCTCGATTTTATTCAGCAGATGGGAGCGCCAACGCACCTGGTGCGTCGTGTTGTGCTGCCACATGAAGTGATGCCGAAGTTGATTCAGGCACTGACCCAGAATCTGTCGAATTACGAAGGGCAATTCGGTCCACCGATGAAGTTACCCAAACCGAGTCCCTCGGGGAAGCGACCTTCGGTCCAGGAACTCTACGATCAAATGAAGATCGACGAAAACGAGTTTGCCGGACACTTTGCTGAGGGGGTCATGATTCGACACTCAGCAGCTGATTTCTGCTTCGACTTCGTGACTCAGTTTTTTCCGAACGCGGCGGTTTCCAGTCGTATCTTCATGTCGGCTCCGCACGTTCCGCCGCTTTTGGAAGCATTGAAGGTTAATTACGACAAGTTCAAGAATCCCAATCCAGGTACGGATGAATAGGGAGTCAAATTTCGGAGCGGGTCTTGGGAGGTTCTAGTTTCCGAATCGCGTGTCCGATAGTTCGTGATGTTGTTCTTGCCAGGTGATCTTTGCCTTACGGGTAAGTAACGGAATCACTGTTATCGCTCTGCAAGCTCTCCAACGCCTGAGTAAGGAAGGTTCGGAGTTTCTTTCTCTCAAGCATCTCAAACGCTTCTTGAGGAGAAACCCAGCGGCGTTCACGTCCCTCCGCTTCTGGCCATCTCTCGTCGTAGGATTCGACCTCCATCAGGACAACTTTTACCCGAAGGGTCATTTTCCATTTATTGTCGTTAAAGTGGCCCAGCGCCGGTTTCAGGATTTTGCCGTGCAGACCGGCCTCTTCATAGCTTTCCTTCAAAGCGGTTTCAACGTAAGTTTCGCCTGAATCGATGATGCCCTTGGGGAAAATCCATCGTTTTTTTCGCAGCGACGTAATCAGACAGATTTTGATTTTTTCTTTCGATCGCCGAAAAGGAATGGCACACACTTGTGCCGTCACGTTGCCTTTTTTACTCATGCTCTCGGAATGGGACGCGTTTAAAGAACATCGAAGAATGGGAAGCCTATGCTAAGCACGGGTTGTATCGAATCTCGGGTGATTTCGACAAGATCATTCCCGAAATTCATCTCATCGCCGTTCTTTGGCAGGAAGTTATGGTCATCTGCTTGTAACCGTTAATACCAGTCTGATTCCAGCATCCAAGGCAATTTCCCCATTGAATCCTGGAGGCTGGTTCGTTGAGTGAAGGCTGATTGAGTTCTACGCTTACTAAATACGAGAGTTTCTTGTTGGAAATGGCCTGAGAATTATGCGCACCGATCAGATTGACCGAGTTGGAATGGCAAAGAATCTGCGAACTAAGAATGCGAAGGAACATTATTCCGAGCAGCGATTTCTCGAATTGTTTCTCATCATTACGGTTCTGGGAATCACGGCCCTGTTCTGGTATTCGCCAACCTTCGAGCTGGCTCTGTTGTCGTTGTATTTTCTCCCGGTCACGCTCGGTGGATTCTTTCTGGGGCGGTATCGTGCCTCCATGCTGACTCTGTTTTGTGTGTTGTGTGCATCGGGTTGTGTTTTGCTTACGCCGTTGGTGCAATCTCCGTTGACGATTGGCATCACGTTGTTTGTCTGGACCTGTGTGATGGCCATCACCGTCTTTCTGATTGGTACGTTGAGTGATCAGAGGCAGCGTGAACTCGCCGATTTACACGAATGCCATAAGACGGACACTCTTTTGGATATGCTGACGGGGGTGGCGAATCGTCGAGCTTTTGAAAATGAATTGAACCGCCGATCCGCGGAATGGCACCACCGACAAATTGACTATTCGCTGTTGCTAGTCGACATCGATCACTTTAAGAAGTTCAACGACATCTATGGTCACCAGGTGGGAGACGCCGTGCTTCGTGGTGTTGCTCAGCAGATCAAGGACAGCGTTCGCGAAACTGATCTTGTCGCTCGTTATGGTGGCGAAGAGATCGCGGTGATTATGCCAGAAACCACCGAAGAAGAGGTTAAGCAGATTGGCGAACGAGTTCGGGAAGCGATTGAGCGGCGACGATATGAGTTCCAAGGCCTCAAGTTGCGATTGACGGTCAGTATTGGAGCGGCGCGAATTATCGATGATGAAAGAGGACATTCACTCTTAGAACGAGCTGATGTCGCCCTCTACGCGTCCAAGCAGGCAGGCAGGAACTGTGCGCATTTCCACAATGGCAACAACTGTCATCAGTTCGGAATGGTCTCACCGCACATTATCAAACAAAATTCGGACGGGGAAATCGACGCGCCCATTGATTCGTATGCCGATCAGCATACGGGCTTGCCAAGCCGCAAGGTATTTGTCGAAGAATTGCGACGCCGGCTCGCTGAGACGAGACGTTATGAGGCCGACTTGTCACTCATGCTTGTTCGAGTTGACCAAGGAGAGGAATTACGGAGTGATGATCCGGCAACTTTCCGGAAGGCCATACTTTTCGTGGGAGAAGCGATCCAAAACATGATGAGAGACTCCGATCTCGTTGCCCGGTTCGACGAACATCAATTTGCAGTCCTGCTACCCTCAACTGCCTTAGAAAAAGCCATAACGCCTGCCGAGCGATTACGAGAACGAGTCGCGGAATATCGTAGCCTGATGCAAAATGGCGTTCCTATCAACTTGTCAGTGAGTATTGGAGTGACTGGATATATTCCCTCCGACGACCTGGGAGCGATCGTGAATCGGATGCAGCAGTCCGTTGAAAGTGCGATCGAACGAGGTGGCAACTTTGCTTTGTATGACGATGGCGGTGGCAGTATGCCCGCCGTATTCTCAAGCAATCTGAGCTATTCTGTACCGCGTACTTAGGCTCGCCGACTTGATCGATTTGGACGTAGGTCATTAGAAACTATTGCGAACTCTGTATCTCGACCACCATGCCGTTGGTGAGTTCCGAATCGGGAGCGACGATTACCTTGTCGTCTAGTTCGAGCCCCTTTGTGATCTCCACTTCCAAGTCGTTCTTGAGCCCAATTTCTACAGTTCGCAATTCTGCGCGATTGTCGTGAATTGCGAACAGCTGCCACGTTCCTTCGGAACTTCGGAACAAGGCTGAGCGAGGGATGACGATGGCATCGTCTTTTTTCGCCGTGTAGATTTTGACACGCAACCGATAGTCGGCCCCGAGCTGGATGCCCTGTTGCTGAAGCTGATCGAGAACGCCCGAGTCAAAGGTCACGATGACATTAACCCGCTGTTGTTCGACGCCCAGGGATGAGACTTTGGTGAAGCCTTGAGGGAAGATCCGTGAAACATGCCCTTTAAGGATTTGTCCTCCGAGAGCGGCATTTTCAATGTCAACCGCATTACCTGTTTGCAGTTTTGCAGCTTCTTGAGTGAGGACTTCGACAACGATTTCGAGCTTATTCAATTCACCAATCTCAAGCAGGATTTCACCCGCCTGCATGACGCGTTCGTTGGAGACTTCACGTCGCAGCACGGTTCCCTCCACAGGAGTTCGAATCACGGCACGCTCTCGGTCTCGTTCCACTTTTTCTTGTTGGCCCATTTCCGTGTCTTTCAGGAGCTCAACGATGGCCTTGCCAATGGTATACATCTCCTTGTTCATTTCGTCGTTTCGCATTTCGACACGACTTTCGACCATCCGTAACTCCGACTCTTGCTTCTGGGATTCCGTCAGCGAATCGCGGCGGAATAGTTGCATCGCGCGTCCAAATTCACGCTCGAAGTATTTGTACTTTTCGCGACTGGCAAGTACGGTTTGATCTGCTTGTTGAATTGATAAGATGACTTGGGCGAGCATTTTTTGGTATTGCTCGACGCTATTGGTGGCCTCCCGGAAATCGGTTTCGATATCCGTCGTATCCATCCTGGCGACGATCTGGTCCTGTTCGACTCGATCACCTTCGACGACTTCAATCGGCAGGATTCGTCCCTGCTGAGGCATGGTGATTCGATGGATTTCTGGTAATCGCGATCTTGCTCGTTCTTCGATGTACGAACGGATCTGTCCCTTTCGAGCCTTAGCTGTCACCACGGGTACGCCCTGAGGTTCACTCAGCAAGACCCATGCCCCAATTCCTGCGCAAACCACTCCGGCGATCAAGATCCAGCGAGTCATGGTTGAAGGTCTCCGTTTGCGTCACTCTTTGATATTCAAGGCGTCCAACCAGTCGAGGTTTTGAACGGCCCGGTAAACTGGAATGTATGCGATCATCGTGAAGATGAATCCAAGCAAGATAGCTTTCGAGAGAATCGTGCTCGAAAACACAAAGGGTAAACGCATGATGTCCGTTGCCACAAAGATATTAATGAAGTAGCTGAACCAATAGCCCAGAGGTAGGCCCAGCAAGATGCCGATGCAATTCACAATCAGACTTTCCCGGAGAAAGATACCGCCAATCTGTCGTGGATGGTAACCCATGACTCGAAAGGTAGCGATCTCCTGTCGGCGTTCAGCCAGTGAAATCAAGGAAGATGTCACGATACTGCCGCAGAACAGCAGGCCGGCGAAAAGAATGAGTAATGTATTCACGACTTCGAGAGGTTGGAGGAGAACCAGTAATTGGCTCTTTTGCTCACGAAGTGCAGAAAACCCTTGTAACTTGGGTGTCGATTTTAACGCTGCATAGAATTCTTCGAGGATCCCGGAGGTTTGATCCACTTCCGCTTGGACTGAGTTCAACGAGTGTTCTTCGTCCATCAGTCCGTTCAGGTAATCAAAGTCCGCGTAGGCGCCGGTGCCAACCAGGCTTTCGACGATCAGCTGGACCGGTAGGTGAAGCGGTTTTCGTTCGCCAATCAAGGGAACCACAGTGACCCTGTCACCGGTTTCAACATGCAACAACTTGGATAATCGACGGGTCAAAACCAGGCCATTATCGGGAATTGCGACGGCCTTACCCTGCGCATCCCGGGGTAGGGTGAGGCGAGCTGTCGGCAAGATGCCAGTGATTGCACCCTGCTTGCGGTGGTTCCCACTGGAGAAGGTACAGCCGACGGTAAGTATCGGTTCGGCATAGTCCACACCCGGCATGCGTGTGACTTCCAGGTAACCTCCGTAATCCACCTCATCCTTGAAGACGAGATCGAAGTCGCTCACGAGCATGCGTTCATAGGTGAAATCAATTAATTCATCGAAGGAGTCGCTGAGCTGAATGGTTTGCACGATCAGTGCCGATCCCATCATCGCCGAGAAGATTCCCGTGAAGACTCTCAAGCGGTGACGGAACAAACCACGGATTACCATTTGCCAGCGAAAACCAAGCTGCTTCCAAAACCCGGGCCAGCGTTCCAGGAAAATTCGACGCGCGGTATCTGGGGCACGCGGCCGCATGGCCTCGGCTGGTCGCAGACGCATGACCTGGTTGACACCGCGAAGTGTGCCGGCCACTGCCATCACCACGCTCAGTAAAATGCAGGCCCCCACAATGGACAGGTACGGACGATTGACAATGGTGGAGAACTCATAGAACTGACGGAACATGTCCAGCATGAATCCGGCGAGCCAATATCCGAAAGCAGCGCCGAAGATGCCGCCCAATAAGCCTACTGTGACTCCGTACTTGAGGAAGTGTCCTACCACTTGGCCGTTGCTGTAGCCGATCGCCTTCAACGTCCCAATGACCGTTCGTTGTTGCTGAGCGAGTCGCATCATCAGCACATCGAGGATCAAGGCTGCCACTGCAAGAAATACCGTTGGGACAATCAGGTTAATAGTCCGCAAGCCTCGTAGATCGCTTGACAATTGTTGATGGGACTCGTGATTTGCCAAGAGCGTTGACGTCGCTTCCCCAAATCGTTCGAGTCGCTGTTCCAGTTCGCTGACGACGACTCCTGCCTTGTCCCGATGTTGGGTGGTCAATTGGCCTACGATCTGGTTTGTTGCTCCGTCAAAATTACTCGCTTCTTCCGCGAATTGTTCTTTGACGTAAAGAATGACGAAACTTGTCTTATCGGGAATCATCGTTCCTGGAGCTCGTGCAAACACAAACTCGGAACTGATCGCCGTACCGACCACCACCAACTCTTGCCGCCGATCATTCAACAGTACATGAATTCGATCTCCCGGCCGGATGTTTCGGCTTTCCGCGAACCCATGGCTAATGATCACCTCATTGTTACGGCCTTCGGTGAAGTAGCCTCCACTTTTCAGGACGAGATTGTTAATCACGGGTTGGGGATCCGATGGCATCGATACGATGCGACCGGAGAGTGGACGTCCAACCCTGTCCAGATCGACTGTAACCGGGAGGACAATCCGGGAGTGCAAATCCCCAACTCCCTGAACTTGCCTCAACCGTTCCACCTCGGAACGTGGTAGCTTTTCAATCTCAATCCAAAAGTCGGCCATGCGACATTCTGCGTAGTAGCTTCGCCGTGATAATTCCAGGTTGAAATAAAGAGAAAGATTAGCCACATAAGAAGAAACGCCGAGTCCGAGGATCATAATGATTGCGGCCAGCAATCCTTTTGCCCCGTATAAATCACGACGCAGTTTGCGATCCAAAATGGTCACCACGTCACCTCTTCCGGAGCAATCTGCGTCTCGTTGTGACGATCTTCCGCAATGGTGCCGGAGCCAAGTCGAACAAGGCGATCGGCGATTCCCGCGATCGCCACGTTGTGGGTGATGATGAGGATCGTCGTCTTGAGACGTTGATTGAGATTGACCAACGCGCGCAGAACTAATCGTCCCGTATCCAAATCCAGTGCCCCGGTTGGCTCATCACAGAGCAGCAGGTCGGGCCGCTTGGCAATTGCTCGAGCTATCGCGACTCGTTGTTGTTCGCCGCCCGAAAGCTGTGACGGAAAGTGACCCGAACGATCTTCAAGGTGGACCAGTTCCAATGCCGCCTCCGGGGCCATTGGATTCCGCGCGATTTCAGTCGCAACTACGACGTTTTCTGTCGCCGTTAATGTCGGGACCAGGTTGTAGAATTGAAAAATAAAGCCGATCTTTTCACGACGATATTCGGTGAGCTGGCGTTCGGAGTAGGTATTGACTTCCTGGTCCCGAAAAAAAATCTGTCCATGGCTCGCGCGGTCGAGCCCACCAATCAGATTCAGTAAGGTACTTTTCCCAGAACCGGATGGACCGACGATCACTGTGATCTGGCCCTCAAGAACCGAAAGATCCACGTCGTGAAGGACCGGAACATCAACATCGCCCATGTGATAAATTTTGCTGATATCACGAAGGCGAAGGATTGGATCAGGGGCATTCATGAGGAAAAGTTCCGGGACACGACCTAATAATCGATTTGATGAAAATATCGACGTTCAATGAATTTTGCTTTCACTGAATTTAGGGAATTAACCCTGGAACGTATACCGTGAACGAGGGCCGCGAGGCAACATTATCCGAGCTAGATTTCCGCGTTCGAAAGCTTGGAGCTGCTGAATCTGATGAGTCCTAAGGCAATGTTCGTTTCAGCAGCAGACTGGAGCGGACATAGCTGTGGGAGAACTGGCACGGCACGCTGAATAGGTGACCTTCGGGATAATGTTGACTCGCGTTTCTGAGCAGGCGACCACGGAACGCAGACTGCTCTTGATCCCACTCCAACTTCACGTCCTTAAAGGCCAATTCGACTCGTTCGATCGGGTAAAAGGCCTTGAAAATCGACTCCTTCGCGCAAAAAATCGTGCGAAGGTTGGCGTCGACTTCGTCCAGGGTGCTTCCTGAGTTCACCCAGGCTGTTTCGTCGTCGTGACAAATGAGTCGCGAGATTTCTTGATTGATCGTGTCTTTCTTAAATTCAATGTCGTAGCCGATCCCCACGGCGAACGATTTGTAGGCTACCGCCGCACATGCGAAAGCGCCGCTGTGCGATATGGTCCCGACCAAATCCGCTGGCCAGATTGGCTCTCGCCGTTTGCCAGTCAGGATCGGTCCAGCTGGCTTTCCGGTGAGATCAAGAATGGCTTGGTGAGCAGCGGCGCGCCCCAGCCGGAAGTGCTTTTTCCGGATTTCAACGGTTCTTGGCCCAAGGTATTGCTCCTCCTCCGGATGTAACTCAATCGTCGGATATTGTTCTTCCGAGAAACATCGAAATGCGACCTCGGAAGGGAAGGGCGATGGGAACATCTTGAATTGGATGCCTCACGATGGATGGATTCACTCGATTCAGGGTGCAATGCAATGACCCAAGACCATGTCCGGAAGGTGGGCAAGGACACCAAGAATATACCACCTGGCGTCAAGCAAGCACGATCGGGTCACTGCCGTCCTTAGAGGCGACATGTTCGCAGAGATGTTGGACTTTGACGATGCCGGTGACTTTCACGAATTCTGCATCGGTTTCGCCGATCGTATTCAAAATGAAATCTCGGAGATTGTTTTTGTGAGTCGGCTTGATGGAGAGGCAAGAAACCTGCCGTGGCGAGTGTAGTGCGATCAATCTTCGTTGGGATCTGGACTTTTATCGGTGATCACGGATCGATTCCTGGGGCCAGCCGCACGGACATTCCACAAGCTTTCGCGTAATTCAACAACTCGACGACTCATCCCCTGCCCAGCCTTTTGCGTCTTTGCCTCGGCTGTTAAAATTAAAAATCGACAACGGACGAATCGTTAATTCAGTTCGTCGTTTTGCGGTCTAATAAGGGCCGTAGACTGCCACCCCTCTGATGGTGGTCAAGGGGAGAGATGAAGCTGTAGCTCAGTTGGTAGAGCAACGGACTTTTAATCCGTAGGTCCTGGGTTCGAGCCCCAGCAGCTTCACTTTTCACCTCGCCTTGGAGCTCCCCAGCCAAAGCACTCAGCGATTGGGTTGCCATCGAGTGATCTACTAGAGTTTTGGAAGCGGCCCGAGTTGCTCCGAATCTGAGCGTTGCAACAGCGACGAGAGATCTTCGACTTCAGCCTCGGTCAGGCGTTCCGATGAGTTCCACGGAAACCTAGGATCCGCATAGATTTGATCGAGGGCACCAAGGTCACGTTCCGCTGTTCGTGGTTGCTGATGATCGAGTCGGGAATCCAGGCGATGAATTTTGCCAGATTCCTCTTCTGACGAAATGCTGGGATGGATTTTCCATGCGTCGCCGACTGCCGCTGCAACTGCTGTTCGATGTTGAGTTTGTAAGTGGGGTGACGCGTTTGTGGAATTGTATCCGCCGGCGAGAAACGCCCAGACGAAATCACTCGTCGTCACATCACCGTCGCAATTCCAATCGCCTTCTGACCAGGTGGAATTGTCTTCGATTGCATCTTCAAACTCTCCGGCCTGAAATACTGTCACAAGATCTTCTGAATCAAATACGCCATTTAAGTTTGAGTCGCCGTAGGAGGTGCCCAGAACATCTTGAATAAAGACAGCCAGGTCGCTGTGGTCGATGAGTCCATCGCCATTCATGTCGAATCGAAGATCATTTTCACGATGACCGTTACAAAATAGATTGGCATCCTGCACATCGGTAAGTCCATCGCCATTGAAGTCGGCTTCATCATCGATTCCAGGAGACCCGTCGATGGAACGACTTTCGCGCCAACCTTCTTTTGTGGCCCATTGCTCCAGATTTCCTTCCGTATTCAAGATGGTCAAGGAACGACCGTTTCCGTCAGTTTCTGGGAACCAGGCATCATCGTAATTGAATTCTTGAATGACCTTACCGAATTGATCTTCGAGTCGGATCGTTTCGCCGCCATTGCTCAGCCGCGTATCGCTGGTCCGATATTCGCCCGCGACCGTGATTGCGTGGCCGTACCTTGAGCGAAAGGCAGTTTCGTTTTGCACGACGACAGTACGTTCACCGGGACCGAGCTCTAGCTCCGGGAACGAGAACCGTATTCCCTGCGTGAAGGCGAGGCCCTGCAGGTTCAATGGATCGGCTGAGGTATTGACGATTTCAATGAATTCAAAATCGTCATCGTCCTGACCTGTTGGGGGGTCCGGGAGGCGTGGATGATACATGACCTCGGAAATGCGTATTGCCGTGGCATCGATCGAGAAGGTCGCTTCATTTAAGGCACTCCACTCTCCGTCCAACAGCGTTCGAGCTTTGACAATCGTCCCTTGGGAAATCGGAATAGGGCCATTGTAATGAAGCGAGTTGGGAGCGATGCCGGATTCGTCGACATCGGGATCGAGGACGCTTTGTCGCGGATCGGAGCCATCGAGCGTCACGTAAACGTCGCCGAGAGATTCGATCTGTAATTGGAATCCTGATGCCACTTCGCCTCCGTGTTGATTGAAGACGGGTGCAGCGACCTCGGGGTACAGATCTGATCGAATCAATTGTTGAAGCACGATTTCGGATCGACGTGGGAAATATTGATCGAACAACCGATCTCGCATGGATCGCCAGTTATGCAACGTAAATGTGCGGCCGTCGTTTCGAACTGACGACGATTGGGTGTCGCCCCATCGGGCTGACTCGGCGATGAGTGGTAATTCCACTTCGGCTGCGAGTCGATGATAGCGAGCGGCTGGTACGTTACGTTCTGGATGAGCCGGATCCCACTGCGAATTATCGGGATCAACGTAAAGGGCTCCGCCATTGAAGAAGTGCCGGTGGATGTGATCGGCGAAAATCAAACGAAATTCATCATTGGATTGGAGTGATCGATAGAATTCTGCTGATCCTGCAGAGGCACCGACCTGGTTGGTTGAGATACTTGAACCTTCTCCGTGATCGAGGATTTTTTCGGTGTCCCAGGCATAGAATTTGAATCCTGTGCTTTCTGGGCCACGAAGTCGACCGGCATAGTAGTTCCGATGGGGCCAATCGACGTTGCCGCCGTAGAAGTTCACCAGCAAGTAGTCGATGTAGTTTTCAAGATCCAGCAACACCTCCTGGCTGGGATCGTTGTGGCCATCCGGTCCTCTCCCCAACAAGCGGAGAAATGCTGTGTTGCTGGCCTGTTGGTCGTCGTCTCGTACGTCACGCGCGAGTGATCGCAATTCATTCCAAGCCGCAATATTTCCGTCGCGGATCATACCTGTATTAAGAGCATCCCAGTCGTCTTTGTCTCCGCCGTAGTAGCTCGCGGAGAATGAACCATTGGGGCGTTCGACCGCGTTGTACATGCCCCAATAGAACCCATTTAGATAGACGTGCATGAATTTCCCGTGCGCATGCGCGTGTTCCATTTCCAGCAATGTGGTGCGCGCCCAATGATCACGGATGTACTGAGTGGTTGTGGGGGTGTGAACCCAAGCGTCGTTGTAACCCCCTCGCAGGATGATTGTGTCGAAACTATCGGTCGCTCCATCGCCGAAGAGTGGGAATCGAAGCTTGGTTGGGCCGTAGCGTCCGCGAAATTCCAGGCGAAATGATTGCTTTTTTGAATTTCCGAAAGTGCGGACGTTATCGCCCGCGATGCGGATGCCTGCATCGGCTTGAATGTGACTGCCGTCGGGATAGATGAATTCGACCGAGGTAGGTCGCTCCCACTCGAATCCCGAACGAATTGAATTCGTGTAGATTCCATCATCGCCGAAAAGATCCGCCATATTCATTGAGATGGAAACTGTCGGTGCCGACTTCAGGCTGTCGATGATTTGACTCGAAAACTCACCCTCATAGGCATCATTTGGACCGATTACATCGGGATCCATCCCGTAGTCAGCCGGTGTTCGTCGCCAAGTTTCGGGGAAGCCGGAATCGAGAGTCGCCTGTACATCTTGGGTTAACACATCCTGCAGGAAAACGAAGCTGCGAGTTTCGACCTTGGAGGGTAGGTATCCGTCCTTGAACGCTGCTACTCGAAGTGTCGTCGTCCGATCAATATTTAATTCCGCGATGGGAGCGGTTGAGCTATCTGCCGGAGGCACTTGCGTGCCATTTTCCAGCGATGGTTGACTTCCGTCGGTTGTGTACGAAAGCGTAGCTCCGACGGTTTCCGTCTTGAGCACCGGCTGCAACGGTGAGTCATAGAGGCCGCGAGATTCACTGACATCGATGGGAAAGACCAGCCCATCGTAGGAAACCTCGCCATTTGCCAAACCGGGGGTCGGGGTTTCTAGAAAGCGGGGTTCGTGCGAGACGATCTCACCGGCCTTCTGTCCTGCGAGTTCCAAGGCGATCAAGAAATCGTCCGATTTCTCATTCATATTCAGGCCATGAATTGCCAGAACATTGGCTCCGTTTTTCAGCAAGCGGACGTGCTCCGAAATGTCGACATCTTCATATTGCTTTGCCTGACTGTCTCGGTGCGTTGCCGTTGCGTCGGAATTCCACTGGACCGACGCAGGGGCATTCCGCCGAGCCACTTCGACCCCGTTTAAATAGGCAACATACCCATCGTCATAACGCATTCGTAACGTGGTTGAGAAGTAGGATTGGGCTTCCGAGATTGTGAAGGGGAATCGCGCGTAGGCCGATGCTGAGATTCCAAACATTTCAGCTTCGACGTCGGTTCCGATAAACTCTTCAAAGCCCGATCGAATTTCGAAACCAACGCCGCCGACTCCACCTTTCCAGCTCGAATCGTCGAATTCAACCTGAGTCCATGCCGTGCCCAACTGGTCACCACCATTTTCGGTCGTGGGAACCATCGCTTTTACTTCGCTGTCGGCCGCGACTAGGACGGAATCCACCACGCTCTGAGTAACTCCGTACGAAACGTCCGGCAACAGCTTTGGAAGTCCAGGTGCAAAGGCTGAAACAATGGTCGTGCTGTCTGGTTTCGATAATGCCAGGAAGTCGCCGTCGGAGTTTAATTGGAAGTTTGTGTGGAGCTGACCGTTGGGATCTGTTCGATCTTTCCCAGATGCGTAAACAATCAGGAAGTTACTCGGCGCGAGAGTGACGGCAGGAAAAGTCCATTTGTCGCCGGCTTCGATATTATCGGTTAAATGCCAACCGTTAAGATCTACCGACTCGTCGCCAGCATTGAAGAACTCGACCCAGTCAGGACGGTCTCCGTCTTCATCACGGAGTCCCTGATCATTGTTGGAGACGACCTCCGATATCAGAATGCTCGCATCTAAAACAAGTCGCGATTCGAGACGCTCTGGATGACGGATGGGGCGCGAATGGTGATGAGTCTTTCGCTGACGCGAAGTCCGAGCTCCTATTTGACCGAACGAGTATTCCCTGAATCTGCGGCGCATATGAACACCTCTCGATGACGGAGCCGATGACGGAGCCGATGACGGAGCCGATGACGGAGCGTCCGAACGTGGTTGGTTTCCGATTTTAGCAGAGGCCTGGGGGCGGTGGTCTTTTTTCTGGGAAAACGACGCGATGAAACGCTAAAAGAAAGGGACGTCCCCGGATTTACATGGCTCCCAAGGTTACGGATCCAAAACGTTAAGTTTCAAAAGTTGTCGTTTGATTGGGCAGAGCTCACGAGTCCTGCAGCGCCCACAATACCGGCCGTATTTCTTAATTGAGCGGCTACAAGCTCGGCCTTGGTTTCTAGTTGAGGTAGAAAGTCTTTGGAGCTTGAGCTAACGCCGCCTCCAAAGATGATCAAATCCGGAGAGAACAAGTTTTCGACATAGGTCAGATACTTCTGGACTCGCTTGGACCATTTTTTCTTTGTGATCAGTTGCTCGTCGAGCAACCGAGCCGCGGCTTTTGTTTCAGCAATGTGGCCGTTAAGCTCGATTTCACCTAATTCGGTATTGGGAAGTAGTCTTCCGTCGACAAAAATCGCACTTCCGATCCCGGTCCCAAAGGTCAGCATCAAAACAATGCCTCGTTCGCGATAAGGCTGACCGGATCCAAATTGCATTTCTGCCAATCCAGCAGCATCCGCATCATTGATCAGTTGAATCGGAACTTGTAATTGATTTTGCAATTCTTGAGCGGCGTTAGCGCCTTCCCACCCAGGATCCAAGTTCGTTGCTCGGTGAACAACACCTTGTCGTACGATGCCCGGAATCGTACAGCCGACCGGTCCTATCCAGTTGGATTGGTTCAGGATCGTGCGAATCACCGCAGCGACGCTTTCAACAGTGGCTGGCTTGGGGGTTGGTATTCGAATGCGTTCTGTCACCATTAAGCCGGTGTTCAGATCGACTTCCGCGCCCTTGATTCCAGATCCACCTACATCGATTCCAAAGGCGGTGCTCAATTCGCTACCTTTCCATTGAGAAAAGAACTAAACGCCAGCAGATTGCCGGTGACACACGAGTCTCCTAGCGTCTCTCGAAAGCGCATTCGGTATCAAACGTTCGCTCATATGATCCTAGTTCTCGGTTGAGCTTCCGATGCGATACAGATGATCTGCAGTACGGATCAGCAGATCGTTGCCGATGACGCCGTAAGATGCAAGCGTGCGTTCCCCGAGATCGTTGCGAGCGAGCTCCTTGAATTCGGGGTCGGCATTGATTACGACGCCTTCCCCTTCCTCGCTTTGGCAGTAGATCCGACCATTTGCGAACAGCGGCGAAGACGAGTAGTTGCCTCCCAGTCGTTCCTGCCAGACGGATTCGCCCGTGCGGGCATCCACGCAACTTGCGACACCGCGATCCGATACCATGTAGAGGTGATCTTCAATCAACAACATCGAAGGTGTGTTGGGGGCTCCTCGTTTAAGTGTCCAGGCGACATGTGACTCGCTGACATCCCCTTCACCGTCGGGGCGGATCGCAAGCACACTTGGACTGTCGTATCCTGTGGCGATGAATACCATGCCATGTCCGTAGACGGGCCGTGGAACGACGCTGTAGCCTTCGTAGTTGACCCGCCAGATTTCGCGACCATCAGCCGGGGCGTAAGCTACAACACAATTGCTGCCTGGACTAATTACTTGAGGATGGCCTGCCACTTCAATGACGAGTGGAGTGCTGAAGGAAAAGTTCTTGGAAGCGTCCGAGTTGCGTTCGGTTTTCCAGCGGACCTCACCCGTTCGTTGATCCAGGGCTGCCACAAAGGGATCCGTCGCTCCATCACAGCTAAAGATCAACAGATCATCGAAAAGAATGGGCGAACCTCCGTTGCCATGAACGGGCGGATACGAAAGCTCTTGAGTTTTCCAGACGAGTTCTCCGACCGCGGTCAGGCAAGCTGTTCCCTGATGGCCAAAGTGGACGTAGACGTCATCGTCTGCAACTAGTGGTGTTGGGCTGGCGTGGCTGTTCTTGCCGTGAATATCGGGCGCCGTCGCCGCGTCTTGTTGGAAAATCTCGACCTGCTTCAGTAACTCGCCTGAGTCTGCGTCGAGAATCAATAACTGCAGAGAAAGATCATCGCTCTCTTCAACAGGGACTGCAGCCGTCAGGTAAATGCGATTCCCCGATACGACCGGAGACGACCATCCCGATCCAGGCAGTGCTTTTCGCCAGAGCACGTGTTTCTCGGCATCCCACGAAATAGGTGGCGAAGCGGATACATGGCCCTGGCCGTCCGGACCTCGGAATTCAGACCACTCCGCGGCTGACAAGCATGTGCTCAAAAAAAACATCGCGACGGTTGCGAGAAGACATTGCTGCATTTTGTTTTCCTCATCCAGATTTGATTCGCCACACCTATTTTGGGGCGAGAGCTTCTCACTTTTCAAGTCGTTTTCGGAGATCTTGACACTCTGTTAACTACAAGATGGCCGGTATACCGCCTCGAGAAGGTCCTGTGCCGTGAAATAATGGTGAGCGGTGAGGCATGGCTAGAATTCAGTCGCCTGTGCGTTAACTCTGGCTGCTCGCCAGGCCGTTCCTTTTTGGGGGCATGGTTGCAACCGAGTCTTCCATTCTTTAATGAGGGGGATGATTATGATTATGGAGCCGTTACTTGCAACACGGTAAAAATCAGGGAACAATATCGCTCATCGATAGCTGTTCGTCTTAATCGAAAGGGTTCGAATGTCGCAGGTTCATTTAAAGCTAAAGGCAAGTGAAAGCGTTGTCATTTCAGCGGCCGCTTCCATCTACTCTGCCTACATCATGAACGGCCAAGTCCAGGATGGAGAGCAAGAAGCATGGAGAGAACGGGCGGTTCAAGAGGCTGTCGAACTTGCACGACGACTCGATACGTTGATCGTCAGCGATGATGAAATGGGCTAAAACTGGACTCCCTTGGCGTCCACGTGGCTGAGTCGATGGATAACATTGGGG
>Ga0163179_10000631_pt1 | contig 25196 bp, 40 predicted proteins | sample AtlANTMetagenome_FD_109643 | JGI IMG/M metagenome (GOLD analysis project Ga0163179, IMG submission 109643) | Marine eukaryotic phytoplankton communities from the Atlantic Ocean - Atlantic ANT 2 Metagenome | ecosystem: Environmental > Aquatic > Marine > Oceanic | place: North Atlantic Ocean...
AAATATTTTGATAATTTTAATCGTTCACAATTTTCGTCTTTTACAGCTTTGCCGCCAGATAGTCCAAATAGTTGTCCTTGAAATGCACCTGAAACTCCAGTTGTACATAAGTCTTGAGAGTAAGACATGATACTAGGTGCAATAGCAGAAGCAGGTGGTGAGTTAATATCTTGTTCTATTTTTTGAGTAGAACTTGAAGTATTGTTATTAGTATTAGTCGCAGTATTATTATTGGTATTGACGTTTTGATTATTAGTGCTGACTGTGCTTGTACTTGTGCTAGTGTTGTTGTTAATTGAATTATTAGTATTTGTATTGGTATTGGTATTAGTTACAGTTTGAGTAGCGGTAGAATTAACAGTGCTAGTGCTAGTATTAATATTGGTATTTAAATTAGTGTTGGTATTTGTGTTAGTAGAAACATTCGTATTGCTATTTGTATTGGTATTCGTGTTGAGATTAGTGTTGTTATTTGTATTATTATTGGTGTTGGTATTTGCAGTAGTAGTAGTATTAACAGTATTCAAACTGTTGCCTTCACAATATTGAGAACCCATGACGCAATCACCAGTTTGGTCAGCTGATAAAAATAAAGGCATTAACAAAAAAATGCTGTATATGGTTAATTTTTTCATTTAATCGAATTGATTTATTACATACTTTAACCAAAAAACTAATAAAAATCTATCTCCATCTTTTACTGTAAGTCCTCTATGAAGGTTTATAAAACTCGGAAATATTAAAGCAGATCCAGTTGGTAATGGCTTTATGATGCCTTTTTTCCAAAATTCAGTACCACCTCCAGTGTATTTGCCAGTGTTTAAGGGTATAACCACGCTAACATCAGAGTTGTAGTCGTGGTGCCAATTACCTTCTTTTATAGTTTTAGGATTGTAATTTGCTACTTGTACATGACCTGTATTTGTTATTTGCTTCCAAAGGTGCATAAAAACATTATTAAGATTATCTCTCACGACCAATTCCATTAACATTTTAGTGGTGTCTAAACACTTGGTATTAAAAGTACATTCTGGCATTTGCCGCAGACTGTCTTCTTTTGGATTTGTTTCAAACCCTAATTCTTTTGCCTTATTAATTATATGTGTGCAAAATTCTTCTTCTAAAATTGGGATTGTATAAACTTCTTTAAGCGGTTCTTTTAAATTTTCTAAAAGAAAATCTTTTGAAATTATCTCCACAAAGGCCCATCAATCCAGGTGACTAAACTTTTTCTTGCGCCTTTAGTTACTGGCGTAACTCTATGCCCTAGTACCGAAGGAAATATTAGTACTGCACCTTTTTTTCTTAATAAATTTTTATCAGGTATGTTAGGAGCATAATGTTTATCAAATTCAAAATCTCCACCCTCATAATCATCACTATCTGACAGCTGTATAGTCATGCTTAATTTTCTATGCACCATTCTTTCTGTTTGCAAAAAAGTGTCCATGTGAAAATCGTAATGCCCTTTATTTTCTGCTTCATAAAGAGTGTGTTGAATATCGGTAATCGAGCTAATATTAGCGCCAAAGATTTCTTGATTTGCTTGTTGAAAAAAATAATGAAGTAAATTTAATAAACTTTGCGATTGCGGGGAGTCTGTTTTTATCCATCTTATTTTTGCTCGTCTTTTTTCTTGGTTTATTTCTGCTGCTTTTTCAAAACCTGTTTGTCCAACAGTCTGTTCAAATTGTTCAGCTAATGAATTTATTTCATCAACTACTTTTTCAGTAATTCCTTGTTCCCAAAATTGCCACAACGCTTTCAATTTCTACTCCTAATAAATAATATAAAATTGGCCCATACGGTATGTCTGTACCAAATAAATAATTAATTACCCAAATACCTCCATTAATTATAACAACTTTTGTACCTATAACTATAAATACTATCCACCCTAGAGTTTTTAAAGCTCCATTTTTAAAATAATAATTTTTAAGCTTAGTGAGTATTGGAAAGTTCCAAGTTATATTTTTGGTAATATTCATTATATATTTTTGGTTTTTGAAAATTAAATTGTTTTCTTAAAGCGTGTACGTTTTTATTTAAAAATTCCAATGGTCCATAAAAAACAAAAGCAGGATCTATTTTCTTGGCTATTTTTAGACATTCTAACCAACACCTAAAAGGTAAAAAACTTTTGGTAGTTCGCATAACTTTTATCATGCCAAAAAAACCAACTAAGTGAGCCTGTTTCAAATTGAAACATTTAGCCGTAATAGTTTGCACTAACGCCTCCCCCAAAGGATCGGTGTGGTAGCCAGATAAAACGTGCCAATTGTCATGTGTTAATAAAGCGTGTCTTGACGCATTTGTTCTGATCTCGTCTATAAATGATGTTGCTCTTGACTCCTCTTCGGTAAATCTTTGTTCATACAAATCTTGTATGCCAAAATCTTTTACTAACTGATAGTATCTATAACCAACGGTATCTTTGTCTAATTTTTTTAAATTAGCAAAATCCATAAGTTTTGGTATTACTTCTCTATCTACAAAATCTTTGTCGTTATGATTTCTACCCCACAAAACGTCTCTGCCTTTTTTTGATCTACGATTTCTTAAAGTCATAATAAAACCAAAAGGGAAGTTTAGTTCTCGATACAAACTCAAAACATTATTTATTCTCACCTCACCGCTACTATCTTTCTCGACAGGCTCTAGATCAGATCCCTCTCCATATTCAGTTAAAATAAAATGAATACTTTTAGTTATCTTGATTGGATTCCACAAATTATTTACCTACTATAAGCAATCTAGCTGTATTTGAACTATTGTTTGTAACATTGACAGCGGAGCTTGTTAATTTTTTGATGCTGTATTGAGGAATATCTGTAGAGCCAATCTTGCAAGTTTCACTAAATAATACATAAGTTGTAGTGCCATGTTTGGTGACTTCTTTAGTTTGACCTGTGGGAATGTCAATAATTTTTCCAGAATAATCTGGATTGCTAGTAACCGTACAGAGAAAAACTGTGTCGTCTGCTAAAGATTCAATTGTAGCTTTTGCTTGAAGCTGCCACTGAATTTGTAAATCCTGCATTGTTGTACAGTTACCGTCATACTCGTATGTAAAATTAAAATTCTTGTTAGCTAAAGCATCAGCAATACTTGACTCACTATAATTTGTTGATGTTTTGATAGGATCGTTTTCATTTAATTCGACAAACTTTTCTAAATCAGATTGAGTTATATCACCATCATTTTCCCATGACCAAGAAGTTTTTACTTTACCTTTCATCAAAGAAGTTCTTAATGCACATTTAATTACATTACTATTATCAGTGTTAGCAGTGAGTAAATTACTTGACAAGTCAGACATAGAATCTCTAGTCATAGTCACGCCTGTATTTCCAAACATAAAAGTAAACATCAGATCATCTTCTGGCTTGTAACCTGTAATGTTTGTAAAGTTATTGACTACTGCCATCTTATATTTCCTCAGTTTCAGAAGTGTCTAATGCTACATCTACTGTAACTTGTTTTTCTGTTTCTGTTTTGTTATTTTCAATTTTTGTGTTGTCTAGTTTTGTTTCTGATAATGTTTCATCAACATCACCATTTGAATCCAATACCGCTTTTATTTCTATAAAAGAGCCATCAGCAAAAGTTTTACCCACTTTTTTTATTCCGTTGTCCTCTCTAATAACTATAGCCATAACTAATCGCAATCAAAAGTTTGAGTTCTAGTTCCAGAGCCAGGGGTGGGCGGTTGAGTAAATCCTGGTGAATTAGATGGCCATGTCCAAGAGTGTATAGGATTAGGCGAAGATGGAGAAATAGCGTAATTAGCATCAGAACGCTGTAAAGTTGAACTGCCATCTGTGGTAAATTTAAAACTGTTAAGATCAGTATTCATAGAATCAGCAGAAGCATGAAATATTTGACAAGTAAATGTAAAGGTAGAAGGTTGCCCTTTTGGGGTTGTTACTGGATAACCTAAACCTGAAATTGTTGCAGCTTTGAAAACTCTACCGTTATCAGGAGTAGAATCGCTTAAACTACCTGCTATACCTGTCTGAAAACCTCGAAAAGTGGTACTTGCAATACTAGCTGAACCTGCGGTAATAGTTGTTGACCAAACCTCTGAAGTGTTTTCTGCGCCTCTAAAATCGTTTACAGATATTGTGCCAGAAGTAGGTACACCATTAGGTGCAAAAACCCCTAAATCAGCTTTGGTTAAACTGCCACCAGAATAGTATTCGTTAAGAGAGACAGGATTACTGCCGCCAAACTCTGTTTGTATATCTGAAAAACTTGCTGCACCTGTTGGAACTGCCACTATTTATTCTCCAGTTCTTTAACCCTCGCAGATAGTTCTTTGACTGCTTCAATTAATACTGCTGTTATTCTGCTGTAATCAACCGACTTAGTACCCATTTCATCATTAGCAGTTAAAACTATTTCAGGTAAAATCTTTTCTACTTCTTGAGCTATGACACCTATTTCTTCTCTATCGTCTCTGGTATACGTCACACCTCTAAGTTGTTCTACTTTAGATAAACCATCTTCAAGCGTTACAATATTATCTTTTAGTCTTTCGTCTGAAAAGGCAGTGACGTTGTTATTAAAGGTTGCTGCACCAGCCTCTGACATATCAAGCGTAAGAGCAGTAATTTCACTACCACCATCGTTGCCTTTAAATAGAATGTCTTTGTCTGAAACTTTAGATTCAAATGCATAATTTGAACTTGCCATATTAATACCACCAACTTCTGTACCAGCATCTTTAAATTGTATTTCACCATCATCAGCATCAAGTATTATTGTGTTATGACAGTCAACAGTTAAATTACCATTATTTGTAAATATACTTCCGTGAGTTCCATCTGAAGTAAGTATTAAGTCTCCTCCTGCTCCCATACGCAAAAGTCCGTTGTCTACCATTTCTATATCGTGGTTAAATTGTGCTGTGCCAGCTTCGGAACTATCTATAGTAAGTGCTGTGATGCTTGAGCCACCATCATTAACTTTAAAAAGCATATCGGCATCTGACCTTTCACTTTTTACAATAAAGTTTGTGCCATCATTTTCTAAAGAACCAAATTGTGTGCCGTCATCTTTTAAATTTATATCTCCACCACCACAATCTAAAGCAATATCACCAGCAACATCTATTGTTAAATCGCCACTAGATAAATCTATTTCTGTACCGTCAATAGTTATATTATCGACTATTACACCTGCGTTGGCAGTAACTGCACCAGTCACGCCAAGAGTGCTGCTTAAGGTCGTAGCTCCTGTTACTCCTAATGTTTCGCCTATTGTAGCTAATCCACCTATAGCAACATCATCTGTTACTGTTAAATCGTCTTGAACTTTAAGATCTACTGTTGAAAGACTAGCAAACGCATCAACTACAGCAGCACCCGAACCTGCACCGTCTAAATAAACTGCTTTAGTGTCCCCAGGTGGAATAGTTACGTTAGCACCACTACCTTGAGAAATAATTATATTTTGTGATCCGCTAGTGCCGTTTTCTATAAACTGCATCCTGCTAATGGTGTTAGGTCCTATAGTAATAGTACAAGCAGAATCTAACGTACCTGTATATTTAAGATACATAGCTCTACCAGGATCAGTTGATCCATCTGCTACTGTTGTAGTGTGAGTGTCAGCATTAGTAGTGATAGCTTCTGTACCAAAACTTAAAGCCTCTCCTATTAATTCTAGATTAGTATTAGTAACGGTACCCCATGATCCTGATTGATCACCAGTACCCATTTCATTTAATCGTAAGTCGTTTACAAATGTGCTTGCCATTATCTTACCTCAGATATTATAAGTTTAAATATTATCATATAAATAAATTAATTTTAATTTTTTTAAGCAGCCACATCATCCCAATTAGGACTTTGTGTGTCTGTTATTTCACTAAAACTTGAACTTTGAGTAGATGAAACTTCACTAAAGTTAGAACTTTGATCATCATCTACTAACCCCCAAACCAATAATATACCTACAGCGCTAGAACCTTCTAGACCTACAAGCAAGACATTAGCTTTACATATATTTGTAATAGATCCTAAAGAACTGGTGGAGTTTAAACCTGAAATAGATACTACAGCATTATGATGTACCGTTATGCTACCTAAAGATGCAGTAACGCTGACCCCAGACAAAGCAACATTCGCTTCACCATCTACGTCAACAGAAACAGATCCTAGTGTTGAAACAGCTCCTGTCGCATTAGCTACTGCTTGAGCATTTACCCCAACGCCTCCAATAGCAGATGTGCTTGATAAGCCTGATAAACTTAAATTTGCTTTTGCTATAGTGCTTGTAGAGCCAATAGCTGAAGTAGCAGATTGACCTGATACATTAACTTGAACACCAAATTTTAAAGATATAGTGCCTAAAGCAGAAGTAGCAACTAATGAAGTAGGAATTATGTTTGCTTCTGCATCTGTGCTAACAGAGCCTAAAGCAGATGTGGCGGCTACGCTTGATAAAGTAAAACTGACAGAAACTGCAGCAGGTTGACCCCAAGGACCTTCGCTCCACCCAGCTCGACCCCAGCCAGACATTTACTAAGCTATTCTTATAATAGCAGTAGAAGCTGCTTTAGCAGGAAATACAATTGTGAAGTCTCCAGCTGTTGAAGTTTTATCGCCTCCAAAATCTATAGTAGCTACTGATTTATCGCTATTGGTATCGTTATAAATCATACAACCTCTGGCTGTTATAGTAGCTGTGCTAAAAGTTAAATCAGAAAAATCTGTAACTGCTGTAGTACCAGTAGCTGTTGGAGTAACATTTGTTAGAGCTGCTCCGCCTGAACTATAATTAGTTCCAGATACTTGTTGAGATGTCGTAAAAGAAGTTGTAGTAGCTCCTAAAGTAGCACTACTTGTATATAAAGCTAATTTAAAAGAATTACCACCTGAACTAAAATTATGTGTACCTTTCAAAAGGTCTACTTTAAAACTTGTTGTTAGAGTTGATGTAATTGCCATTTTTATATCCTTTTAATAATTTTTGCTAAATCTTCTCCGTCATTTTTAATTAATTCTTGAATAAGAGTAGCTTTATAAGATTTTAAAGCATTTTTTATGTAAATCAAACAAACTTTGTAAATTAAATCTTTGTAAGCTTTAGCTTGTTCTTGCACATGAGGATCTGCATCTTTTGAATAGCCACATATTTTATCTACCAATTGTTCTGCCCAAAACTCGGGAGAATGTCCGCCAAATTTAGTTGTCGAAACTTCTACCATTCCTAACTCAGGCACTCCATCTGGAGTAATTTTAATAACCATAATTATTCATCTAGTATTTTAACTTCATCTTCTGTTTCTATTACTACTCTAGCTCCACAAGGCAAAATAGGCTTGTCGTTACCTCCGTATCTCACTACAGAATTACCTAGTATTTCTACAGCATGACAATAAGTATTAGTTTTACCTTTTTTTACAGTAATAACAGGCTCATTAGTTTTATTTTTTAAATTAGCTTTAATTTTGTGTTGATTTACATGAATATAAGTTTTTACCATTTTTTAGGTTCTCCTACTACTAAAGGGTCATTTCTATCTACCATAATTCTTTTATAATTTGGTTGCGGAGTTTTTTCCATAAATTCGCTTTTTTTCATACACTTTAAATTTTTATCATCATCTAGCACAACTACCAAAGGATCTTTTAATCTATGATACCCGTAAAGTTTATCTTCTGCATTTTCATTGGTATCTAACAAAGCAGAGCTTTTTGCTATCTCTATTTGAATATTTTTGTGCATACATTTATCTAGCCAAAATTCTACACAACCTCTACCAGCTTCAGCAAAATGCAAATTACCTTTGTAACTAAAATCTATACCAAACAAGCTAATAGCACCTACTTCTTGCCAAAATCCATAAGCAATAGCATAAGCAACTGTATTGTTTAGATAATAACAATGAGATTCTTCAACAATTTCGGTTATAGGGTAGTCAACTACACCAGGACATCTATCATCTGTTTCACAAGAATATATAGGACCTTTGTGAGTTGTTAAAAGCTTTCTCATACTTGCGGTTTGGCCGCCAGCATCATCACTATCTAAAAATCTAGCTGGTGGGTCCATCATAAAAACCCGATCATGAAAAATAACTGAAGCTACAGAGTTTATCGCCCAAACTTCATCAAAATGTTGCCCATGTGATTTTGCTAAATTGTAATCGTGCCAGCTTTGACCCATACCTACTATAGCAATAGTTTTCCCTTTAAGAGATATATCTTTAGCCATAATCTGCCTCCTATGTGACAGAGCTTCGGATAGAATCGTATCTAAATTCGTCTTTTCTTCCTCTTGCTTCTGCTCTATTTTTTAATCTTGACATTTCTAAAGTAAATCTTTCGTCATACTTTTGTAGCAAATCTGCTTCACCTTTCATAAATGTATAAGCTTCGACCAAACAGCCGTACAATAAGCCATTTCTGGCGTTATTTGAGATCCATGTGCCTGTGGTATCTGTTACTAGACTGTTTGGCTTATAAAGGTACTGCAATTCGGCTGTATAGCCAGTATCAGGTACTGGTGCAACTACCAAAGTAGAGCCGTTATTTGATGCAGTAGATAAATCTTTGTCATGATCAGCGTAATATAGAGGTAAGCCTCTAGCTGTAGTATCGCTTATATCTGGTGTGTATTCTTGCATAAAAGTATTGTGTTTTTTCAGCAAATAGTGGTAGTCATTGTTGCCATCTATAACTGCTAATGAAAAGCTTAAAATATAATCAGAAGGTGCTGTAAGAAACCTATTGCCAGCGGTAAATACACCTTGAACACTTTTTCTAAAATAATCAAATTGTATCAATTCAAATATTCTTTCTTCAGTAGTTTTTATAATATCATCTAAACTACTTACAAAAGTAGTTTCATCATTTTCTACATAATTTTGAATTAAAGTTTTAAGTTCAGCTAACGTCATATTGTAATTGTAACATCTCCTAAAGAAAGTGTTAGTTCGTTTCCAGCTATCGAAGAGCCAATACCATCTTTATTAGTGAAAACTCTACCAAAATTTACTTCAAAATCAGTATTTGGTCTAGGGTTTGTCAAAGCTTCGCCATCAGTAGGATGTCTTTTAGGATCAATTTGTGGGTGTTTGGAGTTCCATTGGTCAGGTCCAACCAACAAACCATCCCAAGTTTTTTTCATATCTTTTAACTTGTAACGAAACCCACTTATGTCACAAATGCCGTATGCGTATTTACCTGTTGCTTTTGCCATTAGTAAGTTGAAATAGATGGTCTGATTCTAAATGAGGCTTTATCTTCGTCTTGATCAGCTGCTCTTCTAAATTCTTCTTCGTATATAGCTTTTAATTGTGCCGTTTTATCTGGCGATCTTTTCATGCTTAAATAATAAGCCAGACCTGCTGCAAAACAAGGATAAAACCTAAAAGGCATATCCATTGTATCTATAGAATTATCTGCATCATCCATTCTTACTAATTTATTAAAAACTAAAATATCAGTAGAATTTTCTGGTGCTGGCCATACTTTTAAAACAGGTGTGTTCAATTTATCTAGAAAAAATTGTGTTGGTCTAGCTTTTGTAGCTTTGTTAGGTATATTTAGATACTCACTACGACTTACTCTATCCATACCTATATCAGTTTGCACTTGATTTGTTGTTCTTCTTATCACAACATCAAGAATATCTATAATGTTAGCATTCAAACTATAATCAGTTGTGCCTTCAGTAACAGTTTGAGTAGCTTGTTCTATAGTCCATTGATTTAAACCTCTGTTAGCCCATTCAGCTAACATAAGATTTATTGATCTTTTTGCTGTTTTTAAATCGTAACCTGTTCTTAACTCAACACCACATCTTTCAAAAGCTTCTTCTATAAACTCTGTTACATTAGGTTCAAAATTTGTACTGCCTGATAATGCCATTATTCTTCATATAAATTGTTAAATGTGATGGATGGATCTAAATAACTTTCATGACCTTCAGCAGAATGTGTCCATTGAGAAGGTTTGAAGTCAGGAGGTCCTTCACCAGTAACCCACAAAGCAGGACTTGTAGCTCTTACTCTGTTGTTTGGCAAAGCAACTAAGTTGCCTTTCCATTCACAATCTTCAGTTATATATAATACATGAGATTGTTTGTGTTGTGCAGAATCATCTGCAATATCTGAATCTGTATAGTCAACTGTAAAAAGATATTTGCCTTGATAAAAACCACCATCTATTTTACATATCCAAGGAGATGAACTAACTCTATCTAAAACTGTCACTACATGATTTCTAGATTCACAATCCCAAGGTTGAGCTATGTGATCTTCCATAGGTGTTGGAAAATCATCCATAGGTATATCGGCTACCAGTGCTTGTAAAGGCATTCTGGCCCACATAGCACCACCATGTACGTTTTCTTCATCATTATCTTCACAATCGCTTTCGCATCCAGTAAAAACTACCTGAAAGCTTAAAGACCTATCTGGTATTGTATTTACAGCTATAACTAAACAATGCAAATATTCGTCATGGTATTTTTCATGATTGTGTGTGAATTCTCTTCTCACCCAACACTTAAAGTGTGGTACGTTGCTTATTAAGTAAGCCAACTATTTTTTCTTTGAATTTTTTAGGACAGAGCCACCTTTTGATTTTTTAATCATAGATCCGCCTTTAGATTTTTTAATCATACTTCCCCCTTTTGACTTTTTCATAAGATTGCCACCTTTAGACATCTTACGAATAGACCCGCCTTTAGATTTTTTAAGCATACTGCCGCCTTTAGACATCTTTCTTATAGAGCCACCTTTTGACTTTTTTATTACTGAAAATCCTTTTGTATTTTTATACATAATAACCTCTTACGAGATGGTAGTTACTTTTTTTCTATTAGGCATAATGTTACCACAACCTTTAGCAACGAAACCACCATTTCTCATTTGTACTTTATTTTGTTTTGACATAGATTTTTCTATAGCCAAACCCCTTTTTTTCTCGTATTTACTTAGAGAACCGTCTTTATCTAGATCGGCTTTACCTGGATTGTTAAGTTTCACAAAACCTCCGTTACTTAATTTATTTGATACATTTATCGGTTTACCTTTTCTATCTTTGTTTGGGTCTTTTGCTCTTTTTCTAGCAACTAACTTAGCTCTTTCTGCCTTAGATAAACTTTCAGCCTTACTTCTTGGCAAACATTTAGGTTTGCCTTCAGCTTCTTTTCTACTGCCGCAAGATCCTAAAATAGTGCCATCTGATCCTATTCTAACCCAATCTTGATCTAACCAACTTTGTAGTTGTCCTTTTGCCATTTTATCTTGTTTTTTCTTTTAAAACTGCACCTTGCCCTCTAATAGAGACAAAGCCACCATTTCTTTTTTTTGATTTTTTAGCATAATTTGGGTCTTTACAATATTTAGAAGCAGCTAAATTTGCATAAGCTGAAGGGTAAACATCAAATGTTCTTTTTGCCCAAGCTTTACCTTCTGGACATATTTTTCCTTTTGATTTAGCTTTAGCCATTTAACAATCCCAATCCTTTCTTGCCCAATAATTAGCACTACATCTATCGGTAGTACCTTTCATGCCTGCGCTTCTAGCACAATAAGATTTCTTTCTAGCTTTATCATTTTTGTGCATACCTAAATTTGCGTCTCCAAAAGTTATTCTCTTTACTCTTTTACTTTCGCTGCTGCATCCCATAACAAAAACTACTTTACGTTTTTTGCCATATCCAGGCTCGCCAGCTCGAATAGCTCTTGGTTTGTTGAGAGTTACTTTTTTCCCTTTGTATTCAGCCATTAAAAGTTTTTATTTAATACTAATATAATAGAGTAAGCATCCCCATTGGAATGTCCTACCGTAGTAAAATCAATATCTCCTGTAACTCCAGAGCCAGCATTGTTTGGTATGCCAGTAAATAAATCATAGTATTCATCTCCTGTACTATCTGCTGGTAACGGTATAGCTAAAACATTAGTAGAAGCGTCAAATTCAACATCTACTCCCATTCCTCTAGTTGCCCAATAAATCCTAGATATAGAAACACTTGTACAAGCGTTACCATTTGCATCAGCAGCTAAAGCTGAAACGTCTACTTTCTTTACAGATGCTTCACCTGTACCGTCAGATTCATTAGTAAACTTCAAAACGGCAGTTTTACCACCGTCTTGAATAGTTTGACTTGTTACTACATCAGCCATAATTTACTCCTTACGCTATTTGAACGTATTCAATAATAAACGTAAATTCACCAGCAGTTGTTGCATCTACTGTATTAGTAATATTACAGAAAATTGTTCTTTCTGCGGATGTGTACTGAACGGAAGCTGGTGCTGTAGTTGCGTCTTGTGTTTGTAGCACAAGTGAAGTTACAGTAACATTTCCAACTACTACCGTAGTACCCCCATCTAATATTTCATCAGTTTGGGCTGCAACAATTTGTGCGCCTGAACTGGTTGTACCTACTTCATAACCAATATCACCAGTTCCTATAACAGGTGATGTGTTACAAAATATTTTAATATCAGTAATAATTGTGTTAGCTGGTTGCGTAAACTGGCCTATAGAAGGTGAATCACCCGCAGTTGTGTTTACAGTAACTCCAGTTGCAAAACCAACGTGCTTTACAAATTTATTTGTAACAATACCCGTTGATGCAATATTTACAACATCAGTTTCTGCTCCTGTTGTTGCATTTTTTGATATGACCTTAAACCCATTTTCGGATCTGACTGGCCCACTAAAAGTCGAATTTGCCATAATTTCCTCCGTTGGAAATCGTCTTTATCATCTCGGCTTGTCTGCTAGGTCAGTTGATAAAGATATTAAAATTACCCTAGAGTTAAAATATTACTATACTGCTTCTTGCGTAGCAATAGGTAGTTTTTCTTTTGCTTTCAGAACTAATTGATGGGCTTCAAAAAGAGCTTCATAAGACTCTTTGATAGCTGGATCTTTACCGTAAAGGTTAGTTAAATCTTCTGAAATCATTTCAATTAAGCATCTAGTTGTTAGTAGTCTTCCCCTCATATCTTCAAGTTTATTTTCCATAGTCATTTCCCTGTATCTGCGTTTTTGTTTGATGTCAAATTTAAGCCAATTTTGAATATTTATTAGCTTTTTTTGAGTTTCTGTATATTGACACCAATCACGAATCTGTTCAACAGATCTTCCGCATCCTTGGCAAATTTTATCAAATGGAATTACCGAAGTGGTACAACTACCCATACAGGGCGTTTCAGATAGGCTATTTGGTTCGTGTAACCTCATATTTATATCCTTAGTTACAGGCAGTATATTATAAGTTACAGAAAAAAGAAAGGGGTCCGAAGACCCCTCTCTGAGATGTTATGAATTAAGCTCCCTGAGAACCGTCAACACATCTCCAGTTAGAGAATCCAAATGAATATCTCTCTCTGGCTTTGTATCTCATGTTTCCAGTGTCAAAATCCCCTTCTAAAGAAGTTTGCATTGGTGATCTAACAAACATTTTAAAACCATCAGGTACATCAGTTTTTAAGAAGTAAGCATCCGAATCAGTTAAGTAGTGATTTACTACATAACCTTGAGGAAGCATTCCTTGATTTCTAACTGAGTTGATGTCGTTGTCAGAAGTTCCTACTCTACCAGGAGTATTCATTAATCTATCAGCCACAAATTGAAGTTGTGGTGGAACGATTAATTTAGTTCCTTGTAAAGCAATTGCAAGTCCACGATCATCTGTCTGAGTAGAGATTCTAATTAGTGCATCTTCTAATGAAGTTTCATTAAGATCTGCAAAAGTAGTAGCTCTATTCTGAGCAGTTCCTGAAGATAATGGGTGATCAGTAGCGATTAAAGGCTTACCATCTCCACCATTAAAGCTTGTAGAAAAAGCGTTATTTAGAATATTAGCCGCTTTGATCTGCTTAGTGTTAGCCATACTTCTAGCAAGTGCTTTAGTATATCTAGAACCAAGACGGTCATAGAGGTTATCTTCTACTGCTTCTTCTGTTAAAGCAAAAGCAAGAGCTACGGTTTCGTGTTCATAACGAGCCGTAAATCCTTCTGTTGCATTATCAAAGCTTACTCCAGCTCCTTCAGCTTTCGTAGGTGCATTACCAAAACCAACGATCATTACTTCTTCTTCAAAAGCTCGGTCTGAACTTTGCTCTTCAAAGATTTCTGCGTGTTCGTTGTCATATCTGCTGTACTCCATACCAAAAAGGGCATTTAGTCCAGGCTCTAACTCTTTAGCGAGTTGCGCTCTATTTATAGCCATGATTAAACTCCTGTAGTAGTAGTGTATTGGTGTTCGTTAATTTTAACGATCACGTTTACGTTAGCAGAACCCCTTTCATTGTTTTCAGGATCTCTAGAAAAGCCTATGATTCTGAAATTTTCAGCAGCAGATGTTGCTCCTGAATCAACTTCAGCTTTTGATTGGCCAGTAATAGTAGAACCAGCTGTGTAAGCTAAATCTACATTAGCGCCAACAGCAGCTAAAGCAAGGGAACCAGTACATTGTACTTCGTAGAGATTGTTTGGATCATCTTCTACTAAAGCAGTTATAGTACTTGTTGAAGTTTGACCAGTCGGGAAAAACGATTTAAAAGTTACGTTACCCGCAGAGTCGCTAAATTGACACCCTCTAAAAATTCCTAAGATTGGTTGCTCACTTGCCGCATCATGGACAAGAATAGTACCAGCCGCAGTCATTCTTACAGGATCTCCTGAGAAAATACTTCCAGTTGCGCCTGAAGCAATTTCGTATTCGGTAGTTCCGTTGTTTTGAACACTCGAACCTAATTTGCCTACAAGCTTAAAACCGAAAGGTGCATCTTTATTAGCCATTTTATTTCCTTTATTTTAAGTTTGTGTTAAGTGTCACTCCCTATTGCCACCGCCAAAAGTTACGCTTGAAGTCCTTCTCGGTCTTTCGATTGGAGAACGACTATCAGATTCCTTCATAAGATCATTATCGACAGCAGATTGCATTTCTGCAGCTCTTTTATTGAAATAATCATTTCTTTCCTGTCTTGTCTCTAAAGGTATCTTAGCTAACAACAACCCTCCTACTGATACAACACCTGCGTGTTTTCCGTCTTGAATAGATGGTAACTGAAAATCTCCTATCTCTTCTGAACGAACAAGCTCAAAGCCTTCTCTCAGACGAGACATAATATTTTTGTTATCAGGACTATTTAAGACCTCTGCACGAATCCATCTGTAGGCATAACCTTCAGGCGGTTCTGGCGTTTCTAACATTGTTGGTGGTTGCCAAGGTTTGCGAGATTCTTGGGACTCTCGAGTGTCCGCAGAACGATCAGTTCTGTTATTAAAATTCTGTTCAACATCCTTCTCTATTTTTGTTTTTTTATTTGTCATTTAGTTTACCTTTTTACAAATTTTGCGTATTCAGTTAATGGTACATTTAATCTTTTTGCCATTTGGACTTCTGATGGAGATAATTTTACTTGTCTCTTACCAGATACACTTGAGTCCGCTCTAGCAGCAGATGCCACTCGCTGTTGTGGTTTTTCCGTTGTGTTTGAATTTTCTTCAAACTTATGTGGAAACTCCATTCTCATACGTTTGTTAACCTCAGTATAATACTCATCTGAGGTAGGATCAAACCCTTCTTGCTTTAATTGTTTATCAATTGTAAAAGCCCCCATAGTCATAATTTGATCATTTCCAAACCATTCATTTTGATCTGCCCAAGTTTGAGCTTTTGGATCAATTTGTTTAGGTGCTGAATTAGTTGCAACATCTAAATTATTTTGAAAGTTTTGTTCTTCTTTTTGTGCGTTTTGATATTCTAATTCTTTCTTTTGAGTATCTATTTTGTTTTCTTCAACAGCTATTTTTGCCAAAATATCTGTAGCTTTTGCAACTTTTTCAAAATCTTGATTTACTTGTGCTTCTGTAAGAGCTTTAGTAGCTTGTACTCTTTGAGAATTCAATCGGCTTTCTGCTTCAGTCAAATAATTTTTTTCTGTAACTTCTTTAGAGCCTCTTAACTTTTTATTTTCTTCTTGAATTTGTTGTGCATAATTCAAAGCAGAATCTTTTGCTCTTTCTTCTTCACGAAGTTTTCTGGTTAAATTATTTATTCTTTTTTGTACTTTAGAAGAATATTCTTCTAACTCTTCTTCTTCGCCAACAGATTCTGTAGCGGTTTGTTCTACCTTATTTTCTTCTGTCGCTACAGCTTCAGCATTTTCAACTTCTTCTGTTGTTGGTGTTGGAGTATCGAGTTCTACTACTTCAACTCCCTCTACCTCTTCTACTATCTGCTCTTTCGCTTCTTCGTTCATATTTACTCCTATACTGCAATAATATCGTTTGGATCTTTTATAGTGGCTAAGACTTCATCATCATTGATAAGACGACACTCAGCATCATCTCCTAATTTAAATCTTGCACCAGCATATCTGCCAATCAATACCCATTGTTTTTCTTGACACCAAGGGGTGTCGCCAAACTTTTTAGAATCGTTATAACAACCGTCTCCCATTTTTACTACATAAGCACAAACGGAGGCTAAAGTTTCTCTTTCTATATGACTTTTTACTAAATGAATTCCACCAGAAGACACCCCTGTACCAGCGTAAGGTAAAACTAATATTCTATAACCTTGAGGTTGTGGCATTCGATCAATTAAAGTTTGATCTAATAAAGTTGGATCTAGAACTCTTTTTTCTTCTGACACATAAGTTTCATCCAAAGCTTCGCCAGTTTCTTTATTTTGTTCCTCTATTTCTTTCGCTATATGGTCAGGGACCATTACTTGATTTTTCGTCTTCATCAATATATTTACCTAGCAGTTCTCTAAATATATTTTCTGCGTCAGCCAGAGAACTGTAACGGCCTCGCAAAAATTCGTATTGATCCATGCCCTTTACTCCAGCCAACATTTGATCAACTACGTCTTGTCTTCTATCTTCAAGAGCTTTTATATATTTGTCTCTTAAATTGATAGCCGACATTAACTAACGCCAGAAAACTTAGTACCGAACTCAGCGATACCAACTCCTCTCGCTTTTCCTTTGCCCATACCTGGAGTAGGTTTGGTATTAACTGCAACGCTTTTTACGTCTTTAGTTTTTACTGTACCTTTTCCTTGATAAGTGAATTTGTTTTTATTCATGTGGGTATAATCGACTAAATTCAAAAAATTTGCAAGTTATTTTACTGGCACTATTTTTAAACCTTTTACGCCATTAGCTGTTTCTCTTCTAACTTTGTCTTTTGCAACCTCTAAGGTTGCGTTAGTTATAATCGGAAACGGATAATCTGATCTAGTAACATTGTATTTTTTTTCTTTCATAATTAATTACCTGAGTCGTACTCGGTTAGAGCCTTCCAATAAAGTTTTATTTTTTTCCATAAATATTTATAAATTATTTTAATACCTTCTGGATTTGAATTTTCCATTATTAGTATAAATATACACAAAACAATTGTTAAAATTAAAATAGTATTCATTTCTTCCTTGAATATTTTTTAGAATATACATTAGTTTTTCTTCATCAAATCTAACATTTTCAATTCTCTTTGTTGTTTTAATCTTTGTTGAGTTGTGTCGTCTTTCATTTCAGCAATATCTTCCTGAGTATTAATGCGTTCTTGGTCTAATTTATTTTTAGCCATAGAATCATTTCTTCTACGAGATTGATCAGCAACAAATTGTTGTTGTTCTTGTGCTAATTCTTGACCTTTTAGAGCCAACTCTTGTTTTCTGATGGTTACTAAAGGATCTTCGTCTGAAGGCGGTCCAATTTTTTCAGTAAACTCAACAATCAATTCGCTTAGTATAGGTGCAGAAAATTGTGCTAACAAGTCTTTAGCTTGCATATTTAGAGCTACTCCTTCTTGACCACCTACTTGTTGTGCTTGTTGACTTAGTTGTTCAAATTGATTTTTAAATTGAGGTGGCATTTGTTCCAAAGCAACCATGTCAGCTTTCATTTGTAAATGTTCCATAATATGAGCATGAATCGTTGCTTGCACTTGTAAATTACTTTGCACAGGAGGAGTGTTCAATAATGCCATATGTATAGCTATATGTGCGTCATGATTTTGTTGTGGAAAAGCTTTAGCAGCTTGAGCCATAATTAAAGTGTTATTTTCTAAACCAGCTTCTATAGGCATAGGTTCGGAAGGGGGTGGTGGATTTAACAGGCCATCTATATTTTCAACTCCAATTGCTGCGTACATTCTTCGATAAGCTTCGTAAACTCCACCTTGACCATGAACTTCTGGATTGGATTGAACTAATTGCATCATTTCTTGAGCCATAGCTATTCTTTGTGAAGTGCTAAAAATATCAGGATTGGAAATTGGTATTATATCTACTCGATCATCAAAATCATTTAATTTAATTTGCATGTTACCGTTAGCTGTCATGTATGGATATTCATTTGGTAAGTATTCTTTAAAGACCGTAGCTAATAATTTAAATTCTTTTTTTTGTGCTGAGTGTAATCTTTTGTGTATAGCTGATAGAACTTTAGTAGATCTTTCTAACAAAGCTAAAGTAGTTCCTACTGGAGCATTAGGATTGCCTTGACCAGTATTTATTTCTGCTATAGACGCAAACTTTTGTCCTGATTCAACTAATATGCCTAACAAATTCAACAACGTACCACTTGGTTCTTTGAATGGTAGCGGTTGAATTGATTCCCTTAATGAACCACCAGGGGCATCCACATCTCTAAATTCTCCAGGCTGAATAGGAGAGTCTTCGTCTCGTATTCTAATCCCTCTTGTCTTGAATCCAGCAGGTAGATTAGCAAGAGTTCCTGCGTCAATTAATTGCCTTAGTATTGATGTAGATGCCTTGGAAAGACCTCCGATCATATGTGTTAAACCAAACCCATAAAAACCTAATCCTGGTAAAAATTTAAAATGAACAAAATAATCTATTTTATTTCTTAACGGATCATTCTCTAAAAAATTTCTTCTGATTGATAAAACATTTTGACTATTAACATCAATAGTAACTATGTAAGGTAATTTAACACCAGAAGGCATACCATCTGCTGACTTATCCTCAAAGCCAGGTATGTTTAAATTACAATGTACTTCGTAAAGTAAATTAACTTCACTTGAATCATACTCTGGTTCTAGACCAGATAACTTTTCTATTTCTTCTTTGACACCTGAATAATCAGTAGCCTCTTCACCACCGTATAAATCTATTTTTTTATAAAATCCTTGTTGTTGTAATTTACGAACTTCATTCTCAGGCATTTTTATTATGTTAGTAATTCTAGGGCAGTTTTCTAAATCGGTTGTGTAGTACGGCACAATTAAATCTTCTGGTGCAACAAATTTAGAAACGGCTCTACCTAATACTTCGTCATAATATATTTTTTTAAAAGCAGAACCTGCTAATGGTAAATAAAATAACAATTGATCTAACTCTTCGTCATACTCCTCCATAACATGAACTATTTGATAGTTCATAAATTCTTTAACTCGTTGTGCTTGTTCCTCAACGGTTGAATCATATTGACCAACTACTTGAGTTTTTATAGGGCCGCCTGCTGGTAATAATTCTTTGTAAGCTTGTGCTTGAAAAGTTGTAACGGCTTCGCCCAATAAAGGGTGTATAACTCCTGAAGCGCCAGCAAAAGGTTCAGATCTTTCGCTATCAAACTTCATACCTAAATATTTTAGTCCGTCTATGTAGGTTCTCTCCCAATCTTCTCTAGAAGCTTTATCTTTTTCAATACCATCAATAAGTTGATTGCTTATATTCAAAAGCTCTGATTCTTCTATAAGTTCTGCTAAATTTTGATTAAAATCAGACTCAACCATATCGGGCTGACCTGTATCTAAAACGGCACTACCATCATCTTGTATGATAAAACCACCTTCGCCAGATTGCTGTACACCTTCTATTACTTGTAAAAGTTCGTCTTCTTCAACTGACTTTGGTTTGTCAGCATTCAAAGTATTTGGTGCAATTGGTTGATTTTCTATAGCCATTTTAATGTAAGATTCTATCTTCTGATAATATTCCTTGAGAACTTAGTTCGCCAACTATTTCTAAATTAAAATAGTCTGCTTGCTCTAAAGCATTCTCCCAAGAGTGTGCCAGAATACAAGGACCTTCTTTTACTATTCCGTCTTCAACGTATTGTGTTATGTAAATACCCATTAGTAATAAACTCTATTTATAATTGGTTTTTCATCATCTTCATAATCATCATTTAAAGAAAGTAAACCACCTTCTCTAAATCTCATTAAAGCTTGAGTCATAGTATCACATAAATCATCATTTGCACCAAAGGGAAAAGATGCACATTCTTCTATCATTTCTTCAGAAAAAGCTCTGATGGGTGCATAAACTAAACCACTTTCAAATATAGGTGCGACTGAGTGCATACGAGTTGTTTTATCGTGACCTCTAGTTGGCGAGTAATTTACTACAGGTATGCCAAGTCTTCTTAGTTCATGAGTTAAAGGCGTACCTGAAGCTTTGGCCTCTATTATTACCATATCTGGCTCCCAATATTTATACTCTTCCATAGCTATTCTTTTAAGTTCAGGAAAATCATATCGACCTTTTTGACAATCTAATAAAATTATAGAATCAGGAGAATCTTCATTTGGGCGAAAAACTCCCCAAGTTGATATAGCAGAATAGTCAGCGTTTTGTTTTTTAGAAAAAGCCGTATCATAACTTTGAATTATATAATTGACTGCTGGTAAAGAATCATGTTCCCATTTTTGCCACCACTCTCGTTTAATTATAGAGCCTTCTTCAGCAGTAGGAGTTTGCATCCATTGAGCATTCCACTTCATAGCGGGTAAGGATGCTTTAACTTTTAATAATTCTTCTTTAGCCCAAAACTCTTCCCACAAAGGTTTTTCAGTTTCAGGAAAAATAGCTGGAAATTCAACTATATCCCATTGATCAGCCAGCGGTTCTTTTTGAGCATTTAATAATTTAGCGGTTAAATCTAAATTACTCCATCTGGTCATAACTAAAACTATAGCTCCACCTGGTTGTAAACGCTGTCTAGGTCCAGAGGTGTACCATTCCCAACAAGACTCCATAGCAGTCGGACTCAAAGCATCTTGTTCTGAATGCGGATCATCAATAATCATGAGATCTGCACCACGACCAGTAATCGCACCCCCAACACCAGCAGCAAAGTATTCGCCATTTTTATTGGTTTCCCAACGACCAGCAGATTTACTATCAGACGATAAGGTTACTTCTGGAAATATTCTTTGATATTCTTGAGTGTCCATCATGTTTCTGACTTTACGACCAAAACGTACTGCTAGTTCACCAGTATGCGTGGCTTGCATAATTTTACGATTAGGAGTCTTGCCCATAATCCAAGCTGGAAAATAAGTAGAGGCAAATTCAGATTTAGTGTGTCTAGGTGGCATATTAACAATCAAACGATTTATAGTGCCATTTGCAATACCTTCTAATTTTTCAGCAAAAATTTTATGGTGACGACCACAAATAAAACCATCCCACATATGCTCAACAAAATTTAAAAAATTATCCTGACAACCTTTTTGTTTTTTAATTAAATCTAAGCGCTCTTTTAAAGCCAACGCTTCTTTTATTTCGGAATCAGATAAATGACCAAGACTCATACAATTTTTAATTTACCATCTTTGGTGTAATCATAAGGTATTTGCAAAGCGGAGAGTTTTCTTTCTATTTCATCAAGACCATCAAAGCCCATACCTTTGCTAATTCTTGGATCAACAGCACCACCAGATCTAAAGGCACTTATACCTTTCTCTGCTATAGCTTTTCGCAATTCATCATCTATTCTAATAGTAAAACCAACATCTAAATTTTTAGTAATAAAATCAATCTCACCAGAAAGCAAAGAAGTATCAACTTCAATCTTTTTTTCCATACCAAGCTCTTTTAAAACTTTTGTCACTTGTGCTGGAATTTTTTTATCATAAAGGTCTTTTATGTATTCAAGTCCTTCTGCAGAATCTCTTTTCGCAACGCCAGGAGAAAAACTAAAAACTAATTCATACACATTAGGATCAGCAGCTGCAGCAGCAATATTCTCTCTGACAGTTGGCACTTCTACCCGAGCAATATCTTTATCGTCAAATGGACCTCTGCGTATTTTATCACTACCTCTAAAAGATACAGGTGTTTTTAAAATTTCTTTACCATCTTTACCTTTAAATACTGGATTATTAATATCAGCGTTAGCTCTTAAAAATTTATTAAAAGATTGTTCGCCAGGTACGGTACTCAAAGGTCTAGTCGGATCATAAAATAATTTTTTATAGTAAGCATCTATATCATCTGCCATTTCTGGAAAATTACGTTTACTTGGCATTTTGTATTCAGAAACAAATTTTGCGTTATCTTTATAGGACTTAACAATTTTTGCTATATCTTTATCTAGGTCTTTTATCTCGCCTAATAATTTTTTTGCTTCAGGTGTGTTTTTACTAAGTTTTTCATATGCAGCTTTTTTTACGGCTTGTTGTGATTTTAAATAGGCAGCTTGAACAGATTCTTGTTTTATGTTTTTTGAAATTTTTTGGAGGGCTTTTAGTTCCTCAAGTGTAGAAAAAGGTTTTTTTGTTGATTTAACATAATTACTTAACATTTTAGAATACTCAGATTGCACTCTAGCAACAACTCTTGTTTTGCCAGCAGTACCTAACAAATCAATGACTCCATCAAAAACCAAAGCATTATCGTAGTTAGGATAGTGGTTAGTTGCACTACCTCCTTTTTTTCTTAAATTTTCTAAATTTCTAACCTGATAAACTTTTTGAGTTTCAAAACTAAAGTCACCTCTTCTATTTAATCTATCAGCAGCTTCTTCAGTAAGTTCAGGCATATATCTATCTGACTTTTTAACATTTTTAAAATTAAACAAACCTTTTTGATTTTTTTTAACATATTGATCAAACACCTCTAAAGATATTTCTCTATCACCAAATTGTTTTTTTAGTTGTGGATGTAATCGACCAAATTCATCTGTAATTCTTAAAGCTCGTAATTCGCCTTCGGTCACTTTGCTACCTTTACCAACTTTTTTTAACAAAGCCACATACTTTTCAGCAGTAGCTCGTTCTGGTAGTTTGTCGCCAGCTTGATCAGTTATAAATTTTCTAGTGGGCGATATTAAATTTGATGTGTTTGGATAAGCTAAATCATCTAAATCTTTTTTAATAAAATCTGGGAATTTAGCTGGAATAGCTTCTTCAGTCGCTTCTATTAATTTAGGTTCATTTTTTGCTAATGGTTGAACAGCTTTTCTAGCTCGTATGAATCTTAGAATTGGCACGAAACTAGCAATACCAAGAGCAGTTAAAGCACCATAACCTAATCCTCCTAAGAGATCTCCTTCTTGAACTTTTTCGCTGGCTCTCGTACCAAACTCGCCAACTTCGTAAGCGGTAAGGGCATCACCAATACCAGGGGTAACACTAATTGCTATTTGATCGACAATAGGTAGTTCTTCAAACTTGCGATAAGCATCACGCACATTACCTTTGCCTATTAAATCTTGTATATCTGCGGTTAGTTCAGCTCTATTAGCCATTTCTTACCCCAATAGTTCAGCTAACATTTGTTGGCGTAAGGCTCTATTTTCTAATTCAGTCATATAATCAGCTAATCTGATATTACTACCGCCATAATTAGATATAAATTTTGATGGCATAACACTAGCAATACCTGTTTCTTGGCCAGTTGTTTGTTCTGGATAAACAATATCAGGTCTAGGGTTGAGTATGTCGTAAATATCTAATCCAGTATTAATAGCATCTACAATTTTACCGTAATCTATATTTATGGGTTCGGGTGCTGGCACTCTTACAACTACTTCTTCATCTGGCAGTCTATTTTCATCTAAAGAATTATTATACAAACTGGTAAAGAAACCACCTACACCCCCACCAAAAGAAAATCTTGGAATTATTTTACTACCGTCTCCAGCAGTACCCATAATTTTTTCAGCAGAATCTAATTTATTTAATTGATCTCTACGATCTCCTAACTTTTTTACTATAATGTTACTAAAAGTTAGTTCTTGATCTCTAGCTGCTTTTTTTTGTTGGAGGGGTAAAGTTTTAAAAATTTTATTGTTAACATTTCTAGCTTTGTTTAACCTTTTTAGTTCTTGGTTAATATCATCAACACCCATACTATCTATAGTTTTTATATAATTTCTTAATAAAGGCGCTCCTTTTAAAAGTCTAGCCATAGGAAACATACCAACTAAATCCAAGCCGATACTAGCATAAGTAGCTTCCGCTGGATTTTTAACAAACTCTGGTAACATAAAATCTCTAGCCACGCCCAAAGCGGTTATGCCTTGGTCATAAATATTTTTTAAATTTGACTTTGAAGCTGTAGGATCTGCTACTCGCATTTTACTCTATATCAGCTAATAATTTATCAATCGTACCGCCTTCTTTCATGCCCATAGAGTCCCCCATAACCTTACCCATAATCTCAGGATTACCAAAACTTTGTTCAGCTAAAGCAAGATCTTGTAAAGAAATGCCAAATTGTTTTAAAAAAGCATCTATTTCAGCTTCAGACATACCAGCGGCCATCATTTCTTGTACTAAAGCACGAATTTCACCTAACGCAGCTTGCGCTTCAGAAACATCTGCTTGAGAAACCGTTTCAGTATCAGTTGCAATCATATTGGGACTGCCGCCCATCATGTTTTCTAACTCATTCATTTCTTCCATTTTAACTCCTATAACTAGAGCAGACCCAAACTATAGAGGAGAAGAGATGAGTCGTGAGACTTTTAGTCTGAGTCTGCAATATTCTATTCATAATATATATTATTTAAAAAATAATGATATACCAGTATGGGTACCCTTTGCAAAAAAAGTGGAATTTGTTTGAGAGAGTTATTGTGCTTGATTGTGTTATATACTGCCTGGCTCCAAATGGGTCCCCGCCTGTTTTTTAAGTCCCAACGCCGACCCGATTGCGTCAGCATTAGAGTCCCATATAGCACAAAACCCACAGTTAAGTGGGTTTTGGCTAACAAAGAAAAGATTAGTTAGTGCGTGTGGGACTATCCAATCTTCTTATCTCTTCTTCGCTAAGTGACATGACTTCTTCCATATCAATTGTTTTCCATTCGCCATTTGCAATATAACTTACATTGTTAATTGTTAGATCAGTTGGACTATATGATACTTCGTAACATTCGCCTCCATTCTCTAACACAACCTTCATTAATATTTTTCTTACTCGCATAACTTTTCTCCTTTGTTAATT
>Ga0163179_10000632_pt1 | contig 25187 bp, 14 predicted proteins | sample AtlANTMetagenome_FD_109643 | JGI IMG/M metagenome (GOLD analysis project Ga0163179, IMG submission 109643) | Marine eukaryotic phytoplankton communities from the Atlantic Ocean - Atlantic ANT 2 Metagenome | ecosystem: Environmental > Aquatic > Marine > Oceanic | place: North Atlantic Ocean...
CCGTGTTATTTACCGATAAATATGAAGTTCCGCTGCTGTTTTTAAAAGCGACACTATTTGTCCCTGCTTCAAAATAATGTGAGTTGTAGCTGAATGTCAGCCTAGAGTTAAGAGTAACATTCCCGCTAAAATTCCCAGCCGATCCATAGATAGTAGACCAGCGGCTTGCGTTTGTTCCTAACGTACCGCTTCCTGTCAGGTTGCCAGTGACCGATACTGTGCTTCCAAGAATATCGGTAATTTGATTTGTTCTTCCTAAGATTAATTTGCCGCCATCGTTTCGGATTGTATACGCATTTGGGCCACCGTCACCAGACCTTGTAGAACCGTTAACAAAATGAACAGCTTTAGTGCCACCATCATTAGAAGCATTAAGAAAATAGTTATAGTAATCTTCCCCAGCGTGACCCGTGAATGACATCCGAACGGAAGTGCTGCCGCTGTTGAATGTATATGTATCTCCACTAGCAGTATCACTTGCATCGCTCCGAAGAAACGAAGTAGCTTGTAAACCGTCTAACAAATCAGCATCAAGGCCAGAACCACTACCATCGTTAACATTATCCCAAACTGTCCTCCAACCTTGTGCGTTATTATTATAGATTAGTTGTGTTCTAATCTGACCAGCACCAGTACCAGTCATTTGCACCGCAATGGTGTTACTATAATAACTATACGGATTTCCATGCCCCAGCCTAATAGTGTTATACCAATCCGAGGTAGGAGCTAATTTTGTGTCAGTTACATTTGCTGCTTGCTGATATTCTAAAACGCTACTAGGTGATCCTGTTGTAGCAAATGCGCTGCCAGTAACCATGTCAGACTTATCAGCAGTTCCAGAGAATGCAGTTGCTGTAACTGTCCCGCCGACTGTCAGGTTGCTTGTTATTTTAGCCGTCCCAGCTACCTGTAATTTAAATCCACTTGGAGACGTTGACCCTACTGCCAAGCCACCAGTAATTCCATTAGCAATATATGAATCACCCTCGCCGTGCAAAAGAATTGAACTATTAGCTCCAGCATCTCTTTTTATTTCAAGAGCAGCATCATTGGAAGCATAAGGGTCTTTTAAGATAATTGAACCATTTGTTCCGAACGTGCTGGTGGTTCCGCTGACTGTCAGGTTGCCGTTAACGGTTACTCCTCCGCTGCCTAAAAATGTAGCAGCACCACTACTGGCAATTTGAAAATATGTACTGCTTCCTTGAATAACTTGAAAAGCGTTACCCGTTGTCCTGTCCTGTTCGCCGCCTATGCGAACGTCTGTTCCAGAAGAGCCATTAGACGGGAGACGGTTGCCCAGTATTTTTAACGTCTGGTTTTCGCCAGAGTCTTCACAAGATATTAGGGTTTCATATTGGGAGGTGCGGGAAAGTTTTATTCCGTTAGTGATTGTTATATCACCACTAAAGCTGCCAGTAGTCCCTGATAAAGCAGCAAACGTGCAACTGCCAGATACCGTTAGGTTTCCACTAAAATCTCCAGCCGATCCGTAGATATTAGACCATCTGTTTGCGTTTGTTCCTAGCGTGTATGTGTTGCTCGCGCTAGGCATTACCGTGCCAGTAAATTTACTATCGCCAGCACTTGTAATTGTTAGCCTAGTAGCTGGAGTTGCCCCCGCCCCTGCGCTAGTTCTGAAAATTAAATCCGCAGCATTATTACTCTGTCCAACAATTCCAATGTTAACCCTGCTCTGTAAGAGGTTTCCCCCTGTCCTGTGGTAGAATGAGATGAACCCACCAAATGAGCCGTTAGTAGTTGCGCTGCCATAATCCGCTTTTACCGCAAGCAGTTCTTCATTTGCGTTTGCCGCTGATAGTGTGTCGGTAAAAATAGCTTTACCAGCAACCTCCAACCTCTCTGAAGCACCGGTTACCCCCAGCCCAAGGTTTCCCGCAGTCGTTAGATTTAGATATGCACCGGGAAACGTGGCGTTGTGCTGCGCCATTCGCAACTCGCTGCCGTTGCTGAAAATGTTAAAATTGGAACCGCTAGTGCTGTCGTTTAGTCGTAGCGTAGCATTGTCAGAATTTATTGTCAGGTTGCCCGTGAGTGTGCCGCCAGCTAGTGGGAGGTGGTCGTTTAGATGAAGTACACCATCGCCAGCATTATTGCCGACCCAGAGCTTCTTGTCTGTGAGATTAACGGCTAACTCGCCAGCGTCTAAACTACTAGGTGCGCCGCTGGTATTGCGCTTAATCTGAATTGTGTTGGACATTTAAAAATTACCACAATCTATTGTTATACCAGCTAATGTATTGCTCCAGACAGCCCCGTCTCCCCCAGCGGTTCCTTCGCTTGTGAGTATTTTTCCTGATGCTTGCTTTCCTAATTGTGTTACTGCGCTTGTGCCATTACCCAACAAAACAGTTCCAGTTGTTAATGAAGTATTACCTGTTCCTCCATCAGCTACCCCCAAGGTTCCCGTTATGCTGCTCGCGCCTAAGTCAACAGCCATCTCGGTGGAATCAATTACAATGCCACCGTTAGCTTTTAAATCTACACTAAGAGTTGAGCCTGACTTATCTAAACCATCACCAGCAGTTATAGAGCCAGTTCCACTAAACTGAGCAAACTCCAAGTTGGCCAACGTAACATTTTCATTGGTTGTGCAGACCCAGCCCGTGTCAGCGTAGCTAGTTCCCTCCTCCACGAAAAAGAACATATTAGCGGAGCAACTATCATTTGCATTTAAGTCAGTTGCCCTACTCCATGACCCACTAGCTACTACATAAATTCCATTAGCTGAACCCTGCCCAGAAACTAATACCCTATCACCAGCAACGGACGAAACCCCGTCAATAGTAGGTGTTCCTGTTGTGCTAGCACTAGGAGAAGCAAGGTGAAGCCTGACTGAATCCCTTACGTCTAGCCCTTGAATGGCATTATCTATGTCTGTTTTTCGGGCGGCATCGTTCGCGGCTACTGGTGCAGCTAGGTTCGTGATCCGGTTACTGCCCATCGACAGGTTTCCGCCGACGTTCAGACCTTCTAGGTTGGGAATTTTGCCAGCAACCAAAGCTGTGCCACTCCATGTTCCAGAGGCGATTGTGCCTACCGTTGTAATATTGGTAGTCCCTGTGAATGCACCTATGTTAGCAGGAGTGACTGCGCGATACTGGTCTGTGCCTGTGTTTGTTTCGGCATCCGTGGCTAACTCAACAACGCCTGACTGAGTGGCTGAAGCTACCGTAAAGGAGTTGCTTGTAGCGGTTAGGTCTTTGTTAGTGAGGACTTGAGATGACGCTTTATCGACAAATGCCCCTACGCCGCCAATCGCTTTCTTGGTGCGAGACGAATCGGTTCCGCTTCCATGTCCGATGTAAATAGTGTCGTCTTGCTCGTTGTAAGCTAACTCAGCCCTAGCTAAGGATGCCGGTGCGCCAGCCGACCCAGACTGCCGTGATTTAATTTTTAGTACGTTGCTCATTTAAAATGATCCTCCTCCTATAAACTTATTGTCTATCTCCTGCTCGTTTTCTGTCCCCAAAACCTGACCTTCTATTCCTAACGCTTCCTCTAAGTTCTCTAACCTGTGCTTGTAAAAATCGTTAAACGTATTCGTGTCTTCATTTTTCTCGTATAAAGACTTTATGTTTTTAGCGTTAAGCTTTGACTCTACGCTTGTTATTGATTCGCTTGTTTCTGTGCGAATACGATCTAAAACAGATGACGCCTCATTCCACCAGCTTGGTATAGCCTCCTGCCTTGATGGCGCTTCCGGTAACTCACCCTCAATTCTTTTTACGCTTCCTGACCTTTTACGCTTCATGTTACCTAACACAATTAGAACGGTAAACCGCCTGAACTGTCAACCGAGAAGCTCCTGTAGTCCATCCTAGGAACACTAAGCCCCTCCATCCTAATTGGATTGAACAAGTCTGCTGAAGAGGATTTTGCTTTTTTACCCATATAAGGTTTAACACCTATTGTTTCAGCGTACTTATTGAATAACTGAATTGATTCATTGATTGCCTGTCTGCCGTCTCCAGCCGCCCCAAGGATTTTGTTGAACTCAGATTCTAGTGGCGGTGTCCTGAATATGTACCTGAGAGGGTGATACATTGTTAACGAAGACTTAACGCTCTTTTCCGGGTCTTCTTTACCCATTGCTTCGGCGGCTTTTAAGGCGTCTCTATATGCCGTTCTAAATGAGGTGGGATCGTTAGCGTATGATGATAAAACCATCTCAGCTATGTATGGTTTCATTGGTGTTGGCATCGCTCCTCCCCCTGAGAAGTTCCTTACATCTAATGACAACTCCTTACCTGCCGACCTGAGTATGTTGTTTACGTTAACTCTGGCTGCATATCTGGACTCAAAGTTATCCGCGCCTAGTAAATTGCTGGCTAGTTGAAAGTTCTGTAGTCCGCCCCCAAAACCTAGAGCCATTAGAGCCGGTCTGCCTACCGTAGCGTAAGTAGCTGAACCCTGCCTGTAGTAAGTTCCGACAGCTTTACTTAGCGACAGGATGGAGTTAACGAAGAACACACGGTTGTCCACCCCAAACTCTCTAGCGTTGTTCATGTTCAGGGTTGTGTTCGCAAGTTCACCCGCCATACCGAATGTTCCGACTCGATCCAGTCTATCCATTAGGACTAGGAAGGGGTTAGCCTCCCCGAAGCGCATCAGGTTTCCTCTCTTACCTAGAAGCTCCTCGTCGTACTCATCCCGAACCATAGCCCAAGCTAAGGACAATGGTATGACAGCCATGCCCATTCCCATCGCAAAGTTACGATAAGCCTTAAGAGCTTTGATTGTGTCCGGGTCTTTGAGGTCAAAATTCTCACGATCAACAATCTTAGGTAACGCTTTAGCCAAGTCGCCAGTCTTCGCCACGCCCCACCGCAGCAATGGCCTTGCGAGTAGGAGTAACTTATTGGCCTCCATCGCTGAAGGCTGGGTGATCTTGGTGTTTTCCAGCATGAACTCGGTAGCCGTGACTGCCGCTATCCTTCTGTAATGCTCATCTGTCAGGGGGTTTTTCTTTCCGTTAAGAACCCATTGCTTGCCTAGCTCTGTGGCGTTAAGTCCGTGCTGCTGGAATGTGTTTACAATGTAATCAAAAGCTCTCTCGTTTTGAATCAGGCCGAACAGTTTATCGTTCATGCCCAAGTCCTTTGCTTTTATCTGGTAAGATGGGTCAGAAATCTTATCCGGGTTAGCTGCGAAGAACTCACCTGCCCTGCCTACGAAGTCCGTGAACACATCGAAAACGCTGTCAGTAACTCCGGCAGTCTGCCAGTTCACAAACATTGAAAACGGAGCGGCCTTGAGCGTGGTGTAAAGCTGATCTTTATCTTTGGCCTTACCTATGCCGGTTGTGAGAAGAGTGCTAATCCCCCTAGATACAGCTTCCATCCCTTTGCCGACCATGCCCTTGGATCGGAACTCGTCCTGCATATTGCTAACGTAACGCTCCCTAAAACTGACAAGAGCATCATCATCAACAAGGCCCAGTCGAGTCCTTCTTCTTACCCTGTCAGCGTTGACATTGACATTAACAGGAAGAGCCTGAAGCAATGTACCCAAAGCCTCGATAGCGGTGTACTTAACATTCTTAAACAGGGAGGACATACCGTATGAGCTTAGGCCAAACTTACGAAACGGCCCCTCGATAGCGGTACTCATATCTGTAATGGCAGTAGAGAAGCCCTGTACCGTTGCACCTGTTAGTGCGCTGACAAGCTCAATGAAAGCTCCGTACTCAACCTGCTCACGCTTGTTCTCAAGTATGGTGTCAAAATTCCTACGCTCAGACCTAAGTGTTGATAAGTTCTTCTCGGCTTCCTTAAGAACACGAAGCCCAATCTTCTCGTTAGCTTTTTTCTTCAGGCGCTTTCTAATTTCTTTAGGCTTATCTTTATCATCTATGCTTGAGTCTTCCTCCACCTCTTCCCTTGCTTGCTTCTTGAAGTCCTCGTACTTAGAAGCGAATCCCCGAAGTTCCTTTTCAAGCGCGTCAAAGTCTTGGTTAATTCCAACCAAATCTCTTCCGTAGGCCGCTTCATAGGAAAGCGATTCAGCATAGTACCTCATCTCTCTCTCTGAGTAGGTAGAGAACTCCAGCCACTCAGCAGGGAAGTCTTGTGCAACGCGAGCGTCCATCATCGTATGCACCGGAACAGGGTTGGAACTCTTGTTTTCCTCACGCTGTCCGTACATTGTCTCCAGCCTTGTGAAGTACGTGTTGAAAGTGTTTATGATCTGGGCGGCGGATTCTGGAGTCGAACCATCAGCGCTAGTTTCAGATAGCTCAGTTGCAAACGCGATGATCCTCTCCGAACCCTCTAAGCCTTTTGTGCTTTCCCATGCAGTTAAGACCGCTGCTTGAGAATAACTTTCCCCTCCCTCTGAGTCCTTCCTGTAAAACGGAGACGTTGGTTTATTTATTAAAGGCTCAACGAACTCATTCATAACCTGATCGCTAAACCTGTCACCTAACACTTCCAAAATGTTATCGTTTTCAAATGCCTCGGTTAGGACTTTTAGATTCAAGTATCCAGCCTTAGCTCCGTTCCAACTTTGAATCATGTCGTTGTAGAGCATCTCTAAGCCCTCCGACGTTCTCCTCATAAGGGAAAACATTGGTGAACCTATTGTATCACGAAAGAATTTGATGGTTTCTTTTCCGACCTTAATTTCATCGAGAACCTTGACACCCATCTTGTCTCGCATCTGGTCTATGTAACCATTCCTGCTGGCAGACAATTTGTAGAGCTTAGTAAGTTCATTCCATACCTTATCGCTGTCCCCTTTTGTCCTCTCGCTCATGTAGGACTTAGCTCGCCTAATAACCTCTCTCTCGGCAGCAGCTATGTCTCCGGGGTACATCTCGATAATGTCTGCGTTCTCTGCTGCGAAAGCGAAAAACGGATCATAAAACCGCCTCCTGAAATCTTTCTGGGTGTGCTTCTTGATCGACGACTCTACAGCTTTCATCGCTTGGCTCTCAGCATTAGCCCAAGCAACACCCTTGGTGGTCGTCCTGCTTCCTCCGTATGTCTGCATGAAGCTAACGAACTTACGGATTCGTCGAGCTATCTGCCTACCCTTCGGGCCTCCCATTCCTTCCATCTTAGCCGCAACATCACCTACCAATCTGGTGACGAAGTTTTGCTGGACTTGGTATTGAGTGAAGTCCGCTTGCAACTCCATTAGGTGATCCCTCTGACGCTTTATTAATGCGTTGAACTCCCCGGATTCGCCGTTGGCCACAAGCCATTCTCCTTGCTTCTGTATAATCTGAGTTATTAGTCCGTAGTCTTGCTCCGATGAGATTAATATTTCCTTTCTGGATTTAACCAGAGTTTCAATGGTGTCATCCGGCCCTGTTGGAACATAGACGTTAGTTCCGTGTATCGGTTCCCATTGCCCGACCCCTCCGGTCTTAGGAGTTACTGCCCTCTCTCCTCCAAATAAAGATGATACTTCCTGCTCTCTTTGAGTGAGAACTCTTTCGGCTGTATCTGCTGCGTCTGCTCTTTTCTGTAGCCTTTCGTGGCTGTCTAAATGTTTCTTTAAGTCAGACTTAACTCGTAGTATTTGCTGGTGAAGCCTCTCGCCTTTTCTTGTGTTTATTATTGTTTCCTTAAGCAACCTACGAGCCTCGGTCAGACCTGCCTCATTATCGCTAAGCATCAAGCTGATTGCCCGGTCTACATTAGCCCTATTCTTTTCTCCTCTTAACTGGAGCAGAGTCATGGCTTCCGGGTATCTCTTTCCGAACCCAATGATAGAAGCAATCAAGGCGTTATCTTTCACCTTATCGCTAACTGTCGTACTATCCAGCCTGTCCCTTATCTCAATCGCCAACTGCTCTGGGTCAGTTGAAGCAAAGTCCAAATCCATCGTGCCGATAGCCGCAAGAAGATCGTCCATTCCTAGGACTTTTTTACGAGCAGACTCAAGGGCTGTTTTGTAATTCTTGTACTTGTAGTTTGGGTCTAACTTCTTAAGAACCCTCACAACTAAATGTGGCCTACTGGACTTAGTTGCTGCTGCATATTCCTTGAGAGCTTGGTCTATAACAGAGGCTATTCCTTTCGAGTAGGTTGTTATATCTGTGTAATTCTTTTGTAAGCTCTTAAGGGCATCAGCTTTCTTGTTCGCCTTCTTAATAAGACTTGTGGCTGCTGCTGAGCTTGCCCTCCCCCGATTAATATCCATTCCCCGGCGGAGTCGGCGCATCCTTGTGTATATCTCTTTCGCTGCTCTGGGCCTTGCCGTTGTGCCTTCAAGGCCGTCCAAGTTAGATTCAGGGTTTCCACCAGCCTCAACTAATCCTTGTAAAATTTCCTGCGGGTTTTTGACACGTAGAATATCCTTAATGAAATCTTCAATAGTTATACCTTCTATGTTCAATCCCGATTCATTGAACGACGCATACATATCCGAGTACAGTTCAGCCATGTATTTCTCGACGGCCACTAACCTGCTAAGTTCAGGCTTTGGGTCTATCTCGATCTCTTCCCTAGTTCCGTCCGATAAGAACTTAACCTTCCTGCGTGAGTTCCAAAGAACATCCTCAACAGTCTCAGACGGAATCTCCTTAAGCTCAACAATCCCGCTATTGAAATCGTAGACCATCGTTACGTTTGATTGATCTCCCCTCTTAAGCTGGCCTAGTTGCTCTGCGGTAAGGGGTGCGCCTCCCATCATCGTTATCGCATTAGGTGAGTAGTTTGCTGTTAGGTAACTCTCAAGCCTAAGCTTAAAGTAATCACGAGCCATGTCCCCGTTAATGAACTCAGGGCCACGCAGCGCTTTCTGGACTTCTATGTACGATCTTAAGTAAAGACCACGCAGGAAATCTAAAATTTGTTGAACTAATGACTTCGCCTCAGATGGATCAAACCCTGACTCAGCCAACTCTCTCGCAACTGAATCGACAAGGCGCTCTTCTTGAACCGTCTCGTTGATTGGGTTGTCTGCTGCTATCTTGCTTGAGAGCTTCTCGGTGTTTACCTGCAACTCATCGTCAGTAAGATTCTCTATCGAGCGATGGAATGCTTCTTGAAGACCGGAGGGAAGATTATCGAACAGGCTATGCCCCGATTCATGCAGGAGTAATCGGATCGTATCTGTAGTTGGGTTTGCTAGGTCTGATATTACAAGCTGTATCGCTTGGTCAACATACATCCCCATCTGCTGACTCAGACCGTTGGTGAGAACTTGAATGTCCACACCGGCAGCCGCTAAAGATTGGAGTGCGGCCACGAACCTCTGCTTTATCTGCGCGTCAGAGGGGCGCGTTGGGTCTACGGCCTCGGCTGGGCTTTGCTTGATTCGCCCTGCTCTCTCTCCATCTGCTTCAGAATCCTGTAAACCTTGTCCTGAAACTTCTGACTCGGCCTGTAGTTGCCTACCAGCTTGCTGTGCGGAATCTGGGAAGAATCCTTTAATTTTTTGTTTAAACTCATCTCTTGTTTCTACCTCCCCGAACATAGGGTCAATCTCTTCTGCCAGCAAGTCCAACGCTCTGAGGATAACCCCACTCATGTCGTCTTCCAGATTGAACGTGCTGCCGTCTACCCCTATAGAATCATAATACCTACTGCCTTCTGCCAGAAATTCAGAAAGTTCTCCTCTGGCCATTAGTCTAGTTAAATAAGCAAGTGCAAGAGTGTTACTGGTATCCTCTCGCATATCGTTGTCACCGTTCAGATGCTCCCATAGCTCATCAGCAATCTCTTCCCGACTAAGCAGGGCGTTTAAGTTCTGAACTTCCTCCAACCTCTCCTTCTTATCAGCTACCTCATCTGGCGTGTAAGCAGTATCAATATCACCTACTGACTCTTCAACTGCCTGAACCGCTGAGTTTTGTGCTGTTATAGCGCTGGCTGTTCTGCTGGTTGCGTTGCCGAATGTTTGTTTAAATTGTTCTAGTGAGCCGTAGTAGAAGGTGGGCTTTGATCTAGGGGTGACAAGCCTCATGGACGCGAAAGGAATCAGATCACCCTGTTCTTTAATATCCGAAAGACTCAAGCTCCCTACCTTGCCTTTGCCTCTATCTACAAAAACTACTACCTGCCCCTTGCTTTTCCCACGAACCGCTTTGCCAGTTCCTAGGACAAAAACCTCACCCGTTTCCTTATTGTAGAAAGCAGTCAGCCGCCTTACGTCGTTTTGCTGCCCCTTCTCAACTTGGGACTGATCGCTTAATGCCGGAGGTTTATCTAGGTTATTGGTTTCCTGACCGACCTTACCTAACTCTTCTAGTGCCTGATCGAAATTCTCTACCTGAGTAGGATCAATCTCGTAGTAAGCTGGGGCTGGCTTGCCTCCTTTCAGTCTTGCGTCTGCATCTTTGAATGCTTGTTGTACTGACTTATCCAGTCCTATTGGGGCAGCTTCAAATAACTTTGTCTTAGTGTTGAAGTTAGCTGTAAAGCCAAGCTCCTCAAGCATACCTTGTGCATCCCTGATAACCCTCTCGCTTCCTGTAAGGGTGTCGATCAGTCCGTTTATCGTGTCATTGATAGCGGCCCCTGCTTGCTCCCCTTTAGCGTCAGCGGCACTTAAGTCCCCAAGAAACTGTATGATCTGATCGTCCGACAGGCTAAACCTAGACCGTAAGAACTCGATTACACCTTGAGCGGAGTCGTTTGCATCATCGGCAACCGTTTCATCCTCTTGGCTTTTCCTAAGTAAGTCTAAGTAGGCTCCAATCCCAGACTGGTTAATGACAGCATCACGAGTTTCTTCCCTCTTATTTGCTGCTTCGTTTATGTCAGCTATAAGAGAGCTAGTTGCATCTGCGTCAGGCGTGGTCTCTACCCTTGTCGGAACGGTTGCTTCATAATCTAAGCTTTCCTCGGTGAGTGATGACGATGTTATCTCCTGCCCAGTATCAGCATCAATAAACTGATCTTCAGGAACAAGTTGCTCTTTGAGTGTTTCGATCCTTTTGTTTGTTAGGGCAACCTTTCTTGTTAATCCATCTAGCCGATCTTGTGTCGCCTTCATGGAGAACATGATTGATTGCCTCTCCTGCTCGCTCAGCCCCGGCTTTTCGTACTTCGCCTGTAGCTGCTCGTTAAGGGCTACAAGTTCATTGATGGCCTTACCTATTCCGTCTGAAACATTTTGCTTATCCTCGATTGCTGCATTGGTAAATTTGTTAGCTTCTGCTGGCTTAGGTGCTGGGGCTTGCTTAACGGTTTGAATGAAGGGATTTACCGTGGAACCATAATCAAACTCTGGCTCGGCAACTTCGGACTTCTCCTCCCCAACAGGCTCAACATCTATAATGCCGCTTTCATTCTGCGTGGTCGATGTGTCCTCAACTGGCTTGGTTTCGGTTGGAGTCTCTTGTGCTTCTTCCTTTGCCCCGAAGGTAATCACCTCGTAGCTTGGCAGGTTGCTGCCGTCCATTAACTTTCCATCTTTTAATATCGCAGGTCTATTAACCTTTTTGACAACTTCATGTGAGTCGTTTGAAAGGCGCAGGGACTCATCTTGTTCTGACGCTGGTGTAATATTTATTTCGGCAACTGTTCCTTCTACAAACAGTCCTCGTTCCGCATCCTGAATTATGAAGCCTTCTTCTTTCGCTTCTTGTATTATGCCATTAACGTAATCCTGAAATTCCTGACTAGACTCTGAAAACTTTCTGCTCTTGCCAACCACAAATGCTACTTGTGCCTTGCTGGCTAGATTATCCCCTGCTTTCTCAATGTTGTTTCTCGATCCTCTTTCAAAAGCTGTAGGTTCTTTGGCAGGTTCTTTAGTTTCGGTATCTGCGGTGTAAAGAACAACAGGGAACTCAAGCTCACTCTCGTCTTCAATCGCCTCCTCTGGGACTACACCAAACTTCTCTCCGCCTTCTTCAAACTGAACCGTTGTTCCTCCGCGCTCCTCTATGAGTGCAACCTCTTGTTCCGTTAGGGGTTCCCTGTTTAGAACTTTCGCCAAGGTGGCCACATAACTTAATCGCTTCTGGTACTGATCGTAATCCTCGATACCTAACCGCTTAGCTTCTTCCGGGTCATCTTTGGCTGGAGCTTTCTCAGCATCACGCTTCAGCGCATCTACCTGAATCTGCCTACGGAAATCCAAAACCAACTCAGCAAACCTCTTGTTTGTGCGAGGGTCTCTCTTTAACGCAGCAACCCTACTTTGAAGATCGGCATCTAAGGCAGCTTCTTCGTTGATACCTAACTGACCTTGCAGATAAAGCAGCGCCACCTCGGAAGCTTCAGCCTCTTCTTCTGCTGTTAACGGATCGGCTGTAGGTGCAGGGATGCTTAGCTTCTTTTTGGGTGAGACCTCTCTGATTGGCCTACCTTCTTCGTCTGTTCCGACGACCTCATCCCCTTCATCCTTGGTCGTAAAATCTCTTGCTTCTTCCCTGACGTTGATTGCTGACAATGGGCTTACAGTAAAACCACCAGCAATACCCATAGCCCCAGCCCTCTGAATCCTGCCGTACTCTTCTTCTGTTAGGTTGAACGGTGAATCGATGCCTTCGCCCCTAGCAAACTTACCCGCAGATATGTTGACGTACTCCTGAAAGCCTTCCGTTGCACCCTCGATGCTGGCGTTCTTTGACACCTCCGGCAGGAATCTCAGCAAGTAGGCTTTAAAAGCGTTTCTATCTTCCTTGGACGACTTCTTCCCTGCCGCTTTCTTCAGGCCAGCAATCTTATCAAAGACCCCCATCTTGTTTAGAACCACCGATGGAAGAATTACGTCTGGAGCGGCTGCTATTGCTCCGAAAGTTATGGAAGTGTTGAATGCGTCATCCGGGTCTACATTCGGATCGTTGGCTAACTCATTGTAAATTTCACCAGAGCTTAAGCCGTATGAGTTAAGGGCGTTGGCTGTGAGCGCTCCTCTTTGTGCGGTGTAGGACTTAGCTTGCTTTCGCACTAGGTCATCAACCTTCTTGATAATTTCCTTACTACCCTTCTTAGCTAAGGCGTCCTTTACTTGCTTCTCGCTTAGCTCACCTAACTCCTTCTTAACTGCCTTCTGAATTAACTTCTTAGCTGCTTGCTTGGAAACGAACCCGCCGATAGCACCTGCTGCTGTACCCGGCCCCGGAGCCACCGTACTACCTGCTAATGCCCCCACCGCGCCAACAACAACACTCTCAGCTAAAGATGGAACTGACTCACCAACTAGAGCGCCTGTGTATTCAAGCGCACCACCCAAGCTGTCTACGTTCTTAAACGCTCTTTCGCGTGGAGCAAGCGAAGGCCCGGAAGCTCTTGCGCCTATCTCTGTAGCTTTCTCAAGTGCGCCCTTCTTTAAATCTTCTACGAATCCTATCTCACCGGGAACAGCATCAAGCGCAAGGCCGACACCACCCATAGCTGTAGACTTGAGTCCTTCGTAACCTCGTTCGATTCCCTTGGTTAGCTCGTTCTCATTTCCATAGTAAATACTTCGGTAGTCTCGGTAGAACTGAGGGACTTTCTCAGCGTTCTGCTCCATCCAGCCCTGCCCAAGCCCAGTATAGTAAGCGGCAGTAATCTCCTTGTCTGAGCGAGTATCGCCCGGAAATTTTTTCCTGTGATAATCAACTACTTCGTTAGACATTACTATGGATTAATTATTCTTTTGTACTTTTCAAATCTTTTCGCCGCTGCCTCTGGGCTGACTATGTTTAAGGCTCCACTATCAACACCCTTCTGTATCGCCTCATTGTAAGCCTTTGCTTCCGGGCTGGTGGGTTGCATCTTAGGAATCGGCTGACCAAAGGTTTCACCCTGCGGAACCCCTTGTGGCGGGTTAGGATTAGTGTCTATGAACGGAGGAGTTGGGTTTGCAGCTTCTATACCTGTCTCTATTTTTTGAAGTCTGGCTTTTAGATCATCTATTAAATCAAACTTAGATTGAGCGTCACTCTTTTCCCTTGTGTAAGTGTCCCAGCCTTTATCAAGAACCGCGCCGCCTTCTTTGAAACTAGGACTGGACATGACCCGCTCGTTATAAGCGTCGATAGATTCAGCTTCAGCCCTTCTCTGAGGAGTAAATGCGAACCCTTTATTATACGTTCCTATTGGATTATCTGCGGCCCTTAATTTTTGCATCCTCTGCTTTGACACATCTACTGACCCGTCTTCGGCTCTGGTGGCTCCGTAATGCTGAAGTGTTTTTTCAGCGTCAGATATTTTAGCTCTTATTGATTCAGCAGCCCTACCAAGAGCCTCATCAGGGGAGAGCCTACCTCCGCCCTCACCTAGTTCAATTAGAGCTTCCGTGTGCGCTTCGTCTCTACCTGCAAGAGCGAGGGGCTGTCCGGGTTGCGCCCCAGTACCTAACACTTCATTAAGACCCCCTAAGTCTGCTGCCGGTATTCCTCCATCGCTTGCTCCCGTATTTCCTCCACCGCCCTGTGCTGCGTCAGGATTGATTCCGCGAGCTTGACCCTGACCTAGGCCGTACTGTTGGATTCTTTGATTCGATTGCTGCACCTGCTGGCGCGTTAGGTACTCTTGTGGTGCAAGTGTATAAAGCCAAGGGAACTGTCTTGTTAATGCGTTGATTGAAGATTGCACACTAGAGAATCTGCTAGACTTGTCTTTGGCGTCCATGATCTTAGCTTGAATCTGTAAATTCTGCTGCGCTGCTACTTTGGAACCAATATTCGTGTAAGCTTCTACAATGGCAGAACTGTATTCCCCGGCCCTTTCTATTGCCCCTTGAACATTGAAGGCGCTAAGGTTTGCTTTAATGGAAGTCACGTCATCATCCGAAGCTCCTAGCTCTCTAAGCGATGCAATAAACCCCATGTCGTTAACCATAGCAGCAGCAATCAGTTGGTTATCTCTTGTGTTATTTCTATTGAGGATTAGATCATAGATACCTGACTGATTATTAATCTCGTACTGTTGTTGCATCAGTTTTCGGAACGAGTCAACTGCTCCGGGATTATTCTGTATAGTCTTGTCCGTTTGGTACTCTGCAAGAATAGAATCCAACTGCGGCTTATCTGCCCCATCAATTATTTCGTTAAGGTCTGTTACCTCAAAGCCAAGTGCATCTGATGCGGCATCAAATAATATCTTCTTATCTCCCTCCTTGGTTATTTTTCTTACGTTATTCTCCAACTCTCGCCGGGTCTTTTGATTGTTCATCACCTCGGATTGAGCTTGCTGGTATTGCTGCTCGTAGTTTGCAAGACCGATGCGCCCAGCTTTTTTTATGTCTTCTAAAGTGAAGCCTAAATCTACGCCGTTCTTATTAATGAACTCTTTAACACTTATAACGGCGTTACGCATATCTTCTAACCTTTCTGCGTCAACTTTATCGGCAGCTTTCTTCTTAGTATCCTCGGTGAACAGAATGCGATCACGTTGAAGCTTGTCCTCTTTATCCATTAACTGCTGGCGCTCAAAGAAGCTTTGTTTAGCGTCTGCCAACTGCTGCCGCCTACGCATCTCTTGGTCTTGGACTTGTGTGCGGCGTTGCATCTCCAAGTTGGCGGATTGACGTTCTAAGTTCTGTCGATTCGTGATTGCCCGTTGTAAGGGCGACCCGATCTCGTCCATTGCATCGAGAGCTTGTCTGTTAAATTCGGCCATGTTGTTTTATTTTTTTGGAGTACCGGGGTAATTGAGAAATCTAAAGTTAGGATCAGATGCGGGTGGGCTTTGCATAGGCATTCCAGCTTGAGCGTTGATGGAGGCGATGTCTTTCATGTTTTGCATATAGGCATCTTGCGCTTGCTGCTGTTGCATATTCCCCAAGAATCCGCTGGCTGCCTTTGTTACTAACTCTGTGTTAGTTGGTAGCTGCTGGTACTTGGGTAAGCTGGATAACTGAGGTGTACCCTGCCTCATCTTGAAAAACTGTAGTGGCTTCTGAGCTTCTAGTGCCGCCTCGGTGGAAGCTGCTACCGGAAGCATTTTCATCTGAGCTTCTCTAGCCGCTTGCTGACCCGCGAGGCCAAGGTTGTTAAGCTTAAGCTCCTGCCCCTTCATCTTCTGTGTCAGTACATCAGAGGCGTTCTGTAGCTCCATTAACTTCTGAAGCTTACCTATGTTTGTCGCTGTATCTTTTCTAGCTCGGCCTTCAACAGATAGCTTAGCTAATGAATCCCCTGAGAACCCGCGCTGTCTTTGCTTAGCGTCAATGTTGCCTAGCGTATCCTGTAACGCTTCTTCGGCAGCTTGCTTCTGAGTATCAACAACACCTTGTCTTGCATCAAAGACGGGCTGATAGAATGAGATACGCCTATCGGTGAGAGAATCATCAAACACTCCTTGAGCCACATCACGAGACTGATCGACCATTGGTTGGTACATATCAGTAATGTCCCTGAACCTTTCTGGTGAAGTGTACTCTTGGGCTTGGTTATATCTCGCCAACTGGTCTTGAAACATCTGGCGATCCGGTGTCCCTGCCTTCTGCTGAAGCTGGCCTATGATGGACTCCCTATCCAAGACTGTTTCGGTTTTCTTCTTTGAACCACCGAACATCCCCCTTATCCCGCCTCTCGGCTTACGGTAGGTTACGGTCTTATAGTTAACATCTATTCCGTTCTCCTTAGCTAATCGCTCAAGCTCAGCGTCGGTCTTCTCAGACAGTTGGAAATAGTTAAAGTCTGGATTAGCCATGCCAGCCTGACCAAAGAGCGTGTTGCCCTCCTTGAACATCTGGTACTGCAACCTGCGATCAGCTTCCGCTTGGCGTCTGTTCTTTCTGTTAGCCTTCTTGGCCGCTCGCTTGTTGGATTGCCCCCCTGCTAACTGCATCCCAGCTAAAGCCACCAATTCCCAGAACGCAAAGACCGCCCCATCTTCTAGCATTAGCTCCGAAAAGACTAACGATATTAGGTAACAATGCAGACCAATCGCTGCTATCTTAATTAAGTTAATCATTTAAATTATCCTTCCCTCCAAGCTGCTCTCGTGACCGTTCCTGCCACCTCGTTGTGGTTGGCTATTGAAATAGACTTCTCCTCCCCTGTGCTAACATCAATATCAATATGGAAACCATCATACTCGGTATTGTTATTCCACCCCGCAGCAGTAGGTATCCCTATGGTTTTCTGGTAGGTTAAATTAGATTCTGGAGTCCCGCTGGCATCGAACCAATCCTTCAGGCTGTTAATCCCAGCAGCAACCTTAAACACATGAACAAGCAAACCGCCGTCTGTAATTATATATATCCTACCGCCGCTATCCTTTTTCTTGTTCCATTGAATGCACTTAATAAGGGGTGTCGCGCCAGACAAACCGCTAATATCGTAATTCCTAATCTCTTGTACGTTTTTTATGTTAAGAATCTTGGAGCCGTATTGCTGAATTGTTGACCCGTTAGACCAAGAGTAAAGCTTTGTTTCAGCAGAAGAACCGTTCCTGTTTATGAACCCGTAATGAGTCCCGCTTTCTATTTCCTGCACATTGAAGCGATGATCTTCACCCCTTGCAGCGTTCATTGATGCTATTACGCTTTCAGCGGTGTCTGATCCGTTTGGCTCTAGGTAAAAAGTTCTTCCGCCAGCAGTCGTCCAATACATCCTTCCACTAAAGTCGGTTGCGAATGAAACATTGATCTTTGCCCCGCTACCAGTTCCCCCAGTTGTCGCAACCCCTTGGGTTCCGTTCTCTGGCTGGGTTGTGTATTGACCTGTCGTTACAACTTCGACTGTTAAAATAGCGTTATTGTTCCCCGTGTCCCTTGTTAACACTTTGAATGTAGCCAAAGAACTGCCCGACCCTGTAGCATTACTTAAGGTTAGTATGTCGCCTACAACATATCCCGTGCCGCCTTGGCCTGTGATAATCGAACCAGATGTCGCTTCAAATATAGCTGAATCGTTGAATGGGATGTAGCTCGCATTGCATAAATGGTTATTCCCTACAGTAGATGCTGTCCCAACGTCTATCACATTATTGGTTATTAAGTTAACCTTCTTTATTCTGGCAACTTTACCCTCATCATAACATCCGTTATGGAAGTAGTATAAATAATTTCCAACAGTTATGGCGCTGTGCGCCCTCCTCGCCATGTAATCAAGTGATCTGTCTACATAAGCAGGTGAATAGGTATTGTCGTTTCTGTATGTACCACGAACCTCTAAATCCCAATTAGTATCAGTTAAATCAGAGACATTACCATTTGTTGCGCTAGGTATCTTCAGACCTTCATCGGTTTTAATTACTATTATTTGCGTTGCTGTAGCCCGTACGATTATCGGGGCGTCAACTCCGGCTCCTGCCCCAGACAAACTATCTAAAGAAATCTTATCTCCTATCGAGTAACCATGTTCCGCCCCCACACAAATCAGATAAGCATCAAAGGTTGTTGGCCTTTCCCCTAGGTTGTGAGACTGAGCGGTGCTGGCGTTAGCCGCCATAGTATTTAAATCGAACGATAAGGGGCCGAATGTGGAGACTGCTGAAATGTTTTGTTCTACGACAATCTCTGGGTCTTGAAGGGAGTTAGCTAACTGCAAGGTAGTCCCATCATAATAAACCAAATAGAATCCCCCTTCTTTTAGGTCGCCCGAACTAAGTGATACATCTTTCTGCTTAAATATCTCAAGGGTAAGAAGATTTGTAGGGTCATCGTCGGCTGTATTTTTATTTTTAAGTATAAGGTTTACCGGCCCGGAGTTAACTATAGCAGCCTTAAAAGCAAATACTGTGTTGGCAGGTATCGCGCTTAATCCTGTGTTATGAAGGTAATCCGTCAATGTTGCGGATACTTCGTTAACCTTAACGCTTTCGTCATTGATGTAGACGATACTTCTCTGATCTGCCCAATCTACTGCCCTGTCTTTTATCTTAGCCCCGGTAATACTCCCGTCACCTAGGCTTGCAGTAGAGATAGCTCCGTTCTTTACCGCTCCGCTTGAGGTAAAGGTGGCGTCGTAGTCTGCCTCTATCTCGTCTATCTTTTGCTTTAAGGTAATAAAATTCTTATCAACTTCCTCTGCTGTTAGAGGGTTGTCGGTTGATGTTGCGTATGTTACCGCCCCTCCATCTAGCAAGTCCGCGCTTGTATTGGTCGTTGTTCTTAGGGTTATGCTCATGCGTCGTCCGTTCTTACAAAGCTTCTTGAATCTACTCCGGCAACTTCATACGTCTTACCTGCGTACTGAACATTTCCGGTGCTAACTTTTATCCTATCTTGGAAGTAATGTTGTTTGAAATATAAAGGGAATAAGTTCTTGGTGTCCGGGTCATCATAAGTCCGGGTGTCCAATAGGTTTTCGCTGGCTGACCCGGAAACCACATCCCCTACATTATGGTATCCGAATATATCCAACCTAGTTGATGGGCTGTCTGAGGTGTGCGCTAAATGCAGCACGTAACTGCGAATGTCCTTCTCCCCAAATGAATCCCCAAAATCTTCTGCTCCGCTTTCAAGTATTGAATCGTAATCCGAAGCCTGAGTGCTGTAGTTAGTGTTCCCTCTTTGGCTAAAGAACTCCTTGCCTGACCACCTTGCATTGCTCTCGTTGTTCAGTCCGTAAAGCAGGACGATCCCGCTGTCATTACCCATTACAAACCAGTCTTCTGATGAGCCGGGTTTCTCCACCGTGGCTGCGGCTGTTGCCGTTATTGATGTGGTGCTTAGCGTTCTAAATATGTAGTCGTAGCAGAGCGCCTTATCAGATGACGCACCCTTGTTAGTTACAAACCAAATCTCTTTCGTTAACTGATTGTCCGTGGCGAATATACTCTCCGCATTTGCAATCTCAGCGTTATCGAAAAACAAAGTGTCAGCGTTCTTAAAGGCAACTATCTCCTTGGGCTTCCTTGAGGACAAATCGAAGGTGTAAAAGGATGAGTTACCTGCATAAATGTGAGCCATGCCCTCTGCATTTACTACTGTATGCCTGTACTTCAAGCACTTGGCAGATGGTATCTTTATGAAGTTAAATCTAAATGGTGCGTCCGTGTTGCCGGTGTACTCAGCTAAGAAAATGCTGGTCTCCTTGTAGATAACCAAAACATTCTGAAGCTTGGCCATCTTCAAGATCGTGCTACCGTCATCCTGTAGATCATCGAAACCGGAAGTGCTTGAATAAGCCTCTGACTTTGCAACCTCAGTATTGTTTATGGACTCAAAAGCTTCTCGGTCTAGCTTGGCGTAGTATCGGGCTGCGTTACCATTCTGTGTGCCGGAGATATTACCAAGTAATTTACCGTACAATACAGTTGCTCCTTGTGCCGCACTCTTCTCTAGCTCCAGCGAAGACCCGTTATCAAAAAATATCACTTCGCCCTCTTCAATGGCTGCGCCAAGGGCGGATACGTTTACCCCTTCAAACTCCTGTTCGTCAGAATCCAGCAGCTTGACGCCCTCAAGATACTCCCCCTCATTATAAACTACTGATTTCCTTGGCGCTGCGACCGTTACAGATGTTGCCGTCTTTGAATACTGCCCAACTATGTTAGCTGTTAAATTCCCCCCTCCTGCACCCGCTCCTACAATCGTAACTTCATCTCTACCTATTGACTTAGGTTGCCAACTCCACGCCATCACCCTTGCCCCTTCAAAAATCGTAGCATTTGCGGTAGCCCCAAAGCTGTCTGGCCTGTCTATATCAGAGAAGACAACTCTGTATCCCACCTTATCAACCGACCCGGTGTAGTATCCGTAAGGGCTGGTTGTTTTCATGTGTGAATTTAGGTCTGCTTCCCTTATCTGGCTAATGTCCCCGCAAATAAGTATACCGTTTAACTCAGCAATAGAGCCAACTCTGGCAATGCCAGCCTCTCTGAGAGCGTATATCGGTTCTGCTTTGTCTTGTTCAACCCTGTAAACCAAAGGTAATTCTGCCCCGTTGTTAAAGATAGTGTATCCGTTAATGTTAACAGCTTCCCATCGCTTACGGTTTACAGAGTTAGAGTCTGGCGTGTGTATGATCCTCCACTCATCTGGTATGGATTTACTGTAGTCACTTGAGTTGTTTCTTTTCTTAATGCTTGCAGAAACAGCAGCCCCACTAACATAACTATTTAAAGTTACCGTACTGGATTGCGCCTTAAAGAAACCTGAAGCTGTAAGGGTTTGATTACCGTTTGTTAAGCTAATCTCAGCCTCTCCTTTCTTAAAGTAATACTCACTACCCGTACTGACTGATACGTTCTTTAAATTGTTGGAGTAGTTCCCGCTGACTAGCTCACTACCGAAAGAAATCTGAACGTAGGAGTCATCGAAATCTTTGTCACCATCACCGTCAGCATCAATAAAGCTAGAATCTCTTACATCATTGAAGTATCTTACCTCATCCTTCCCCTCATACCTGAGTAAGTACCCAGTAGTTGTCCCGACTATGACTGCCTTATCACCGTTAGGGCGTCGAGCCATGTGGACTAGGTTGATTTCTGCTGAAGTCCCGGTGTCTTGTGAATACTGACCGGAGAACAAATCATCTTTAGGTGCAAAGTAATCATATCCCTCCCTGCGCTGCTCTCGATCTAGCTTTCTCCTGAAGTCACGCTTTGTTGTGTAGTTCTTAACGCCAACAGTATCCTTGGAAACAGACGCCATTAGCATACCACCCTGAGCGGGGGTAAACGTGAACGACTTGTATCTCCTTTTGGCTGCCATTAGATAACACCTACTATAGTTACCAGATATTTGTCTCCGTCTTTAGGGGCGGAACCGAAATCAAAGCTTACATAATCGCTTGAATCTGCACCTGCGTTGGTGGTGGTTGCGACAAGAACCGAGCCATCCCCTGTTTCAAACCCTACATCCGCTAAATTGTAAGACCTATCAGTAAACATTCCTGAAAGAGAGGTAGGTACGGAGGGTGAGCCGCTAGACCTAAACGGATCAACCGAAAGACGAACAGAACATATAATGTGCTTAGTCCCCAAGTTGTGCTGGAGTGTAAATTCGGTAGCGTTTCCGTCTCCTTCTATCTCTCCCTTGTAAACCTTTAGGCTTGATGCTGTTTCAGTTTCTCCGTCATGCGAGATAACCCATTGTCCGCCTTCGGAGCCGTCGCCTGACACGCTTTCGCACATCAGATTAACAACCAGTTTTCTGTTTATTGCATTAGCCTGAGTTAAAGATTTGAGAACCGTAGCCTCTGTAACCAACAAGTCCCGGTGGACTATCTTCTTGTCAGAAGAGAAAGAACTTGAGTCTGTACCTGTAGCGCAAACCTTAAATTCCACCTTACCTATGCCACTTGCACCCGCCCCTGAGCCTCCCCTATATATGGATAGCTTTGCTGATTTGCCTAAGTACGCAGCGGTAGATGGGTGAGGTAGCGCTATTGTTAAAGTTGTTCCATTGACAGTACCGCTGAGCCTTATCACCCCCTCGAAAGGATTACTCCCAAGTAAGGTGTGCAAGTTGGCCACTCCTGAGTGTGTTCCACTAATTGAAAGTGTTGGATTATTGCGCTCAAACATATAGTCCAAGCGGTCATTGTTTACTGTTCCCGTTAGCTTTGCCCCATCAATACTGGTAATCTGAGCCGAGCTTATTCCATTAGCGATCCGATCCGCAGGAAACGAGTAGCTGTCTATGTTGAGCTTAGCGTAATCTACTGAAGCTGCTCCAAGAATAGTGTCGATGTCTGAGTTACTGAGCGTTGGAATGACATTGACCGGCAGCTTACTGTTACTAACGCTTGTTACCGTGCTGGCATTTACCGTAGTGATCTTGTCATAGGTAATACTACCTGCCAGCTTAGCCGAGGTGATACCTCCCCATAGGTCTGTGTTTAAAATCTGGCCTGATAAAGCTAACTTAGAGTAAGGGATGCCAGATGGTAACTGATTTGCGGTCGCTGTTCCTGTTAAGTCGCTAAATGCAGAAGCCCCGCTTACCTCCTGCCACTTTAGGTACGTAGCATCTGATGAAGCATTAGGATTCCATACGTAAATCTTAGCCTTGTTAGTATTGTTAGCTTCAAGGTGGCGTGACCAAATGTACTCCTGCCACTTGGTTGTTACCGCTGCGTCTGGGACAGTTGGTGTCCCTGATCCGGTATCCGTTGTATTAATTACTGCGCTGGCTGTTGTGGCCATTATTTCTTCCCTCTTTTAATAGGCTTTATCCGCCTAGGTTTTCCTGCTGGCTGTCCGAGCCGCTGCTTCTCTGCCATCTTCCTCTTCTTTTCGGCAGGGGACATTTCGCTGATTGTCTTAGGGGTTTTACTGCTAACCCTCTTAGAAGGGCGGCACAATCCTCCGTCAGCATCCCCGCAAGCTTTACCCGTCTTAACATTCTTCCACTTCTCCTTGTGCCAACGTCGCAACCCACCTTGATACGCCATTACCTCCAGCCCCCTCCCATTTCCTTGTACCTTTTAGCTGCGTAAGAGTTGCTGTAGGCACTTGGATGAACCTTGTACTTACTTCTAGCTTCAGACTGAGCTTTGCTCCACAAGGCTGGCTTTGTTGGCTTAGGTTTCTTTGTTGTTCCCGGCATAAATTACGATCCCTTTTTCCATTTAGACGAACTGCTCTTAGTCTTGCTTGGACTCCACTTCACACGGTCTGCCCACCAAGCCGCAGATAATTTTCCTCTGGATATGTTCTTCGCGTGGCGCGATTTAAAAGCTCGTCGTTGCCCTGCGGTCTGGTTTGTCTTAACGCCTTGCTGTCCAAACCTGATTGTCTTCACCTTGTCCCCTACCTTAGCCACAACAACATGGCTTTTCTTGGAGTGACTTGGGGTTCGCTTTGGCTTGTTATAACCAGTAACCCCAGCGGCAACTAACCTGTAGTCTTTCTCCTTAGCCATTTCAGCAACCGCAGTTTGAAACTACGTCCGAGGTTCCTGTTGTGCAGATTTGATGGAAATGACCATTCACTCCTACAAAATTCTTTATTGTCTGCCTTTCCCTAGCACTTAAATAAATCTTACGTCGTTGTGTTAGGTATTGCCCCATGTATATCCCGTTCATCTGAGGGTCTTTGTCCACCTCAAGACTGATCCTAGCTTTACAGAAATCAGAGACAGCTAATGCAACCTCGTCATCGTATGGAACGGCATCGCTGCTATCGTGATCGGCAGAAACCGCATCGTAATGAAGTTCAAGAACTGCGTTGTCATCAATAGCAGGGTAAACCATGAAGTCCCCAGCCCTACCTATTGTTATGAAGCCTCGGCCACCAGAAATGAGGGGCATGGCACAAGTAAGATCGTGTCGGTTTCTGTAAGGGTATGGGCTTAAGGGGTAACGATTACATTCCTTGTCATCACTCTCGTCCACCTTCGGGTCTGTTAGCTGAACCACCCAAGCCTCTAATGGTCTGGCTCCGCTAGGTAGATTACCTGCGCTGGCGTTACCTTCTGTGGTCAACGGAAGCTTACCGGCTGGCGCTGACTTGTTGTACTGAGCAGTCTTTGGCGCTCTAAAGAAAGGCACGTAAGTCTGAATATCCATGACCCCGTTCTTTATTGAACGAGTAAGGAAGGTTGCAATGTTGCCTCGGTCTTTATCTACCGGCAGCAACTCCTTCACCATGTTCTGGAACTGGAGCCATGTCATCTTACGAATATGATGTAGCTGTTCCTGTTAATCCAGCAGGGCCAGTAAAAGCAGGGCCACCTTCAACTACATAGGTGATGGTCACGTCGGTTACATCGCAATAAATTTTATTTTCCTGCGTCAGCGTAATCGGTGAAGCCGGAGTAAACGTAGACCCTGACTTAACCTTTGCTAAAACATCACCGTTGCTTGCCCCGTCCTTTAAGGTAGCTGTAGCCGAATGGGCATTATGCACCCCAGTAACATAGATCAATTGGTTTACGACCGATGAGTTTGGGTACAAGGCTGCGCCCGTTGTCACTAAACTTTTGGATACTCCTACCATTATGCTTTACCTTTCTTCTTAGGCGCTTCAGGAGCTTTAACCTTGGTTACTTTCAATGCCTCCTCTACCTCTACTTTAGACTCTTCTTCCGCAGGTGGCGCACTTGGGGGCTGGGTTGGTGCTGATCCTATTACTGAGCTTGGTGATGATGTCTTTTTTTTTGTCTCCTCGTACTCCTCTTTGCTCACCACATCAAATGCGGTGGGGTACTGCTTCTGGAGATCAGCCAAGACTTTATCTTCCAACTCAAAGACGTAGACGCCGCCGCCCACATGATAACCCCCAGCAGGAACTACCCCCGGCGAGGCCGTTACGATATATTTCTTAGCCATAATGCTTCAAACGCAATTAAACTAACTGTGTTAGGTAACACAAGCAAATAAAAAAAGCCCAGAGGTGTTAGCCCCTGAGCCTGTAGTAAATTACTAAGTA
>Ga0163179_10000633_pt1 | contig 25175 bp, 12 predicted proteins | sample AtlANTMetagenome_FD_109643 | JGI IMG/M metagenome (GOLD analysis project Ga0163179, IMG submission 109643) | Marine eukaryotic phytoplankton communities from the Atlantic Ocean - Atlantic ANT 2 Metagenome | ecosystem: Environmental > Aquatic > Marine > Oceanic | place: North Atlantic Ocean...
GTCGACAATTGCCGCTCCACCGCCCAGGCGAGATTGCTCGCCGTCGGGCGAGTAGCAATGAGCGTGTCGGCACAGTGCCGAAGCCGATCGGGGGAACGTTTGGCCTGGCGGGCGGCCAACCACATCCCATAGCCAGCCGTTGCCCCGATGCATCCCGCACCGCGGACAGCCATGTCCCGGATGGCGGTGGCTACCGCTTCGACGGTGGTGAGGTCCTCGAGGGCAAAGGTCCATGGAAGCCGTCGCTGGTCGATGATCCGGACGACCCCCCGGTCCGGGTCGCTCCAAACTGTCCGATAGGGGCGACCCTCCACGCGCATTCGGGGATGCTCCGCTTCTGCGGTCATGAGGCCAAGTCTGAATCGATGAGATGGTCACCGGAAAAGATGACCCTCCAGGCCGGTCTGGGTCGTGCGAGGGCTTGCCTAGATCGCTGCACTCTGCAAGCTCCCTGCCATGAGACTCCGATATTGTGCCCTGTCCCTTCTCAGTCTCCTCGCCGTCCCTTGCGAGGCGGCTGAAGCGGCCAAGCCCCTTTTCACCAGTTCGGTGGTAACATCCAAGACCCCGGGTCATGCGGTGGACATCAAGGTTGATCTCAAGGGGGCCCGTTCGCTCTATCTGGTGATTGACGAGACAGGCGACGGGTATGGATGTGACTGGGCGAACTGGGTGGAGCCGCGAGTTGTCGGGCCGAAGGGAACTCTCAAGCTGACTGATTTGAAATGGAAGGGAGCCTTCGCCGGATGGGGTGCGCCCCGGGTGAACAAGAATGCCGGAGGACAGGCCCTCGTGGTGAACGACAAGCCGGTACGCTTCGGCATCGGTTCTCATGCTCCCTCCACCATCATCTATGAACTTCCGGAAGGGTATACCCACTTCGAGGCCAGCGGCGCCCTCGACAAGGGCGGAGTCAGTCAGCAGGGAGGAAACACCAGTAGCGTGAAATTCCTGGTTTTCAATGCCAAGCCGGGAGCGGGTAGTTCCGCCACCGGCGAAGAAACCGAGGTTCCCGTCGACCGATTCGTTGTCCCCGATGACCTGGAGGTGACCGTGTGGGCCCGCTCACCGCTTTTTCGAAACCCAACCAATTTTGACTTTGATCACCATGGCCGGGCGTGGGTGGCCGAGGGGGTGAACTACCGCGGACAGCGCAGGGACGGGGAGGGCGATCGGATCATGGTCGTGCACGACAGCAACGGAGACGGACTGGCTGACAAATCGCACGTCTTCGTTCAGGAAAAGCATCTCCAGTCCCCCCTCGGGGTGGCGGTATTTGATAACGTGGTGGTGGTTTCCCAGCCGCCCGACCTGCTGGTTTATACCGATGTGGATCGCGATCTCGTGTTCAACCCGGAAAAGGACAAGCGTGAAGTGCTGCTGACCGGATTCAATGGACGAAATCATGACCACAGCCTGCATGCCCTGATCGCAGGGCCGGACGGCAAATGGTATTTCAACCAGGGCAACATGGGAGCGCAGTTCACGGACCGCTCTGGAAAGACCTTCAGGATTGGCAGTCCGTATTCGATGCGCCAGGTGGCGGGTCACAAGAGTGACGACGGTCACGTTTACCTTGGTGGATTCTCGGTCCGGATGAATCCTGACGGAACCAACTGTGAGATCATCGGGCACAACTACCGGAACAGCTACGAGCAGATCATCACTTCGGCCGGAGATGTCTTCCAGAATGACAACGATGACCCTCCGGCTTGCAGGACGAGCTGGGTAATGGAATACGGTAATGCGGGCTTTGCCTCCAATGACGGACAGCGCTCCTGGGGTGCGGATCGCCGCCCCGGGCAGGACACGCCGACAGCGGAGTGGCGTCAACACGACCCGGGCAGCATGCCTCCCGGAGATATTTACGGAGGGGGTGCTCCCACTGGAATCACCTATTACGAGAATGGAGCCCTTCCTGAACGTTACAACGGTCTGCTTCTCAGCTGTGAGTCCGCCAAGAATGTGATCTTCGGATACCAGCCGAAGCCTGAGGGCGCGGGCTTCAAGATGGACCGCTTTGACTTCATGACGTCGAATCCGGAACGCAAATGGGCCGGGGCAGATTTCAAGGGACGCTCCAACCGGGATCTCAACACCTGGTTCCGGCCTGCGGACGTCACGGTCGGCCCTGACGGGGCACTGTATGTCGCGGACTGGTTCGATCCCCGGGTCGGGGGTCACGGGACCCAGGACCGATCCCTGTCCGGCACGATCTACCGGATCGCTCCAAAGGGTTTCAAGCCTGGGGTGCCCAAGCTGGACCTCACCTCTGAGGCCGGACAGATCGCGGCGCTCAGGAGTCCTGCAATCAATACCCGTTATCTGGGGTTCAAGGGGTTGAAGGCAGCAGGGGAGAAATCGATCCCGGCGCTCGTATCGCTGGCTGGCGACAAGAATCCCTATCTGGCGGCGCGGGCCGTGTGGCTACTGGCACAACTCGGGGAGAAGGGGGTCAAGGCGATGCTCAGTTTGCCAGAGAAAACGGGGAGTCAGGCCCGGATTACGGCGTTTCGTGCTCTTCGGCGGGCTGGCTACAAGGACACAATGAAGCTCGCTCAAAGGCTTGCGGGTGATTCATCGCCAGCCTTGCGGCGGGAGGTGGCCTTTTATCTTCGTAATGAGCCACCAACTCCTGCGGTTGTCTCTGCCCTCGTCGAGATTGCCAAGGGGTATGACGGCAAGGATCGCAGTTACCTGGAGGCCTTTGGAACAGGAGCCACCGGCAAGGAGGCCGCTGTCTTTGCTGCCTTGACGAGGGAGGTCAGGCCGGAAGAATGGGATCAGGCCACTGCTGGTGTGGTCTGGCGGCTTATGTCCGCGGCGGCAGTGCCGGCTCTGCAGGAGCGGGTGTTTCTCGCAAGTCTTTCTTCCGAAGTCAGGCTGCAGGCCCTGGAATCGATCGCCTTCGTGCGGAGCGGCAGCGCAGCCGCTGCAATGGTTGAAATCGCCAACCTCCTCCCGGGCAAGGAGCTTGCCGAGAGGGCAAAGTTCTGGGCCACCTGGAATCACGACCGCTGGTGGAAGGCCTACAAGCCGCGTGAGCGGCTGAAGGGGGAGAATGCCCGGGCAGCCCTTGTGCCGGTTGTCACGCCCGCGGAAGAGGGGCCGTCCAAGCTTCCTCCAGTCGCTGAAATTCTTAAGCTTAAGGGGGACGCTACCCGTGGAAAGGCGGTCGCGGCCCGGTGCATCACGTGTCATGTGATTGGTGAGCTTGGCGTTGATGTCGGACCAAATTTAACGGGCTTCGGTCAGCGTTTCCCGAGCGAGGTGGTTGCGAAGGCCATTGTGGATCCCTCTGCTGAAATCTCGTTAGGATTTAACTCGCAACACATTGTGACCAAGAAAGACGGTCACAGCATCATGGGTATCGTGCTGTCCTCGGGAGATCCGGTGATTGTGAAGTCGATGGGCGGGCTGACCCAGACGATTCCGGCTGCCGATGTGAAGTCGCGAACTGAGATGAAGCGTTCCCTCATGCTCTCGGCGGACCAGCTGGGACTGACAGCCCAGGATGTTGCCGACGTGGTTGAGTATCTGAAGGCCGGGAGCCAGTGAGTGTTTGAGGGTCCCGGCTGGCGCGGCCCGTCCTCATGTCAGCGTCTCCGGGACCGAACGGTCTTTGGCCACTTTCAGTCCCTTGAGGAGCCTTCCGCCCCCCGGTGTTGTCACGACCTTGGCCACGGGGGACGCTAGGCCCGCAGGGAATCGAACCCCGATCTGTGGTACCGGAAACCACCGTTCTATCCGTTGAACTACAGGCCCGTGCTTTGCCGGTCCGTATGCCCTGCCGGGTATGCGGACGCCTGCCGCTGATACGGCAGGCCCGGAGTCTCGATGGAAATCACGGGGAATCAAGACCGATCTTCCCAGTGCTCAAGGGCTACTTCCCCGGCGGGCGATGAGGCGTGAAGGTGGTGGACCGTTCCCGTTGGAACGCCTTGGAGGCCTTTTGAGCGGCTTTGTAGAGATGTTCCTGGGAGCGGAAGCGCTTCTCTCCCTTTGTTTTTTCGAGACGCCTGCTGGTTCCATCCTTCAGCAGTTCGAAGGCGTTGGTGTTATCCCGGAAAGCCGCGCGCAGGATCTCGATAAGGCGTTTCTTACTTTGGGGGTCTTCGACGGGCACAAGGAGTTCGACCCGCTTCTCAAGATTGCGTATCATCCAGTCGGCAGATGAAAAGTAAACCTCGGGGTCTCCGCCCTGATGGAAGTAGAAGACGCGGGCGTGTTCCAGATAGCGATCCACGATGGAGATCACCTCGATATTCTTTGCCTGGCGTTTGTTGCTTCGCTGGAGGCAGCAGATACCCCGGATGTTGAGTTTAATTTCGACCCCGGCCCTGGAGGCCCGGTAGAGGGCCTCGATCACCTCGGGGTCCTGCAGGGAGTTGCACTTGGCCATGATGAGGGCCACTTCACCCTGGCGGGCACGTGCCGCCTCGGAGTCGATCAGTTGAAGGATGCGATTCTTGAGGTGGGTGGGGGCCGTGTAGATCTTTTTCAGCCGCATCAGTCTGGAGCGTCCCGTAATCGCGTTAAAAAAGTGCGAGGCATCGGCAACGTAATCCGCGCGACAGGTCAGGTAGGAAACGTCGGTGTAGAGTTGCGCAGTGGTCTCATTGTAATTCCCGGTGCCGAGGTGCACATATCGCCGGAGCTGCCCCTCTTCATTACGTGCGACGAGAGTCACCTTGGCATGGGTTTTCAGGTCACGAACGCCGTAAACGATCTGGACACCAGCCCGTCGGAGGATTTCAGCACGCTGAAGATTGCGGGCCTCATCGAAGCGCGCCTTCAGTTCCACCAGGACGGTTACCTGTTTTCCGCTCTCGGCTGCGTGGACCAGCGCGGAGATGATGCGGGAATCACTGGCGGTCCGGTAGAGCACCTGCTTGATGGCGAGGACATCCGGATCGCGGGCCGCCTCCTCCACCATCCGGATGACTGGATCGAAGGACTCGTAGGGGTGAACGAGGAGGATGTCCTGCTCGCTGATCTGTTTGAAAATGGGGGTTGCCTGGTCGATAAGCGGTGAGTGATTTGGCGGCCAGGAGGGGTATTGGTGATTCTCGTAGCCGGGGAGCTGGCTGAGCCTCATCAGGTCCGAGAGCTGGAGGAGGCCATCCGCGCGGTAGAGCTCGGAAGGTCCGGAGTGGGTCACCCGCTGGATCAGGCGGAGCAGGTCGCGCGGGGTTCCCTTGGAAACCTGGACCCGGATCGTCATGCCGCTTTTGCGCGCGGACAGGATTTCCGTCATTTCTCCGGCGAGGTCAACGGCATCGTCCTCCTCGATTTCGATGTCGCTGTCCCGGGTAATCCGGAAGATGCCGCTTGCAGAGACGTGCTCTCCGGGAAACAGCTCGTCCAGGTGGAGGGTGATGACATCCTCAATAGCAATGAACGTGGCGCCGACCGGGGATGCGACCGGGAGGAAACGGGGGAGATTGGACGGGATTGGAATAAAGGCGAACCGATCCCCTTCGTGATCGGGCCCCTTGATGCGGCAGGTGAGGTAGAGCTGGAGCGTCTGGAGGGAGGGAGGAGTCCCTTCTTCGTCGACTGCAAGCGGGGTAAGCAGCGGATAGATCATGTCCGAAAAGTATCCGGCGAGCTGTCGGTCCTGGGGTTCGCTGAGCTCGTCGGCGGACAGGATTTGGATTCCCGCCTTCTCGAGTGCGGGAAGAAGGTCATCGTTGAACAGGGTGTACTGGTCGCTGATGAAAGAGGTTGTCCGCCTACGGATGGCCGAGATCTGCTGGGTCGGGGTGAGCCCGGAAAGGTCCGTCTTCCTTGGCCTGGAGGTCAGCATCTTGCTGAGACCACCCACCCGGACCTGGAAAAACTCGTCAAGATTCGAATCGGTAATGGAGAGGAATTTCAAACGCTCGAGAAGAGGTGCTTCCGGGCGGCGGGCTTCTTCAAGTACGCGCTGGTTGAATTCGAGCCAGGACAATTCGCGGTTGGTAAATTGCATCTAGTTGGAAGGAATGGTCAGAAGTGCTCGGCAAGGACGACCTCCAGGCCGAAGATGTCGTGAAACAGGTCTCCCTTGCTCTGCATGGCGAGACGCTCGACGGCCGCGTCATTCACTCCGTTGAGCGTCAGGCGCATCTTTCCCGGAAGGATGTCCACGTGGAAGTCGGTGACGCGTTGCAGGTGTGCCTTTTCGAGGGCATCAGCAACCCGGAGGATCGCTGACATCTTGGCGACGCGCATGCGTTCCTTGCCAGAGAGTGCAGCATAGGCCTGATGCCGCAGGCGCGGTCCTGCGCCGCGGTGGTATCGGGCGACCAGGGAGATCATTGTGACGTCGAGGCGCGAGAGTCCGAAGATTTCGCTGTTCTGGATGATATAGAAGGAATGCTTGTGGTGGGAGCGCGGGCCAATATAGCCGCCGCATTCGTGGAGCAGTGCGGCCACCTCGAGAATCATGGAGTCATGCTCGTCCAGATTGTGCAGCTCAAGGGTTTGCTCGAAAAGGCGGCCACAAAGGTGGGCAACCTGCTCAGCGTGCCGGGGATCGACTCCGTATCTTCCGCCAAGAATCCTTGCTGAGCGGAGGACCTCTTCGTGGAAGCCCTCTGTGAATGCGGATGCCCGTGGGAGGTCGCCGAGGAAGCCGCGTTCGTAATCGCTGTCGGGGCTGCGGAGGTATTTCAACTCGAACAGCTCGGCTACTGCGAGGTTGGTGAGAAGGGCGGGCACGACCGCCTCTGCCGAGCGGTAATCGAGCTGAAAGTGCTGGACGCGTTCTTCGTTCGTCATATCGGCCAGTTCTGCGACGAAGTCCTGCAGGGTTTTCAAGCTCCTCCTGTTCCCTCCGGTCTTGGACAGAAAGGGTGCCAGGAGCTGGAACTCGTAGCCAATGACCACCAGGTCCTGTATGTCGTCGTCCTGGTAATCATGGTAAAGCTGCGTGATGGCCCCGGCGATGTGTTCGCGAATGACACGGAAGAGGCCGCTTCCTTGAGCGTCGCTGCCCTCGACCGCTTCGGCAGTACGGTGGCTGCCGAGGCGGTAACTGCTGTAACGCTGAATATTTCCCTTCCGAAAGAGCAGGGCCCGCGTGTTGCCCGGTCCCACGTGAACGACAAGCGTGTTGCGTTTTCCCATGCTCGGGGTGTCCAGCAGGCGTCGTCGGGTCTTGAGGTAAATGAGGCGCGTCATCTCCCCGTCATCAAGTATCTCGAGGTCAAGACTGCAGGCCATGCTAACCCGGTTCAGGAAGGTCTCATGGTTTTCCGCCTCGGAGAGGATATTGGTAACAACCGCGCGCTGGACCTGGGGAAGGTCTGCCCCCACTTCCCGCAAGGTTTCCCGAAACCCCTCCAGAATCTCAACCGCATGTTCGGTGGTGGTGCGACTGATCCGTCCCCGCTGGAAGATGTCGCGTGCCAGCGGCAGGGGCTTCTCGAGGAATTCGATCTCCTTGAGCGATCCGCCATCCTTGTCGTCCGCCTGGCTCAGGAGCATGGAGACTGCGCTCGCGCCGATGTGTATGGTGGCGCAGAGGGTCGGACCGGAGGGTGGTGGAGATTCCATGCCGAGGAAGGAGGGTCGGGGGAGAGCGGGAAGGGTTCTATGGAGCGCGAGCTGAGCCGGCAAGGACAACTGAAGGGGGGAGAGATCGTTGGGGCCTGCGGTCCGTATGGAGGGCTTGAAGTGACACATTTGTCACAACCCTGTCCCCGGCCGAAGGGAGAGGCCTTCCCTCTCGTGTGAGCTTGCATTCGAGTGGGGAAGATTTCAGAGTGAGATCCGATGCCAGTTCGTGGGGCGCTTGAACGCTATATAATTCCCGAAGGGGCGAAGCTTTCGCTCGGGGCTATCGACCCGAACGAAAAGGAACTCTTCTCCGGGGGTGGCAAGGAGGACTATCTTCCTGCCTTCGACGCGTTGAGAGACCAGATCCAGGCCCTGCAGAAGGTCCTGTATGCGGAGGACAAGCGCCGGATCCTGGTTGTCATTCAGGCCATGGACACCGGGGGTAAGGACGGGTGTGTGAAACATGTTTTTTTGCGGGTGGATCCGCAGGGCATCAGCGTGAAGTCCTTCAAGAAGCCGACCGAGGCTGAACTGGCTCGCGATTTCCTCTGGCGCGTGCACCAGCATGTTCCCCGCAATGGCAAGATCACGGTCTTCAACCGCAGCCACTACGAGGATATTATTGCCGTGCGGGTGAAGAAGCTTCTGCCGGAACAGGTATGGGAGCGACGCTACCGGCATATCATCGAGTTTGAGCGGATGCTCGCTGAGGAGGGAACGGTGATCATGAAGTTTTTCCTCCACATCTCCAAGGAGGAGCAAAGGGAGCGTCTCAAAGCCCGGTTGGAGCATCCTGCCAAGCATTGGAAATTCAATCCTGACGACCTGAAGGATCGCCAGCGCTGGGACGAGTTCATGTATTGCTACGAGGAGCTCATCGAGCGCACGTCAACGGTTCATGCCCCCTGGTATGTTATTCCAGCGAACCGGAAGTGGTACCGGAACCTGTGCATGGCCCGGATCGTGGTTGATACGCTCGAATCCCTCAAGATGCGATATCCGCAGGTTGACTGGGATCCTGCGTCGGTTGTGATCGACGGCGAAAAGGCGGACAACGAGGCCGTCGATTCAGAGGTTGCGACGGTTTCGAGATAAGATCGGGAGCAGGCAGGAAATCAGGGCCCCGCCGATGAAGAGTGCGAGGAGGGGCGACAATCCGAGGGCGACCGGCAGGTAACCGAGGATCAGCGCCGCCCCGGCCGCGAGGAGGGCATACGGCAACTGGGTCACGGTGTGTTCGTGGGTCGAGATCCCACATGCCAGAGCGCTTACGATTGTAGTGTCGCTGTATGGGCTGCAGTGATCACCAAAGACCGCTCCACCAAAGACCGCTCCTATCACGGCAGGGACGATCGCCTGTAAGGTTTCGGGTGGGAGTTGCTGCGCGGCCGCCAGCGACCCGGTGAGCGGGAGGGCGAGGGGCATCAGGAGTCCCATGGTGCCCCACGAGCTTCCTGAGACGAACGAGATGAGGCAGCCAGTCAGGAACACCCCGGCCGGGAGGGCGGCGAGGGGGAGCCACGAGCCAAGGGTGCCGCTGAGGACCTCGGCGGTGCCAAGGACTCCGAAAAGGCTGCCAAGAATCCAGGCCATCAGGAGAATCATGACGGCAGGAAGGAGCTGGCGGACTCCAAGGAGGGCTGCTTTCGGGGCTTCCCGCCGTCGCCCCGCTGGAAACAGAGACAGGGCGGTGATGACCGCCAGGGCGCTGGCGAGCACAAAGGCAAGGGGAACGGTTGGGGCGTTGAGAGCCTGTTGAATCCGCTCCGCACCAGAGTTTCCCTGCTGGGCGGGATGGAGAAGAAGAATGGCCAGCGGCAGAGTGAAGAGGAGGACCACGATGGGGGCCAGTGCGCTCGCAAGGGAGCCGGGGTGTTCGAGAGCGTCACAATGCTCCAGCTTTTTGAGGGGAACTGCCTCTCGTTTTCTCATTGGTCCGATGAGTCCGTTGCAGCGAACCGCAAGCAGCGCGAGGAAGAGGCCGAAAAGACAATAGAAATTCATTGGCACGGAGGCCAGGAACTGACCGTAGGCCGGTGTTTCGATGGGACTGTGATCGGTGATGTATGCCAGCTGGGTGACGATCCAGGTTGAGAGAAAAGCAAGGCAGGCAACCGCTGAGCTGGTGGTGTCGACAACGTAGGCGAGGAAGGCTCGGGGAATCCGAAGCCGGTCGGCCGCTGGTCTTGTGACCCGTCCCAGCATCAGCGCATTGGCAAGACCATCGAAGAAGCAGAGCAGTCCGAGCCCGAACACACTGGTGAGGAAGCGCCGTCGATTACGTGGCGTAGTCTCCCCGGTAGCGGGAAGAAGTCGAAGCAAGCCGCCGCCACGCTCGACGACGCTGGCGAGGGCTCCAAGCAGGAGGGTGAAGAGCAGGGCATAGACGTGCCAAGGGCTGAGCAAGGTTTTCCACAGGCCACCGTCGGTCCCGACCCACTGCCCAAGTTCCGCTTGCCTCGTCTGGAACAGGATCACCACGGCGCAAAAGCAGGCGGTGCCCAGGGAGAACGGGGCATTCCTGCTAGTGAAGACGAGACCGAGGGCGACAAGCGCAGGCCAGAGCGCCTGAAGGGTAGCTGGGAAAGCGGTCGTCGCTGCAGAAATTACTACAGCCACGAAGGCGAGGAGCAGGTTTTGCAGTTTTCTGGAGGCGTGGAGCGGCATGATTCGAAATGACGACAGCGAATGTTCACCCTCTGGACAAGATCCGGGCTGTTTGATTGTGAATAAATAATTGTCCGAACACGTCAAAATACATGATTTGGATTCTCCGGTAAAACGACGGAATTTCAAAATATAACGACGAATATTTGATTAAAGTTCATGAAATAGGTGCTCCAGAGGCCCCATATTATTAGGGAAAACATTTATTTTACATAAAGCGCCCTCAAGGTGTGGAGGGTAGAAGGTAATGGTTATCCGGTATCAAGCGGAGTTAACTATTTTAGGCTCGTCTTTATCCTCTGGTCATGTGAGCCTGACCTTAATGACCGACCCGGCGCTTCGCCAAGAAGGCGATACCCCTTCGAATTCCGATCCCGTGCCAGCGAGTCGGCGGTCTTTTCTGGGCAGGTCACTTCTTACTGCGAGCGGGTTGTTTGCGGCAACCTGTCCGACCCGGGCAGTTTCCTTTTACAGCGGAAGCGCGAAACTGGACACCGGAGACTTGCCGAGCGAGTGGGTCCGACGGCAAGGGGCGGAACTGCATGCCTATGCGCGTTATCTTTCTGCCCTTCGGTTGCGCCACATCAGCATACAGCAGGTCATCTCGGCGCATGCGAGGCGAAAGGGGAGCGTGTGGAATTCCCTGCCTCCAAGGGAGGACTGGCGCCGGATGAGTCAAACCTTGAGGGTTGCCGACGAGATTTCAGTCCGGGTGGGAACCTCGGTAAAGACAGTGACTTCAGCCTATCGGAATGCTTCCTACAACGCCCGCTGTCCGGGAGCTAAGCCCAACTCCTATCATAAGAGGAACTTCGCTCTGGACCTGAAGTTCCACGCCTCAACCTATGCGGTTGCCCGCGCAGCCCGTAGTATCAGGGAGGAAGGGAAGTTCCGGGGTGGGGTCGGTCGCTACACCGGTTTCACGCATGTTGATACGCGTGGCTATAATGCGGATTGGTAAGCTCTATCCAGTGGCACGGAGAAAATGCGGGGGCGCTACGGCGCCCTTTTTTGTTTTCTGTTTGGCACCGGCACCGAGAAACTGGGAAGCAACACGGCAGCAATCTTCACAAATCGGCACATATGGTGCTGCAGGACGGCTTGACGGCTTGATGGGTGATTGACTATTGCTGTTCTGGTTATTTGTTTCATTTTTTTTCAGCTATCATGACCGCCATTCGATGTTTCAAGGTTGCCTTGTTGTGGGCCCTGGGCTCCTACGCCGCTACCGCAGAAGTTCTTATTTCCCAGTATTACGAGGGAAGCAGCTTCAACAAGTGGATCGAGTTGATCAACACGGGAGAGGAGGCGGTTTCGCTGGATGGCTACGTCCTTACAAGATGGGCGAATGCCGCGACCGAGGACTGGCGCATCGAGGGATCGACTACAAGTAACAGCGACACGCTGGATGGACTATCCATCCCTGCCGGGGGCTTCCTTCTTCTCGGGAACACCGGGGCCGCCCTGCCGACCTATGCGGCTGTTGATGTGGCTACCAACAACACCCCCAATTTCAACGGAGATGACAGCGTGGTGTTGTACGACACAACCCTTGGTGCGGTCGGGAGTCTCGCTGGAATAGTGGATGCCCTTTCGTTCACCGACTCGGGTAATGAGGGTAAGGACAGGAGTTTCTATCGCCTCAATAACGACAGGGGTTATGACGCGGTGACATCCGGTTCCACGGTTCTTGATTTCCCAGCCGTCTGGGCAGAGAAGACAAATGCAGAGGTGGACGAGGCTGCCGAAAGTGATCCCTGGTACCTTCGTGGCTTCAGCAGTTCGGCCGTGGATTCGCTGGTGGTCACCTTGAGCCCGGCCTCGATCCCCGAGAACGGCGGTGCGGGCCTCGTGGATGTGACGGTGAGCCGGTCGGGGGCGACGGACGGGGTCCTCGAGATTACCCTCATCTCCAGCGACGAGTCCGAGGCGTTTATACCGGCTTCAGAGCGTGAGATTCCCGCCGGCGAAAGCTCTGCCACCTTCTCATCGGCGATCGATGCCGTGAATGACGGAATCGAGGACGGTACGCAGGTTGTCACGATTGCGGCCAAGGCAACTGGCTTCGCCGAAGGCTCCGCCAGCTTGGAAGTCACGGACGACGGAGACAGTTCGCCGGTTGTGATCACCGAGATTCTTGCGGATGTTCCTCCTGGTGAATCCGGGGATGCCAATGAGGATGGCAGCACGAACAGTGCTGATGATGAGTTCGTGGAGATAGTCAACAAGAGTGGCGCGGTCCTCGACATGAGCGGGTGGGCGCTTCATGACGGGTCTGAATTGCGACACCTGTTCCCGGCGGACACGGTTGTTCCCGCTGATTGCGCCATCGTGGTCTTCGGGGGTGGGTCTGTTGAGGGACTGGGTGGCTCGGCGATTTTCCAGGTTGCGAATACGGTTCGGCTCGGGTTGAACAACGCGGGGGACACGGTGTCGCTTTATGACGACGCCGGGGAACTGGTTGCGTCGGTCACTTACGGGGCGGAGGGAGGCAACGACCAGTCTCTGACACGGGATATGGGGCTCTCCGGGCCATTTGGTAAGCACAGTGATGTTGCGGAGGCTTCAGGCAGTTTGTTCTCCCCAGGCCGGCGGGTGGACGGGTCGGAGTACTGTCCTCCACTCGGGGAGCTCACCTTCAGCCTCAGTGCCGAGAGCATGAGTGAGAATGGCGGGTCGATCGTTGCCCTGCTCCGAAGGACGGGGGATCTCAGCGCGCCCTTGGACGTCGTGGTCCGGGTTAGTGACCAGTCCGAGGCGCTTGCTGATGTTGGCGACCGCGCTACGTTTCCTGCCGGGGAGAGCTCGCTGACGATCAACTTGAATGCGGAGGACGACATTGCGCCGGATGGCAGTCAGCTGGTTGAACTGCGCGCGGTTGCACCACGTTATCTGGTCGCGGTGGAGGTGATTACCGTTGAAGACGATGGAGACGGGGTGTTCGACAACCTGGTAATTAATGAGGTCCTGTTTGATCCGCCCAATCCCGGGGGAGATACGAATCGTGACGGAACCCTGGACACCTCCCAGGATGAATTCGTCGAATTGCTTAATGTGACCGAGGAGGCGTTCGACCTCAGCGGCTACGAGATTCATGATGGGGTTGGTATGCGGCATATATTTCCGGCGGGCACCGTCCTGGCATCAGGACGCGCGATTCTGGTGTTCGGAGGAGGGTCCCCGACAGGATCATTCGGTGGATCTTTGGTGCAGATTGCAAGTTCGGGACTTCTCGGGCTGAACAACAGTGGTGATATCGTAATCCTGAAGACTCCCGGGGGAGGGAGTGATCTGCTCTCGTTGACGTATGATGGAGTCGTGCAGGATGAGGCTCTAACCCGGTCACCTGACGGCAGTGGCGATCTTATCCCTCACTCGACCGCGGGAGGAGCAGGTGGCAATCTCTTCTCACCGGGAACGAGGGTCGATGGAGAGGACTTCGATGGTGCCGTGGAAATAGGGACAATCGACATCGTGGCGTTTCAGGTAGACGTGGAGAGCCAGGAAATCATCGTGGAGGTCTCAGGGCTGAACCCCGCTCTTGAATACAGCTTTGATGTCAGTGTGGATCTTGCTGCAACGGATCCCTGGTTCGCCTTCGAGGTCCTGAACACCGAAGCAGGGACGGAGGTGGCGCCCGGGGTCTTCCAGTTTGCGGTCTTTGACCCCTTTATCTCTCAGGAGGCGTCTCAATATTACCGAATCCGGCTGCCTTAGGTGGAGTCCGGGCTTTTTTCTTCCTTCTGTTGCATGGCCCAGGTGGCGCTGATTCGGAGTTCGGTCGGTGGGGCGGGGCTGAGCCTGCGCGCTTGACCTCAGGGAGTTAGTTAAGAAGTATTAAAGATCTACCTGACATGTCCGCGACGTATACCGAAGACGACATCAAAACCCTGAATTGGCGGGAGCATATCCGGCTCCGGCCGGGGATGTATATCGGCAAACTCGGGGACGGGGCGGTTCAGGATGACGGGATTTACCTCCTTCTCAAGGAAGTGATCGACAACGCGGTTGATGAGTTCGTCATGGGACATGGTCGCGAAATCCGGATTGAGATCGACAAGGAGGGGCGAGTGGAGGTGCGGGACTATGGTCGCGGGATTCCCCTGGGGAAGCTTATGGATTGTGCGGCCCGGATTAACACTGGTGCCAAGTATGACAGCGAAGCCTTCAAGAAGGCAGTGGGACTCAATGGAGTCGGAATCAAGGCCGTCAATGCTCTCAGCGAGTTTTTCGAGATCCAGGCCTGGAGGGACGGGAAGACCAAGGCGATTGAATTCAGCCGTGGCGAGGTGACCGAGGAGATGAAAAGGCCGCGAGCAGCCAAGACGCGGCCGGGGACGAGATTGGCCTTCGAAATCGACCGGGAGATTTTTCCGGCCAAGACCAGGTTCAAGGACTCGATCGTGGGGCGGATGTGTCGATACTACGCATACCTGAATCCCGGCCTCACCCTCGTTTTCAACAAGGAGAAGTTTCGATCCAAGGATGGCCTGCTTGATCTCCTCCGGGAGGAGATGGACGAACAACCGCTTTATGAGCCGCTCGGGCTCTCGGGTAAGGACATCGATGTGGCCTTCGTGCACACGCCTTCCGGCAGCGAGGAGTATTATTCCTTTGTCAATGGGCAGCATACAACCCAGGGGGGGACGCACCTCGGGGCCTTCCGGGAGGCCATCGTCAAGGTCCTCCGGGAGTTCTATAAGAAGAACTATGATCCGGCCGATATCCGGGCAGGCCTGGAAGCGGCGGTCTCGGTGCGGATCGAAGAACCTGTCTTTGAAAGCCAGACCAAGACAAAGCTAGGGAGCACGGCAATGAAGCCAGGGGGGGAAACCATCCGGACCTACGTCGGCAACTTTCTCAGGGAGGAACTGGACAACTACCTTCACAAGCACCCCGCTACCGCAGAGGCCATCCAGAAGCGTATTGTCGCTGCTGAGCGTGAGCGGAAGGAGTTGAAGGGAGTAAAGAAAATGGCCCGGGACAGGGCCAAGCAGGCAAAACTGCACAACAAGAAACTGCGTGACTGCAGGGTGCACTGGAACACCAAGCACAGGCGCCGGGGGGACAGTACGATCTTCATCACGGAGGGGGACAGTGCGAGTGGGTCCATCACCGGGTGTCGTGAGGTGGAAAGCCAGGCGGTCTTCTCGCTGCGGGGCAAGCCCCTGAACTCGTTCGGGTTGAGCCGCAAGGTGGTCTACGAGAACGAAGAGTTTGCTCTTCTGCAGGCAGCGCTCGGGATCGAACAGAATATCGAGGATCTGCGTTACAACAAGGTCGTGCTGGCCACGGACGCAGACGTTGACGGCATGCACATCCGTCTTCTTCTCCTTACCTTTTTCCTGCAGTTTTTCCCGGAGCTCATCCGGGAGGGCCATTTATTCATTCTGGAAACACCTCTCTTCCGCGTCCGGAACAAGAAAGAAACAGAGTATTGCTTTGATGAGAGCAAAAAGGAGGAGGCGCTGAGGAAGCTCGGGCGGGGAGCGGAAATCACCCGTTTCAAGGGCCTTGGTGAGATTGATCCCCCGGAATTCAAGTTCATGATCGGTCCCCAGATGCGTCTGGATCCTGTGCTCATGGAGGAGGGGAAGGGCCTTGGGGAGATGCTCTCGTTTTACATGGGTAAAAACACCCCGGACCGACAGGATTACATCATTAACAACCTTCGGGAAGAGGTGGATCGCGATGAGCGAGAGGAGGACTAGAAGGTGGATGCATGCCTGCAACCGCTTCCTGGCAGGCGGTAACCTGCGGTTGTCCGGGCGTTGCCGGGCGAGGTGGGATTCGGGCGTCAGTCGGGGCGGTAAGGAGCTTGCCTGACTTCTTTGGATTTCCTAAATTTCCTGGGTAGGACCTGATGAGCGAAAAGGGCACGGAGCACGATAGTCTGGGGGCGATGTACTCCGACTACTTCCTGGATTACGCCAGTTACGTGATCATGGAGCGGGCGGTGCCGCATCTTGCGGACGGCCTTAAGCCGGTGCAGCGCCGCATCCTGCACGCGATGCGCCAGATGGAAGATGGGCGCTATAACAAGGTGGCCAACATCGTGGGAGACACGATGAAGTATCATCCCCATGGCAATACCGCGATTGAAGACGCCCTGGTCGGGCTCGGGCAAAAGAACCTGCTGGTCGATACCCAGGGCAACTGGGGTAATGTCCTCACCGGGGATCCAGCCGCGGCGGGACGTTATATAGAGGCTCGTCTCACAGCCTTCGCTCTTGAAGTGGCCTTCAACCCGAAGACCACCGAGTGGACGAGGAGTTACGATGGGAGAAACAAGGAGCCGGTTACCCTTCCCATGAAATTCCCCCTCCTGCTCGCGCAGGGGGCGGAAGGCATTGCGGTCGGTCTCGCGTGCAAGATCCTTCCTCACAACTTCAACGAGATCATCGAACAGTGCATCCGGGCGTTGAGAAAACAGAAGGTGGAGATCGTTCCCGATTTCCCGACGGGCGGCCTGATGGATGCCAGCGAGTACAACGATGGTCTGCGGGGGGGCAAGGTGCGGGTTCGCGCCAAGATTGAGGTCGTGAAGAGAAACCTTCTCCGTATCTTCGAGATACCATGGGGGACAACCACGACCTCGCTGCAGGCCTCGATCGTAGGGGCGCAGGAGAAGGGGAAGATCAAGATTTCCCGCATCGAGGACAACACTGCCGACGAGGCTGATATCCGCGTGCATCTTGCTGCCGGCAGTGATCCTGATTCAGTCCGGGATGCGCTCTATGCCTTTACGGACTGTGAGGTGAGTATTTCGCCGAACGCATGCGTGATTGCGGATGGAAAACCGCAGTTTCTCGGTGTCAGCGAGATCCTCAGGCGTTCGGCCCTGCAAACGAAGGGCCTCCTGCGACAGGAGCTGGAAATCCGGCTCGGCGAACTCGAGGACAAGTGGCACTTCAGCTCGCTGGAGAAGATCTTCATCGAGAAGCGGATCTACCGGGATATCGAGGAGTGTGAAACCTGGGATGCCGTCATCGAGGCGATCGACAAGGGACTCCGTCCCTACAAGAAACTTTTCAAGAGAGAGATCACACGGGACGATATCGTCCGCCTCACCGAGATCAGGATCAAGCGCATCTCCAAGTACGACAGCTTCCGGGCAGAGGAAGAGATCAAGGGGCTCGAGGATGCGATCGAGGAGACGGCGAAAAACCTGAAGAACCTTACTCGCTACGCGATCAGGTATTACAAGGAGCTTCAGCGGAAATACGGGAAGGGCCTGGAAGCGCGTACGGACGAGGGCGAGTTCGAGAGGGTGGACCGGACCCAGGTAGTCGCGGCCACTGAAACCCTGTACGTGGATGAGAAGAATGGCTTTGCCGGGTTTGGTCTGAAACGTGAGAAAGCGATCGAAAAATGCTCTCGCCTTGATGATGTCATTGCGATTTCCCAGGACGCCCAGCTCCGGGTGGTCAGAATTTCAGACAAGGCGTTTGTCGGGAAGCGACCGGTTCATGTAGCGGTTTTCCGGAAGGAGGAGCCGAAGATTTACTCCATGATCTACCGCGATGGGCGTGATGGAGCGGTGCTCGCAAAGCGCTTCCGGGTAGGGGGGGTGACCCGGGAAAAGATTTACGAGCTTGGAAAAGGAACTCCGGGGACCCGCGTGCTCTACTTTATCGTCCACGACAATGAGGAAGAGAGTGCCGAGAACACGGTCCTGATACATCTCAAGCCTGCTCTCCGGCTTCGTAACGTGAGCCGCCTTTTTCAGTTTGGTGAAATCGTGATCAAGGGCAGGGCGGCCAGGGGAAATATTATCACGAAGCACGCTGTCGACCGGGTCGTGAAGGCTCCCAGGGAATAAGTGGAGGCAACCGCTGTCCGATAGCAAAGGGAGTGGGTTGGAATCCGTATTTAACGGCGGCCTCCGCCGGAGTAGTCGCCAGTTCAGTGGAGCATGTCCGTCTGGCGGCTGCCCGGTCCCCGTATTGTCTGGCGCGCCGGGTTGCTGGCGGGAAAGAAGTTCTTCACCAGACTTTACCCTCGAGAGGTTAGAAAAAGCCCGAGTTATCAAGGTTTTTTCCCTATTTCGGGTCGGATTTTTGTGCTGACGCAGGAAAGCTGGTTCGATACAACTCTCCCCATCACCTACCTCCCTCTGCCAGGGCTGCGGCGTTTCGGTCGCAGCGGTATTGTTTGCTGCATGGTCACGGCCATGGTGGCAGGCCTTCTTGGTGCTGCCTATTTGCGAGGGGATGAGCCCTCAGACCTCGCCGAGAGGGAACTGAAGCGGAGGGCCGAAGCGACCCAGCAGGCTCAGGAGTCCCTTCTTGCCGGGGACAAGGCCTACCGGCTTGCGGACTATGAGACTGCAGTAGCCAGTTACACCACCGCCTTCGACCTGTTCCCGGGAGGGGCTGGGACGGCACATTTGAAGGCCGCTGCCGCCGACCGCCTTGCGCAGGCCTCGGTCGAGAGAGCCCGGGAACTCGCCCGGGTTGGGGATTACGCGAAGGCGGATGAATTACTGGGCAACGTCCTCAAGCCGGGGGTAGCCCCACACTACGCCGCCGCCGAGCAGGCCCGTGCGGAACTCCAGGATCCCATCCGGAACAATCCGGCCCTGTCACCGGCACACGGCCGGAAGGTTGATGAGGTGCGGAGGCTGCTCTATGAGGCCAGCGGTTTCACGGAATTGGGACAGTTTGACCGTGCGCTCATCATGTATGATGCGGTCCTGCGTCTTGACCCGACGAACAGTGCGGCCCGCCGGGGCATGGAGGAGGTTCACCAGCATAAGCGCGAATATTTTTCAGCCGCTCGTGGGGACACCCGTGCGAGGATGCTTTCCGAAGTCGAGAGGGAGTGGGAAGAGGAGGTCCCCCCAGCTGTTCTCGACCTTGCGGAAGGAAATTTCGGGCGGCTCCGAGGCACCGGGCTCTTCGGGGCCAGCGCTTCGGAGAAGCTGGAATCAATTATTGTCCCTGTGGTCGACATGGACCAGGTGCAATTACGCGAGGCGATCGACTATCTGCGGCAGCAATCTGCCATTCTTGACGTAGAGGAACGGGACCTCGAGCGGAAGGGAGTGGCCTTTGTGATTGAACTTGGGAATGCCGACGTGGCTAGAGCCCGTCAGATTGAAACGACAACCTTCAATCTGAAGCTGCGCAATGTTCCCATGCGAACAGTTCTCGATTATATTCTTCAGGCAACACGCACACAGGCCCGGGTCGACGAGCACGCGGTCGTCATTCGGCCGGCAGGTGTTACCAGCGACGAAATCATCTTCCGGCAATATCAGATGCCTCCAGACTTCCTGAGTCGCGAGGACCTTGGCGAGGGTGGTGGCGGCGGGGAGGCCCTCGATCCGTTCGCCCCTGAGGGCGAGGCCAGGCGGGGATTGGTGCAGCGCCTGACCGCCCAGGAATATCTTCGAAAGAAAGGAGTAGATTTCCCTCCGGGATCCAGCGCGATCTACACGCCGCAGTCTTCGGTGCTGTCGGTGAAGAATACCCAGACGAACATCGCGTTGGTGGAAGCAATCGTGGAGGCCATCGTGGAAGCCGAGCCGGTAATGATCACTGTGGAGGCCCGCATCCTGCGGTCCACTGAGAAACGTCTCGAGGAACTCGGTTTCGACTGGATCATGAACGGTTCGCAGGATCTCGGGGCCGACTGGTTCCTGGACGGAGGTACCGTTGGTACGGGCACCCCGGTCGTGAGCGCTCCTTTCAGTGCAGCGACAGCTGGTAACCGGAGTGGAAATCTGGCCACCGAGAAGAATAGTATTGATGCCGTGATTGCCCGGACCCCTGCGGAGAATTCCCAGTTCCGGGCCCCGGGTAGTCTCTTCACCTTCGGGACGGTTAATAATGCAACCGTCGGCATGCTGATGCGGGGGGCGAGCCAGAGTAGTGGACTCGACCTGATGACCAAGAAGACGGTGATCACGCGTTCGGGCCAATCTGCCACCATCGAATCCACCCGCGACTTCATTTATCCCACCGAGTATGAGCCTCCCGAGCTCCCCAATCAGGTAGGGGGCAATTTTGGTGTCGATATCGCGGGGGGCGTTTTTGGTCAAAACAACCAGACCACGCCTGTGACCCCGGCGCACCCCACCGCCTTCGAAACGACCCAGATCGGGTGCATGCTGGAGGTGTTGCCCCAGCTTGGGGAGGATGGGGTTGTCGAGGTAGCGATTAAACCGGAGATTCGGGATTTTGACGGATTCATCAATTACGGGACACCGATTCGAGGGGGAGCCAGCCAGGTCGCGGTCGGCGCGGCGGGCGGACTGCTTGCATCGGGAAACTTCGGGGTCCTCACGGAAAATGCCATCCTCATGCCGGTCTTTAGTACGATCCGAGGGAATTCGACGCTTTCAATCTATAACGGTCAGACGGTGGTCCTGGGCGGACTCCTCAACAGCTCCCGGATCAAGGTGGAGGACAGCACACCACTTCTGAGCAAAATCCCGCTCTTTGGACGGCTTTTCACTTCAGAGGCTGATACTCCGATCAAGGATGCCTACATAATCATGGTGACCGTCCGGTTGCAGGACCCCACCGGGCAACCAGTCAGCCGCTAGGGGCACAATCCGGTATCGGCCCCCCGTAGCACCATGGCGAAAGATTCCGAGCAGCACAGCTACTCCGTCGACGAGATGATGGAGCAGTTGAGGAAGGGAGAGCGGGAGAAAAATCGAAGCGAGGATGCCGAGTTGGTGACCCGGTCCGATGGGTCGAAGGTCATGCGGGTCCGGCGCCGCAAGCGTCGGAGCAGCCAGTCTGCCAAGAGTGGCAGGGTGAGAGAGCGCCGCTACGGACTGCTGACCCTGATGGGGTTGGGTGCGCTGGTGGTGATCGCAGGAGTCACGGTGGTTGTGGTCGTCGCCCGGTTCAATAGCAGAACTTTCCGAGAGAACTTCGAGGAGAGCCTGGGACAGGCTACGGGAGCGACGATCGAGGTTGCTGATTTTTCGGTGAGCCCGATGAAAGCGAAGGCCAAGTCTGCGAACCTCAACTGGTCGACCGGTGGCCTCGTTCGCAGTTTGAGCCTTTCCGGAATTGAGGCTCCGTTGCAGGTGACAAGTTTCCTCAATTCGAGGCTCGAAGGCAGGGAGGTTTACGCTCAGTCCGGAATCATGACCCTGGCACCACCGGATGGGACAATTACCCCGCTGGCAAGGAAGGTTGAACAGCTTCTCGATTTCGGCAATTACCGATGCAGCCAGTTTGATCTCCGCTACGGGGCGGAGACCGAGGCATCGGGAGTGAGCATTCGAGGGTCAGAGTTGACTGCGCGGACCGGAGAGGACGGAGAGGGGCTGCGCTTCAACGCGACTGGTGGATTTGTGAACTTCGGGACCTGGGGAGAATTGAAGATTGATCACGCCCTCGGTGACTGGAAGGAGGGAACCTTTAATCTCGTTTCCCTGTTCGTGCGGAGTGGGGATGACGGAGAGGTTATCTTCAAGGGGGTAAAACCCCTCGGGCCGACAGGCGCGGCCGTTTTTGATGTCAGACTGGAAAAGTTCCCTTTCGGAGACCTGCTCGGCGTGGACTCACTGGGAACTCTGATTGGGGGCGAGGTGGATGTTCCCTCGGGCTCTCTCTCTTTTGACCCGCGTCGTGAGGATTCTGTCCAGGTAGAGATGCCCTACACGGCCCGGGATGTCTCCATCCAAGGCTTCCGCTTCCTGAGCGGGTTGGCGTCCATCCTGCGCAAGGACCACTATGCCAATCCCGAGGGAGGCTCGATGACCGGAATTTTCAAGTGGGACCGGGAGCAGCTCCGTATTGAGGATTTCAAGTATGAGATGCGTTTCTATCTCAAGGTGGAGGGAAATCTCGCCGTGAAGGACGAGGAGATGTCCGGCATGATCAGGGTAGGGGTTCCCGAGGACCTCATGATGAGAACTGCTACGGAACCCCGCTATCCTTCCTTCAGTGCAGCCAGGCAGGGCTATTGCTGGATGGACGTCCAGCTCAGCGGAACTCTTGAGCAGCCGAACGATGATTTCTTCCAGAAACTCGAGGCGTCCCCTGTGAATCAGAAGTTCCCGCCGGCCTCGAAGGAAGGCGAGTAGGCTCGGGGCGGAAGGAAGGACCCGGAGCCGCGCCCGGTCGGCAGATCCCGATCGTGGAGATCTGGATATTATTCACACGGGAATATCAACTTGTTCACACCTTTCGGGCTTGTCTCGGGTTCGGGCTGGAATCTAACATTTCGGAAATAGTTCTGAAATTCCACCAGTCATGAGTTTTGCTGATCCTTTCGCCACCCGGTTCGAAGTTTTCGGGCGCGAACACAAACATACTGTCGAAGGGATTAACCGCCCGGCGTTTGAAAAGCTGAGCAGCCTTCTTGATGTAAGAGCGGGAGGAGATGGCCGGGTAGTTCTCCTGCGCGCCCCCCGTGCCGGATATGGGAAGACTTCGATTCTGCAGCGCCTCGCGGCCGAGTTTGCGGAGAGTCATCACTTTGTGCGCGTGAGCCTAGTCAGCGGACGAACGACTGATGCGGTCCATGTTCTGGAATACGTGCTGCAGGCCCTTTGTCAGGTGCTGCCCGATTCGACGACCCTCACCAGGCTCGATCTTCTGGCCCGTCGAATCCTTGCACTCGGATTGGAACCACTCGTGGCTTCGGGGGAGGTCCCCTGCCAGGACCGGGAGGGAGCCCTGCTTGCACTGCGTGAAGAACCTGCCGAGACGTTCGACTTCCATCACGACCGGGCGGTGACGGCCCACTGGACCAAGTCAAACTTCGAGATTCTGGGGCCTCGCATGGCGGCCGAGCTCGCCAGCCGGAGTGGCGCAAGCCTCCGGGAGGCTTCCTACTGGGTTGAGCTGCTGTTCCGCTTTGCGACAACTGCTCCTGACAATGTCGAACGGGCGCGCCTTCTTTTTGAAACGGTCTTCCGGGGAGACTTGCAAAGTCAATCAGAGTCCGCCGCGGAAGAACGGCTTCACGGGCTGCTCGCCCTGTGTGGCACCGTGACAAACCTGGTTCTTATCGTGGACGATACCGAGGGGCTCTCGACGGCTCCTGGCGACGCTCTCGCATTAGCGTCCTTCCTGACTAATATTTCCCAGTGCTGTCCGGGAACGCTGGTTCTGCTCAGCCTTAATGATGACATCTGGGAGTCGGCGTTCCTGCCGCTTCTCCCCGGTGGCCTCGCTGACCGGTTGATGGAGAATGAGGTTGCTCTTGCCGGGCTCACTCGGGAAGAAGCTGAGGCGCTCATTGCGATGCGCGCCGGGAAACGTACGCCGGAAGTCATCGAAAAGATCGACTGGGATGGGGCGTGCGGAAAACTGTATTCCCGGCAGGTGCTTAAGTGGGCTTCGGATGTCTGGCAAACCCTTGAGCATCGGGATGAATCTGGATTCGACGTCCTTGCTGATGGGGAAGGATTGCCGGAAGGTGACCGGACCTCGACCGGGGGAATGGAGCAGGTACAAATGGATGATCCTTTTGAAGACCCGATCGTGCTGGGTAGCGAATTTACCAGAGAGGAAGGCGCTCCCGGTCGCGGCATGGTCTCGGAGGTGGAGGAAGCGGGTCCTCCGACGGGTAGCCCCGGCGCGGTGGTTAGGGGACTGGATCTAGCGAGAGAACGGGCATCCGGAAAAGCGCAGAACGACGACATCCCCAGAATTCAGGAAGGAGTCAATTCGGGCCCGGCGTCCTCCTCGGGAGAGCGACCGGGGGACCACAATCCATTTTCTGAGGTAGCCGGTTCCCTGAACCTCGCGGAGGAACCTTCCGTCCCCGGTAATCCCGCCTCCATTTTTGGGCGTCCTGACCCAGTGGAACAAATACCGGCAGAACCCTCGTCCGTTGAAGAGACGAATCCGTTCCGGGCAGCTGGCCCGCCCCGTTCATCTTCCGATGAACCGGCAGCATGGGTCAGCCCGGCAACTTCCCATAAGCCCTCGGATGCGGAATCGGTGTGGTCTGCGGCACCCCCCGAAAGAGAGTCAGGTGAGGCAGGCGCTCAACGGTTGGGACCCACGATTCCCCGCGATGAACCGGGACCGTTCGGATCGACCGGAGATCGAGAGTCTGGATCCGATACCAAGTCGCCAACGGAGTCCCCACATTCCAACGTGGAAGCTGTTTTCGAGCCAGAACCGGTGAATATTCCGCGGGCGGCTGATCCTGTCGGGTCGCCATTCGAACCGGCTCAGAATCAATCAGGAGAGGAAACCGGGCGCGGGCGACAGTCATTTTCCCCTTTTTCGGTCGTGCGCGGATCCGCGGGTAATCCGGGGACTGCCCAGGACGAGGCCGGAACCTCACAGGCCGGGCACAGCCCGAATCAACCTGGAGATGGGCATATGCCGGATGCTCCCTGTGAACAGAGTGGTCATCATCCAGGCCAAAGGGGCGAGAATCCTGTCAACCCGCTACAGGTTCGGGACCCCTTCCAACCTGATTCACCCTCGACAACGAACGAGGGAAGGGGCGCCGACTCTTCCCAAAGGAGGAAGAGTGGTGAGCCCCTTGAGGAAAGCGAGCCAGTAGAGCAGAAACCTGTCTCGGGCTATAGCCCGTTCAAACCGGTAGCACTGGAGCCGACCGATCCTTCATCCTCTCCCTTTGTGGCCGTTGAGGGGGTCCCGCCCGTTGACGGAACTGCGCCCTCTCCCTCTAAGCGTGGCGGGGAGCGTCCTGAGCCCGTAGCAGAGGCCTCGTCCAGTCAGGAGAAAGAAGGGAAGGTCGATCAGCTTCTTCGTCAGTTCAAGGAGCGTTACGGTCGGAAGGATTAAGTAGCGCAGGGTGGATAGGCACTTCTGGAACATCAGGATAGGGAAAATTTTCTTGCCCAGCGAGAGCGTGGAGACCATCTTCCGGCCCCGTTTTCAAGGTCCTGCGTAGCTCAGCGGTAGAGCGGGTGGCTGTTAACCACTAGGTCGTTGGTTCGAATCCAACCGCAGGAGCCACTTTAAATCCCTCAACCTTAACGGGTTGGGGGATTTCTTATGGGTCAC